>Ga0116231_10002502_pt1 | contig 38480 bp, 31 predicted proteins | sample S1TSphgellanicum_2_FD_89695 | JGI IMG/M metagenome (GOLD analysis project Ga0116231, IMG submission 89695) | Host-associated microbial communities from peat moss isolated from Minnesota, USA - S1T2_Fd - Sphagnum magellanicum MG | ecosystem: Host-associated > Plants > Peat moss > Unclassified...
AAATTTTATATATGAATAAAGTCAATGCCAATCGACAAATTTTCCTTTCACCAATTTTACTTGTTATAGCAAAATGAATCCCAAATGTAAGAGTTTGTTTTGATATCACTTCATTTCATATTGGTTGATTGAAATGATGCAACAAAAAAGCAAGCAAAACTATTGGTATTTAGCTCATAAACTAATATCAAATTTCAACATGTAGCTTCAGAAAACCCAAGAAAAAGAGTTGTGCAAAACAAGTTCGATCATAAAATCAAGAGGACGCACCACATGGGTGCCTTGTCTAGAGCTTGAAGGAGCATTTTCACCCAAGACCGGAGGTGTGTTGATCACATCATGGATCTGCATAACATCTCCTTCTTTTTTTTTGTGGCCCTTGTGAAACATCAACACCTTTTCTCTTATAGTGAGAGAAAGAATTTCCCATACCTTCCACTACTCAAATTCCATGCATTAACTCTCCTATATGTTTTCTTTTCCCTTTCTGCTTTCCTAAAACCTGCAAGAAGCCCTTTGCCCTCTCAAAAGCATACATGTTGTAAAGTTCTCCATCACTAACACACATTTTGCAGAACCTGATCTTTCTGCTAGCTCTCTGGACATATCGATGCCTTTCCTCTTCATGATCTCCCTGAAATTTTCACACTCTTCTCTTACTCCTTTCCTCCCGTCTCATCATAAACTCTTCTTTTCACAGAGCTTTCTCATTTGTTTTGTCCTCCCCTAGAACTTCCTGGAAGGATTGTGCCACCATTGACAGTAGCTACACGTTTATTGATTCTGTGTGCACCCAACCATTCATTCATCTCTGTCTTAGACACAAGTAGTTGATTTCCATCTCATAATTGAGGATAGAGTTGGCAATGTAGGGTTGATCGGTGAGCATGTTTTATCAGTTCCGTCTAGTCTCCATTATTGTCACAATTCTTGTTTTGCATCCAGATGTTTCCTGTTTGCTAATTTCACCCATTGTGTGTGTTTAGCGCTATGGCAGAGATCATGTTGGGCAAGTCATCTTTACTTGGTGACATGGGTGACTGATTACAGTAGCTTGAGCCTTTGAGGGAGAAGGAAGCTACATGGATGGTCATAGCAATAAATCCAGAGTGGAAAAAGTATATTGTAGAGAGGTAGATATGGTATACATAGGTGGGTGGCCGTTGTAAACGCAGCACCTACACTAGTACCATGTGTAAGGTACCTAATGGTCTTCTGTTGCAATGATGAGGAAAACTAGCACAAGGAAAATTGAGTTGCTGTACAAAAATGTTGGATCCAACGACCGTGACAAAGCGTGGAAATTTTGGAAGATATTATCCTTGGTACCGCGCCCTTGTACTACATGTGTGTGTTGGGCATGGGACCATGGGTTTGAAATGTATGAATCTACCCCCTATAATATTACGAGGGTAGATGCTACCAGCTTTAGAAGCCTATTCCATTATTTCAACTTTAGTTGTAGGCGAATCTTGAAGGTTGGCCCCACTATCAATTTGGAGGTGAATGTACCGATGATGTCTAGGTAGAGAGTCCTGAGAAGACCTACGACTCACTAGGGATGTAGACCATTGTTGGGTGGGTATTATAAACTGCACAAACCCCTGCTGGGCATCATGGCGGTTTTGAAGGTTCATCTACACAACAATTCTCAGAAATATCAAATACCCACTTTTTGCTGTATAACCCATGGTCCACAAAAACAATTTGAATTAGTCAAATAACCACCGGTTCTTTTTAGAAACCTGGCAGTTATTTTAAGGTGTTGCGATATCCAGAACCGGCGGTTCTCCGGATCTGAAATGTTTCAAAAACCAAGTAGTTATTTGTAAAAATCAAATTTGCCTCGGACACTGCTGATGATATCGGTAGACACGAGTGACAGGCGGGGGGGCAATGAAATAATGAGCGCTTCTTGGGCCTCACATCTTTACAGAAGAGAGATTTGTGGATGTGTTTGAAAAGTAGGCGTTGGTGGGCACAGCACGCAAGGCATTTTCACCTGTACGAAGTTACTGGGAATCTAGTGCGGCCCGACCCATTACTGACACAGTCCATATTAAAAATTAGTGAGTCAGTGACCTGGTGAAAAGTTAGTGACCGGTGTTTGAGCAGGCGAGAGGCTAAATACCCCCCATCGAGCACTGGCCGGCGCCCTTCTGGTCCTAACAATGCAGCCCTGCGGAGAACCGTGTGGTTCGGCCGCAGAGTTTGATTTTTTGACTGTAAAAGTAAATCAACCATCCTTCTTTCAGCGCCTGAATCTATCCCAGTGTTCTGAAGCTTATTCTATACCTGTAAAGTTCAGAATTCGATTTCGCTGGGCTGCTGCAAATTTTTAAAAAAAAGATGGTGAAATAAAAGAACATTTAGTAAGTTGTTTTTCAGAATGAAAGAAACGCTTAGAACCATGTTGTCTGGCTCTGTGCAGAACCATGCATGGCCTTAAGACATGTGCAAGAAGACAAGAAAAACAAGGGCCGGACAGAGCTAGTGAGGCCACATCACTCCTGCCAATTTGAGTTCTAGAGACCTGATTCGTTTTTCTCTCTTTCTCTCTCTACTTCAAATCTCTTTTGTGCTCCAAGTGCCAAAAGTTTACTGTTCATAATTTTTATTTTTACTAGTCGGAACTAATTTGAGGGTTAATACTTTCGGGAAATAAGAGCAATCTGGGGTTAAATCTTTTTGAGAAATAGGATTACTTTGAGGGTTAATGCTTTTAAATCCCTTAAGTTACTATACTCTATAATAATCTAAATGCAATGTCCTGACCTTGGTAGGCAAGGCCTATAAAAATAATGGAATACCATTTGCTGAGCTATTTAGCCATGTTGACTCTACCCGTTCACCAACGTTACGTACCATCCCAACTTTGTCATCTGGAATGACTGAATTCTGAAACACTTACAAGCTTCCCAGAGGCTGATGATTTAATCCTTCCTTCTCCAAAATTGTATTGGGATCTCAAGGCACTGCCCACTTTTGATTCTTTTCCTGGGCTGCCTAATTGAGAAAAGGGATCAACTTCTTTTTCTTTTTGGTTGCTCTTTTGAAGCCCCAAGGGAGACGTTTCAAATTAGCCTCCAATTTTTTTGTTCAAAGACAGATGGGGAGCAATTTGGAAAGTTTTTTAACTCAAATTTTATGTTTTGTTCAAGTCCAATCTTTACAAATGATGTGAGATTTAGACCAATTTGGTGGGATGAAAGCTGAATCATCATCCATTCTCATCATGGGAATGGATGATGGGTGAAATTGACTAACAAAGTGTAATGTTTGTTGATAAATAAAACATGACCCCAAGTAATCTATGATCATGAATGAAATTTATTTTGATGGATGAATCTAACCCCATTAATTGGAATGAATCATGTTTAAGTGCAAGAACACTAATTTTGATGAATGAGAAATAACCCAACTAGGTGAAAATATTTCTAGTTGGTGAATGAAACAATTGGATGATTGTTCATGATGTTTCAAGATGAATTTAATTTCATCCATCAAAAATCATCTAAAATTTTATTTCAACCATGAATTTCATTGGAAGAATATATAAACTTGTGTGGATGAATTCCAATTGAATTCATCGACAAAATAAAACTATAAATGACGTTCCATGGATGGAATTAAATCATTACAAGAAATCTTGCATTATGTAACCATTCAATTTGTGATTATATGTGACTATTTGTCATTTCTAATTATGTTTTATAATTTTTACAACTAATAGTTATCTTTTTAATTTTCTTATTATTTTTGTGATTATGGTGCAACTACTAAATTGTACATCTTTCCATATTGACCAATTGGGTTTTTCATTCAGAATAGGCCTTTCTGTTCATTTAATTTTAAATTTAGATGTAACTTGGTTGTTTTTTGTGATGTGCCTATACATTTTATGTAGACTAAAATGTTTTGGACTACACTAAAAGTATATTTAACATTTAGTCAATGTACATGAAGCATATATTAAAAGTTATTTAGCATACTTAAAAGTATTTAGCCTATATTCAACACAAATTAATTCATATCATGAACATATTAAAATAAACAATTTCATTTTGGTTTTATATTAAGGTTTTTTTACAAATATAGCATGTTCATTTTAATGGATAATGAAATTATTGTGACGAGGTCATATTAAAATGACATAATTTTAATGTCAATCAAATATTCATTATTCATAAAAGAATATTATCAATAGATTGATTAGATAATGTAAAATATGGAATAACAATTAATAAATTGATTTATTATTATTTTGATGAATTTATATCTTATATTTAAAATTAACTATTGATTACTAAATTAATAATCATTGATCACTTAAAACTAATAATTAATTGATTCGAATGAATACTATGTAATATTAATTTAATAATTTAATAATTTCATCAAATATAAATTATATTTAATAGTTTCATACCAAAAAATCAACAAATAATTTATAAAATGTTAATCAATAATTTAATCTGATTTTTTAATTAAATATTTTAATATATAATATTCAGTATATGCTGATTTATTTGATAAAATTTTCATTGTGACCTATTAATCAAACTAGAAACTATAAATGCCTAGTAGATACGTTATTAATAAATAAATAATTAAGATAATTAATAAAAATCTCACAAATTCAATTGTGTAGTGGTTACTAATGATTAATTAGATTGATTTAATATTTAATTCATAAATTTTATAATTAATAATTATTTTTTATTAATTATTTAAAATTTTACTAAAATTTAATTAATACTTCAATTAGTAACTCAATTAGCATTCAACTCATAATTTGTATTTACTAAGCAAAGTGATGTTAAATACATATTAATAATTAGTTAATTAATTAGCAATTTAGCTTATACAAATTTTAATTGAAATTTCATTAATTTAATTATCTAGTTATTAGTAATGATTAACTCAAAAAAATTCCTATTTAGTTCATAAATTCAGAATTAATAATTAATGTTTATTAATCACCTCGTATATTATTATGAGAGTAGATGCTACCAGCTTTAAAAGCCTATTCCTAATTCTTTCAACTTTGGCGGTAGGCGAATTTGTATTAGTCAAATAACCACCAGTTCTTTTGTGAAACCTGTCAATTGTTTTAAGGTTTTGATATATCCAGAATCGGCAGTTCTCTAGATCTGAAATGTTTGAAAAACCGAGCAGTTAGTTTTTTTAATAAATGTGCCCCAACACAGAACAGGTAGGGTGTTCTTTGGAAGGGGTGTTAGCCCAGGCCAAAAATGGTGACCAAGTCTTTTGGGAAGAAAAATTTCATGCAGCCAAGGGGAAGGCCAAAACATGCACTCAAGGTGCCTTGCTTTTTTTCCTTTTATGTTTTGCGGAGGGGTGGGGGAGGAAGGGGAGATTTTTTTCATATTTCCCGGCTTCCCAATGTGTTTGCACAATGTTCCCTTCAAGTTCCCAATGGGTTCCCAATATGTTCCCCAATTTCACAATGTTTTCCCCAACAGGTTCTCCATACCACCTCACTTTTATCCCATATGCCTTGAAAAATGGTGTCCTCCTTTCATCTATATAGGTGGGCCAAATGGGAGGAACTTTATACTTCAAAATAGAGCCTTCTATTTTGGGGAGTCTCCATAGTTTAATTTTTTTGAGTGATGGGTCAACCAAATTGGCATGTCACAAAAAAAAAATGAAAAGAAAGAACTTTGGAGGCACCTCATTTAATTAATAGGAGAGATGACTATGTCCCCAAATTTATTTCCCTGCCATTAGCTTAGGCCAAAAATGGTGACTAATACAAAATACAAAAAAAGCTGCACTAGTTTTAACCCTAGGACTAGGGGCAAAGTGGCCAACTCGAGGTCAAGATGCCAAAGTGCTCAACAATATTTTAGCCCTAGGTCCAAATTCTCAACAATATTCTAATGGTAAGCCAAAATGCCCACATCAAAACATGATTTGGCTCAACTTTGTGGCTCGGGGTCTAACACGAGGCCAAAATTCATTTATTTTGAACCCATGTTTTTGGGTTTGTGGTTTAGGGTGATTTCAAAGTGGGCCTAAGGACATTTGGTTTTGTGTTTTTACAAGATATTTGGCTTCGGGTGCTCATGGGACTTTGGGCTTCTTGCGTATGATGCTTGGTTTAGGACAATTAGCCTAGGGCCTAAAACAATTGGTTTTATGTTTTTACAAGACATTTGGTTTAGGGTGTTCATGGGACTTTGGGCCTCTTGCCTTCGATGCTTGACTTAAGGTTTTTGGCTTAGGGTGCTCATTGGCCTTTTGGCTTAGGAAAATTGGCCTAGAACATAAAACAATTGTTTTTGGGCATAAAATAAACTTAGAACCTAAGAAAATTGGCTTAGGCCATAAGACAATTAGTTTAAGGCCTGAGACATTTGTGTTAAAGGCTGGGACAATTGGCCTAGGGCCCAGGACAATTGGCTTAAGGCCTAAAACAAGTGTCTTAGGGCCTAGGACAATATAAACCCAATGTTAATATCTTATGTTTTTTGAACATTAATAGATTGTAGGACAATTGGCTTTTCTTGAACTCGATACAAGGATTAATAAAAAGACTAGAGGACAATTGGTTAATTTTAAATGCCTCATGCCATTAAAACAACATAGTATAATGTTTTATGTGATCTAATTTGAAGCCTGACCATTTTGATATCTAGTTGATAAGAGTGATCAATGCACCTTGGTTGTTACATGGACATTGTTTTCTATTTGTGAAAGATCAGATAATGAAGAGATTCATGGAGATTTGGCTTGAGGTCTGGAGAACAATTGCATAGTATTTGTTTGATGCACCATATGTCTGATGTTGCATGAAATTTTTGTGTTGTGTTAGGCTTTTTTCCTATTCTTACATCTATATTGTCTGAGGAGGACATGTACTTTTGGTAGTAGCTCGCACTTTGCTTCAAATTTTGTGCAAGTATGATGGTTTACTTGACCATATAGAATGTTTGTCCTTTTTCCTTTGTTGTGAAGATAATATGACAAATGATGTTGTATTGCTACCCAAAAGAAATCAATGTTTTATGTCTTTCTTCCCTCTTCTACATAGATAATATATTCAAGCTTCATCAGTGGCAATATGGGGTTTTTTTTAATGCAACTCCAATTACCACATGGATTGATTTCTATGAATTGGGGTGCATCTAGGGGCTATTTTTCATGGTCTATTGCCTCTTCCTTTTGAGAAAGATTTAGAGCAAGGGGAATAAGAAGAGAAGACAATGAAGGATAAATGACCTACTATTGAAATGTGTCTGGGTTTAAACTATATAACACCTCTCCTTGTGGGAAAATAAGATAACAAAAACAATGTTGAATGAAAGTCCTTATTGATGGGGGGTGTGTGCTCCATAGTAACTTTCCATGTGGGCTTGACTTTTGAAGCATACATTGGCTTTTGAGGTTTTAAACACCCAACACTGCATCACAAAATCTCAAAGTGCATTGAACTTACAGGTTGCAAATGAGAATGATATTTTGAAGAGGAATGCCTTGGATGCCCTCAATGATGCAAACTTTCTCTTGTGGAAGTGTTTCTAACTTTTTTTCTGATATCCAATAAAAATGAAGTTTTAGCTAGTTTTTCAAGGTTTTAAGAATCAAACAACTTGTGTTAGTTGGAAAAACATCTTTTATGTTTTCTATGAATAAATGTTAATAAATTATTTCCATGACATAATCTTTGGTTGCTTGTTTGTTAACAGTGAGGTCTAAGTTTTTAAATGATGGGATGAATTGGATCAAAAAAGACAAAGATACACATTTCCAATGCAATGTTCTAGATTTGCTCTCCAAGTGTGTGGCAAGCTTTAACTATGACCAGAAGGCTCTTACAAAGCTTTTGAAGGTGTGATATTATGTGTAAGGTCTTCACATTTTGTTATGACTTTAAATTGACACATTATGTTTCAAAGTGTAATGACAAGTAACAATCCTATTGACAAATCTACCGGTTTGCACCAAAGGCACAAAGTCTATAGGTATATGAATATTGTTAAGGTTGTTGCATGCATAGTGGTTGTAATCTCTTCATCAATATGGAGCTAAGTGGTCAAGGAAAATGTCCAAATTCTATCTCAATGTGGCATAGAAGTTTTTTTTCTACTACGTTTGATATGCACCATGTTGATTAACATGGGTGGAAATTGGGGTTTCGAAGGCCAATGTTGTGGTAATAGTATTAAAACTTAGCAATACTCCTTATCAAGATTTGATGGTTTTTGTGGCTTAATGTCTCCTTTGGTGAATCTATCTCCAATTTAGATGTTTTCCAAAATGTTGATTGGAAACTTGTCTAGCACACTAGATGATGGTGATTATAGCATGCATAATAACCTTCTCTCAATTGTGTGAATAGGGGACAATTTCGATGAAGCTAGAAGAAAGAAAGCTATGGAATTAAAAGCAATAGAAGTGCTAGTGTCGCATTTCAATGATGTTGACTCAAATGTTATTGCTTATGCTTCAACTGCTCTCATTAGGTACAACCATAATAAGATAGTTCAATGTTGCATTAAAGTATCAAAAAACCAAGGAAAAGTAATATTGACAATATGGGAAGTCATACTTGGGTTTGTTATGTTTAGTAAATTGAAAGCCACGGTAGTTGTTTTTTTGGTTGATGTGCCATTCACATCATTACCCTTGAAGTCCAGGGTAAGAAAGATTTCATGTGTTTATGTTGCCTCCATGTTTACTACAAAAGGGTATTTTGTGATGGAACCCAATGCTTGTTGAAAGAATTTGGTAATCTAGTGGCCATCATTGCATAATAGAATGTAAGTACCAAGTACATCATGAAGTGGGCTCATCATCAGATGAGGAATTTTTTTCTAAAGGTTTTTTAAAAGCCAAAGTGGCAATTGCCCATAAGAACCATGGTTTTTTATTTTTCAATTTTGCGATAGTTGAAGTGAAGATCATCCATAAGATGATTTAATTAAATTTGGCTACATACTTGATATGTGGCATGGGTGACAATGATCCCATAAGAAATTTAACATGGGTGATGTCTGATAAAAGATTTTCACTTTAATGGTGATAAGTTTTTAAAAAATTATCAAAATAATAAAATAATAATAAAAACCCAAACAACAAAAATATGGTGAAAAATGTTCTCTGGCTAAATGCAAATTGGTTCCCTAAACTTCAACCAAGAGTAATGTGTGGCAAATTGGACCTATTGTTATGTTGGTTGCACCTTCCAAGCAAAGGGTGAAATTTGGCACCGATTTGCTAGAAACAAAATGATGTTTTAGAGGAACAAATACAATGGGAGCATAGCCTTAAAAATACAGGTAAAAATAATACTAAAGGAAATGAAAGTAAAAGTAATTTAACTTGATCATTGAACTCATACTTGGATACAACTTTTTTTTCTTAACAAAATATTGCCAAAAAGTGAAATTAAAGAAATGAAAAATGTGGAACTAATTAAGTTGTATTTTTAAGGTTTCAATTGCCAAAAATGACTCCCAAGAAAATTGAGAGCTTTCTCCAAATGGTTCTAAATCAATAGGCAAAAATATAGAAGGATGATTAAAGATTTGTGTTTTAGATATGGTCTATAGCTAGATTTGGATACATCTTCATAGGGAATATTGTCATGTTTTCTACATGTTCCTATCAATATTTTTTTGGGGGTGTAATTTCACCAAATTTCAACATAAAAAAAATGATTTCGACCTATGATTAAAATTGCCCAAATTTGTCAAATTTTGTTTGCTATACAGTGGACATTACATCCATAAGCTTACTAGTGAATTAGTGGGGACAATATTCCACTTAACATGCATATGTATTGATATGTGCATGCATAGTTGTGCACTACACCAATGTTGTGTGGTGTGGTCAATATCTAGTCCTATTTGGTCATTCATTGCAGTGGAAGGTACATTGTGTCACAACCCCACTTTGGGCAAAGTGGGAGAATGCAACTCCACTCCCAAAAGTGGAGACTTGGAGTCGTCTGGGACTCCCGAAAACTCAGAAGACGATTTGAGGGGTCAAATCTCCTTGCCTTGATGCGTTCTTTATATCAATGGAAAGCTCTTGAAGCTTAGATGTTCGAAATGGCCTCGCATTGCCCATTCGGACATCTGCAGGCCAAGTTATGGGCAAAAGAAGGGCCGGGAGTCAAACTGCCAATTTGATTCCCGACCACTAAAAGTCAAGAATCGACCTCTTCCCGACGTCGCCTTAAAGAGTGCAACACGGAGTTGGAAAGCTCTCGACGAGAGCTATAACTTTGGTTTAGAGCTTGTCCCAATCCGAGTTTGGGGCGAGGAGCTACGACCGTCCAAAGTCTCGGGACTCCAACCCGGGACAGATTCGGGACTCCAACTTGGGAGTCCCGGGAAAAAGAGCCATTCGGATGTAGCCTCCGCAGTGAGACGCAGAGAATACTATATGTGGGAAGGTGGTGGCTTCCCCCAAGTCTGGGCCGTGGTGAGTCAAGTAGTCCAAGTTGCCCGTGGCTTGTCCCAACACCCAAGGGTGTTCCCGAATGTGAACTGACCCTCTTGTGGTTGGTTTTGGATGTAGATTCGTGCTTGATCTTCTAATCCATCTTCCTAGTCTAATCCCAGGACTTTTAGCACGCCCCTCTACCCCTCTTTAGTGCTGGAAGTCGGGAACGCCCTTCAAGTCCCACTTTTCCGCAACTCAACATAGTTGGACCCTCGAGTGGGTTCAACCCGGGACTTGGGAGTGCGTCACATTGTTTCCTTTTCCCCTACAAGGATCAGGAGCCTATTGAAGGACTAATTCCTACTAGAATATCATGAGATCATCATGTTGTGACATGAAGGCTTGATTGTTGTATTTTTCTATTCAAATTTTCATTTGAATATTGCAAGTTGATAACTTGATTAATTAAGTCATCATGTGTAGGGACCAAGATTATATTGAATAAAACATGACTTATGCATGATTTGGCAAGTACTACGTGAACGCCATAGGCATGTATACATAGACTTGCCTCTTGAATTAGGTAATTAACCCACATTACCCATCCTCGTACATGAAGTTATTTGGGTTATAAGCACAACTAAACCACATTCAAATCATGGCATGGTCTCCTACCACAAGATTTGATCTTACATTGCAATACACTACATAATAGATGTTGTGTATTGTGTGCAACGTCGCACCAAATTGTACAATGATAACATTAGCTTGGATGGGTTTTCAAATTGTGCATGAAATCCATGCATTAATATGAATAATATTTGCATGTAGTCCTTGCTTGCCTTTTGTCAAAATGTGCATATTTACATGTATTATGCAAAAGTGTGGGATGTGATTGCAAATTTGTAAACCCGGTGAGCATGTGCTACATTTAATTCTCCATGTGAATTAAACAATCTCCCTAGCCTTGGATACATCAAGGGCACATTGAGATTTTTTTGACCACGATACATTAATTGTTTATCTCATGCATGTTGATAATTTTGTTAACTTACTAAATTGTAGCTAAGACACCATGGATGTGTGCAAACTATAGTTCAACTTGTTTGATGTATGGGCCAATTGTGTAATAAGTGTGTTTCACCATCTTGGATTTAATCTCATCACCAATGTGTACTTATATGATTATGAGACAACATGTCTATTGTTTTAAATTGTGCACTTGGTGAGGCAAGGGGTCATGTGCAACTAGTTGAAGGGATGATATGATTTGAGGGGGGGAATGTGTCAAATGTTGGGAAACAATCATGTAATACTTGTGAGGTTTAATTGGTCAACCTCTTGGAAATTGAGTCGTATAATATATATTTGAAAGGGCAATTGTTTAAGGGCACTAGGATAATAAGACATTATGGTTGTGATGGGTGGAAGTGCATGCTTTGGTGATCAAAATCAACTAATGATACCTTCAAAATCTTGAACTACATGTACGTGTTCATGTGTTATTGGTAGAAGTGAATTTAATAATAACAAAATTATTCCACATTACTATAACAACATATTTTTATTTCACATGCATACATTCACTATTTTTACCTTGATTTTCAACACATTTAACTTTGCCATTCATTAAAACACCATATTCATGGTTATTTCATATAACCAAAATCTTCACTTCAAAATACATTGTTAAAAACTCTAAAGACAATATTTTAGTTCATTTCATCATGTTCTGATATTACAATATATTCACACAAGAATCTGAACATAAAAATCACTACAAAAGTTTATACTTCTCTATTTTATTGAAAATTCCATTAGAATTATAACAGAATTCCATGTTTTATTGAAATAAAATCTAAAATAAATAAATAAATTTTTGGTATATCAAAACAAAATCTGTGGTTTTCTACTACAAAAATACCTATAGCTTTTCTTCCTCTTCCCAAAATAATGTGTCTAAGAATGTTTCATGTTTCCCCCAAAACTTTCCTTTTTAGGCAGTCCCAAGTCACATCACCATTGACGCATTCCCAACCGCTTCAAGAGATTCAAATGTGAGTCTAAGATGAAAATAACATAAGAGTAAGAAGTTGGGGCACGTTCCTTGGCTCGCAACACTTCGAAGGTAGAGGGGCATGTTGGAGCTCCGGGGTGGGACTAGGAAGATTGACAAGCACTTCAATCATTCACACGGACCTACACAGCCAAACAAGTTGGTTAGTGCATAGTTGGAACACTTTTGGTGCTAGGACGAGCCACGAGCAAATTCAAACTCACAAGATTCACCACGGCCTGGACTTGGGGGAAGCCACCACCTTCCCCTTATAGTATACTTTATGCTTCTCCATGAGGCCCACACCCAAATGACATTTTGTCCCGGGACTCCCAAATGGGAGTCCGAAAATTCCCAAAGTTAGGACTCCCACAACTCTGGAGCCCCATAACTTTGTGTGAAGACCTCCAATTGAAATGAGGTCCGAAGCAAAGTTGTAGCCTCATTGAGAACTTTCCAATGATATGTTGCACGTTACCTACGCGCAAGGAAATGGGGTCGATTTTTGACTTTTAGTGATCAGGAGTCAAACTACCAATTTGACTTTCGGCTTTTCTTTTGGCCATAACTTGTGTTTCAAATGTCCAAATGGGTGATGCGAATTCATTTTAAACATCTACGTTTCAATAACTTTTTAATGATATAAATAACTTTTCAAACCAATTGGTTTTAGCCCTTGTATTCACTCCCTGAAGATCTGAGAGTCCTTTGGGACTCCAACTCCCCAAGTGGGAGTTGCCTTGGGAGTGTGAAGGTTCATTCTCTCACATTCTCCTACACTCCCGGGAGTATAAAATGTGCCTCCCGGGTCTCCCTCTTGTCTTGCACCCTTGCAAGCCCTTACCTTGGAGGCGAACCCAAGGCTAAGGTTGCGACAACCATGATCCAAAAACAACAAGAATTCAAAATTCAAACTAACAATGTTCCATGATTAGTCCATATCCAAATGCCTTGTTCATTCAAACCATGTACACATCCTACCCCTTTAACATTACCCCCTTCTGTATTTTGGATTTCATTCCCAAAATCCTTGTAAAATGATAGAAAATGGAATGAAAGCATTTCATATCCTTTTAAACATATGTCTCCTTTATTATAGTTTATGTAATCTCCACCTATACATCAATTAATGGTTCTATACCCACCTTTGGTGCTACAATTTTGACTTGTATTTCTGTCTCTACAATTTTGACCTCCTGCACTAACTCAATTTGTGATTCTATTTCCAAGGGTTGTATCTTGGATAACTCTTCTTCTATTGTTGGAATAATTTCTACTTGTTATTGTTCCTGAGTTCTCTATGGTTCTTTTTCTTTTTGACCCTCTCCTTTCAGGTCATGTGGTTTATTTGTTTGTATTTCCTCCTTTTGAATTGCTCCACTTCTAAAATATAATTCCTTAGTCTGCATTTCTTCCTCTTGAATTGTTCCACTTAGCCTTGCTTAAGTCTCTTCATCTTAGCTTGATACTTCTATACTTGTTGGATTACCATAGATAAATTTTGGAAAATCCTTTTGATAAGCTTCCAACTTCTACCTCATAATTTTTTCATTAGTTTTATGATGAGCCAAATGCTTCTCCAACTCCTTTGTAAAATACTCCTTTGCAACCTCCCACCATTCGTCAGATTTTGTTTTGGAATCCTTCATTTTGTTCTTTATCTTCATAAAAGTATAGTACTACAACATTTGTTCATAATCCTCTAACCTTTTCTTAACACTAGCTGGGTTTAGACTCTTCTTTTGTTCCTATGTAATCTTTAATTATGCTTATAGGTGTTACAAATTCTTGTGATAATACTTCTTTTCTTCCATTAATTTTTTTCTTTTTACTTTTGTTGTCTTTCTTCTAAGTTCTTAAAATTGTAACAAAGATACATTCTTCATATTTGTTAATTCCAAATCTATCATAACATTTTCCTTCTCTTTCATTTCCTTAATGTTTTCACATAACTACCCAAAGCCTCATGTTGTTGCTTAAAAAAAAAATGCCTTGTCCACTTTCTTTTTGTGGTTTCCCAAATTTTAGCCTTTTGCCTTAAATCCTATAGTTCTTCATCTTGTGACTTCAACTGTATTGTGCTACCCTTGAGCTCCTCATTCTATTCCTAAAATTTCTTAATCAACATTTTAATCTTTTGTTTAACCTCATCCTTGTTCCTCCTCTAGATTTCCACATCATGTTTATACCCTTTTAAAAGTCCTTGTCTTTATCTAATTCTTCATGTTGTATTACCTTTTCCTTCTCCCCCGTGGCTAATCTGTTCTTCATATTGTTCACCACCAAATTCAAATTCCCCATATTCAATATTACAATTGCCATAGTCTGAAATAATTCAACTGCCTTTTATGCTTGCATTATTTCTACAACTACCTCCTCCATAGACTTTGGTGTCCTTGTCTATGTTGTAGGATTTTTGGATCCGTTTGTTGATGTTCCCATCTTTTGCACCAATTTGCTTTCGAGCTCAAATTCAAATGGAAATCCTTCTGTAGATCCTAGTTTACTAATTGGTACCTGTAGTTCTAATGGTTTAAACATTGCAAAAGAAAGTTGTGTCTCCACTTTTTTTTGTTTGCAGTCCAGTAGCTTGTAGACCTTTTTGTGTCTATTGTTGTTATTGTTACAAATGTTGTTATAAATGTTAGAAATATTATGGACTTCAAGTGGTCTCCATCTAATATTCATATACATCCCCATTAAAGTGTAGATGTTCATCACCCTTTGGAAACCTTGTGTCATGTACCTTCTTAACTTCTTACCTTTGATCCCTCAACTTCCTCTCCTATGGAGATGTCTTCTTTGGTACTTCCTTCTTCTCCTCCATCTCCTCCCTCAATTGTCTCTCTTGTGGAGATGTCATCTATGGTACCTTTATAATCTATATGGCTGCTTGTACCATTGTTGGCACTACATATGGTTCCACTTTGCCCTTCATCATTTTTTGTGCCCTTGCTTCTATGTTCTTTTGGTCCCTTTTCATTCTTGAGTCTAAGGCTCTTCATTCCTCAACTTTATTTTTCCTCTTAAGAGCACTTCTTGGAGAGTCTACTATAGCTTTCTTTATGTTTTCCAATGTTGTCTACATCTCCTCCCTAGTTTTTTTTATCCTTGGTTGGTGGTTTCTATGGATTCTCATTTTGATGCACAAACAAATATTGAAAGATTTTTGCTAATACTAAGGTAGATTGATAGGTGTCTTTCTTATCCCCTTTATTTTCCTTGACATACTTATACCACTGATCTAGCTCAATACACATACTATTGAATATAATAAGTGCCCAATTTGCCTTTTGCCCTTTTTTTGCTCTCATCAATGTAATAACATTCTTATTGTTAAAATATTATACCTTTTCTCTCTAATAAATGACATATATAATGGCATGATATTTGACAAAATATGGCAAACCCAGACTCTTTGCATTCCATTGATTAGAAAAAAAAAATGTAGGTGTAAATCTATAATTTTGTAATGCTTGGACTACTAGTGACTTATTAACTTGCCTTTTTGGGTCTTCTATATACCCTTCTGCACATACTCCAAAAACAAATACAACCAGTTGTTTGTTAATGGCATACACCTTATCCTTATGCCCAAAGTAAATTTGTGCCCTTGATCAAGAATGTGTTCAAAAATTCCAACATGACATTGGGCACCAATGCTCCCCAATCCATAAAAAACAAAGGAACAAGCCCTATTTTAGAAGCCTAATCTTTTTCCTCAGCAATATCTTTCCAATTTCCATTCATTCAACATGCCTATCATAGTTTTGTTTCGTTTGTGTCCACATGAATTGTTCAAGATATGGAGTTTTAAGGTGTAAATTTTTCTAAAGGTGTAAATTTGTCTAGGATTGCACATCTTTTCTTCGCTATAACTTCCAACTCACACCTTTGATCTCCATTGCCCTTCGTTGTGCTTCCGCCATCATCTGCACCTATCTAGATTGTTATGCCTCCACCTACATTTCTACGGATGGCTATATTTTTGCTTCAACGACGTTCTCCTCCCTTGCATCCTTTTATGTTGTTTATGCTTTCACAAAATGCTATTCCATAGATTTGTCTTCCTTTGATTTTTCAATGAACATTAGATCTATGAATGTAACTCTTGGTCTTACTTGCTTTCTTGCACACCAATGTCATCTAATTCTGTGCAAAAAATCAATTGTAGGTGTTCCAATTGTATCTATATCATGAACTATCATCTACACAAATTGTATCTTCTCATTATACGCCTTCCTTTTTGCACTTTTCGAAAATGATGATGAATGCAGCCGTGCCCTTACAACTAAGGACTGAATATTCAACACACCTTCACACTCTACTTTTTTCAACTCCTCTTTTGTTTTTTTCCCCTCAACAATTCCACTTCCTCCTCCTGCTTCCATTTGTATTTACTTTTCTATGCTTCTTTTTCCTTTGCTATTTTTTGTAGTTTTTCAATTACACTTTCTACACTCATGTTGTTGTGAACTCCAAAACTTCGAAAATGTTCACAACTTCCAATAACAAACGAAAACAACTTTCAATGGTTACCCCATTTTTTTGTTTTTGAACTTCTCACCTGTCGCATTCATTTTTTTACTTGCTTGTCATCTTTTAATTAACGCATGATCCTTATAATTAATACAACCCATCACTATGAACTTGTGTCCTTTGTACAGCCATGTGGAAACACTTTGCATCATCATTATGAATGAATGCTTCAAATTTCATCTTCCAATTAATCCACATCCTTAATTTCCTTACTTTACTTGTATTGATTCCACCCTGTTCGCCATGTACACCTTTTGCTAACTATGCCCATTTATCTATTGACTATACTAATTTTTTTACTAACTATGCCAACAAATCTAATGATTGTATGAATACCCCTAATGATTGGGCGAATACTTTTGTTGATTCAATCAATACCCTTGACAGATCATCTTTAGATCTCTACATCCCAAATTCCTCACTTTTGTAGTTATTACCTATAGATTTGTTAATCATATGTAGTTCCAAAATCAATATTGTGTTGACTATAATTTCTTTCATTTGTTCTTCATCTTCTATACTTTGTATCTATGGTTCTGTATTTCACAATCTTCATCTTCCTTATCCATATCAAAATCTTCTATCTAAACTCCACCTGCACTATGTTCCCAATATATTAACATCTGTTATTCTTATTTCTGAACTATAAATTCCATGTATTTGTAAGGTTTAAGCTTATTCACATTGACCAGCATAGGGTTAGTTTCAAACTTTTCAATGGTTATCAATAACATAATGTTATTTGGTAACACATACTATACTCTATAAGGTTTAAACCATTTCCTAGTAAATTTCCCTAGGTGTGACTTATTGCCTTTTGGAAACCACAAAACGTAATCACCAAAACTAAACTATTTTTTTGGATTCTTTTATTGACTCCATAATGTTCTATTCCATTGCTAAATTCATGTAGTTTCTGCAACTTGCATTCTAGCTTCCTACAACTTCTCTAGCTTTGTAATTCTACTAGTTAAAACTCTCACTGAAGTATTGTCTCTCTCATTTCCACCAACAACTAGCATTTTGTACTTTGTGGGCATCAATGGATGTAATCCATACACTAATTGATATGGTGTATACCCTGTCATTACTTTGTATGTAATTCTATATGAAAATAACACTTTAGACAAGTGCTCATCCCAATATGTTCTATTCTCACTTACTAACTTGGTCAACATTGTCCCAAGCACCTTGTTAGTAGACTCAACCTTCCCATTCCCTTAAGGATAATAGGTTGGAAAATTCACATGTTTCAACAAAAAATGATATGTCAAATATTCGATGGCATCATTAATGAAATGAACTCCCTAATATGTGACTATAGTCAAAGGACATCCAAACTTGGTTAATATGCACTCATACAAAAAAATTGTTGTGATTATTGCAGTATTAATTCTCAATGCTCTTGTTTCCACCCACTTGGTAGCATAATTTGTGGCTACAAGAATATATTTGTTTCTTGTGTATTTTCCTACTAGCTTAATTAACCCCATAAAATCAAGTCCCCATTTCATAAATGGTTCTTCTAGAAAACTTATCATCAACTTTGCAAGACTTTGAGTTGCTAATCTTCTATTATTTGATATGCATCACAAGATCTACAATAATCATGCACATCTTTATACATAGTTGGCCACCAATATTTAACATCCAATATCTTTCTCTGCATTATTTCAGTTACAAAATGCCCTCCTAATGGTCCTTCATGTAGTTCTCTCATCACCATCTATGCTTCCATAAATGTCAAACATTGTCATAGTTTATTGAAGCCCATCATGTACAATTCACCATTCTTTAATATGAAAAGTTTTGTTCTCCAAACCAATCTTTATTCTTGTTGTACCAATAATGTGCCCTCATTTTGTCATGTTCTTAAAAATTATTTTACATCCTTCATGATGCACCTCCAAACTCCTCGGTAGACTCAACTACGAGTCTAAATGTGAAAACAGTGGAAGGATAAATAGTTGGGGCACATTCCCTGGTTCGTAACATTTTGAGGGTAGAGGGGCATGCTGGAGCTCCAAGGTGGGTACTAGGAAGAGTGACAAGCAATTCAATTACTCACATGGATCTACACAAACCAAACAACAAGTTGGTTAGTGCGTAGTTGGAGCACTTTTGGTGCATGGGCGAACCATGGGCAAACATGGATTCACAAGACTCACCATGGCCTGGACTTGGGGGAAGCCACCACCTTCCCCCTTATAGTATACTATATGCCTAGCCATGGGACCAACACCCAAATGTCATTTTGTCTTGGGATTCCCAAGTGAGAATCCCAAAATTCCCAAAATTTGGACTCCTAGAAATTTGGAGCTCCATAACTTTGTGTGCAGACCTCTGATTAAGGTGAGGTCTAAAGCAAAGTTGTAGCCCTTGTCGAGAGCTTTTCAACCCTAAACCCATGCCACCTACACGCAAGGAAGTCAGGGTGATTCCTGACTTTTAATGGTTGGGAGTCAAATTGACAATTTGATTTTCGACCCTTTTTTTTGGCCATAACTTGTGTTTTAACTATCCAAATGGGTCATGCGAACTCATTTTAGACATTTACGTTCCAAAATATTTTTAATGATATAAGGAACTTTTCAATCCAATGAGTTTTGACCCTTGCAATCACCCTCTAAAGATTCAGGAGTCCATTGGGACTCTAACTCCCAAAGTGGGAGCTCATTTGGGAGTGTGGAGGTTCACTCCCTCACACTTTCTTGCACTCCTGGGAGCATGAAATGTGACTCTTAGGCTCACTCTTTTGCGGGCACCTTCACAAGCCCTTGCCTTGGTCGCGAACCCAAGGCTAGGTTGTCACATAACCATTTGGGTTATGTGTAAAAAAACTTGCATATGTGGTTTAATTAGGCATACCTTTGGGTTCTATAATATCTAGTAATCTTGATAATGCATTACAACTACATGAGTTTTGCTTGGCTTATACACAATTGTGAAATCATATTCTAGGAATAATAACAACCATTTAGTTGTTCTCCTTGAAACATGTGGTTTGTTGACCAAATAGACCAATGCCATATGATCCACATAAAATACAAACTTATTACCTAATAAGTAATGTTTAAACTTATGTAAAATAAAAACCATTAGTAAAACCTTTCTTTCCATTGTGTTATAATTTTATTTTACTTTGTTCAAAAGCCTATAAACATACACTACTAGTTGGCCACTCTTCCTTACTACATTATGAAACAACATAGCCCCCATAGCTAACAAGGGTGCATCTATACAAACATGAAACTCCACCTGCCAATTTGGTGATATTAATATCAGTTCTTTAATATACTTTTGTTTGATCAATTACTAAGCTTTTTGACATTCCTTTGTCCAAAGAAAAGCCTTTGTCTTTCTAGTTAGTATAGTGATAAGTGCCATAATAGCAATAAAGTTTTTTATAAAACATCTATAAAACAATGCCATCCCATGGAATATTTAAATTTGTTGTGGATTCTTTGGTGGTGACATGTTTACTATTACTTGTATTTTCATTGGATATGGTATTTTCCTTTCTTTGGAAACAATAAAACCTAAGATCATCCTTGTAAATACCATAAATGCACATTTGTCTGAATTTGGATTAATGCCATATTCTTTGCACTTTTGAAAACATAATTTGAGTTTCTGTAAATGACTTTCCATGTCACTATACACTATAAAATCATCTAGAAATATCTTCATAAAATTGTCCAAATATTATCTGAATGTTTTGGTAATAACTCTATGACATGTTAGAAATTCATTTTTAATTCCAAACAACATCACCTTCCATATAAAAGTCCCCTAGTTTATAACAAATGCAATCTTGTATTTATCCTCTATAGCTATAAAGATTTAATGATATCATGAATATCCATTTAAGAAAAAATATGCCTCATACCCTACTATTATGTTCAACATTTCATCCGTGAAAGGTAATGGGTATGGATCTTTTTTGTGATGCATTTAATTTTATGAAATTTATACAAATTTTCAGCTTGCCATTTTTATTGGGCACTATTACTATGGGTGACAACCATGTAACCTCTTATACAAATCAAATGAATGGATTCATATTTATATCTTGTTTCATTATTGTAACATAATTTGGATTTAATATGTACTTAGCTTGATGTGCCGATGGTATAGTAGTGTCCAACTCCTTTTGCATTGTGCTAGCTCTAGTGGGATCCCTTTCATATTTTTGTATGTCCATGCAAAAACATCTTTGAATTCCTTTAACAATTGTTCCACTTCCAACACCTTGCTTATTTTTAGTTATGCATTAATCTTCACCATGTGGTTCTGCATTAGTTCCTACATTGAGCTTCATCAATTGTTGATCTTTAATTAATGTCCATCTAGTAATCTGTAATTCTTATGCTTTGATTTTTGTTGGAGTTTCATCCACTACAACATTCTTTGGTTGATGACTGTAGTACATATCTTGATACACCTTATCCTTTAGAGTTATTTTTTACTCATATCCATTGCCATCTATCTTCTTCTATGTGCTTTATATTCCAAATTGTTATTCTGAAATATTAGTCTTCACATCTATATCCATGATCTCCACATCTATGGTTTTCACATATTGAATTATTTTAAGTAAACTAATTATTCCTATTGAGAATAATTTTGGCTATGTAGCAAAGATGATATCTTCTTTTTCATTTGTGATACCATTTTGATAATCGTAACACAATAACACTTTCGGTTTTCTGATTTCACCTCCCAAATGCTTGGTGATTATAATTGTTCTAATTGTCCCATTCCCTTGTATAGTAATAATGTTATTCTCTCAATCATGTGCCATTTAGCATCCCTCAACCATGGTCTCCCCAACATGGAATAATTAGAATCTACCACACTATTATGAAATATAATGAACGTAGTTATATAAGGAATGCCATGAACATATATCTTTAGATTTCTAATCAAGCCCATTGGTTTTGTGGTTATTTGTTTGCCATCCTTAGATTATATGGTGTAGGTTTAAACTTTGGAAGCCCCAATTTTAATCTCAACTATTTTGTAATGATATTAACTTTAAAACCTCCATCCAACAACACATCTTTTATTGTATTCTTCCCAATTTGTAATTGGATAATTGCCATATGATTATCTATTGATATAATAGTTGTTCCTACTTATGGTATTGAAGAAACAACTTGTTTATTTGTGGTTGTTCTACTTAAATTATGAGTTTTCTCTAGTTTTAGCTTTTGCCACAAATATTTTTTTAACTCAAGAGTTATTTTAAATAATTATCCCAAGTTCAAAGTATAAACCCTTTGAACCTATGCTATGAACTTTTGTTATGAACCTTTACTATTGTTAAATATTTCCCATGAAATAAACCCTTATGAACGTATGTTATGAACCTCTACTACTATTAGAGATTTCCCATGAAACATCTTTTGCATCTCAATAAACTTTGGACAATCTGTCATTTTATGTCCATTCAAACCACAGATATGACATGCATACAAAGATGTCTTTTGAGGTTTTTGACTAGGTTAGGCTATTTTTGTAATCACCAATGTAGTTTGTTCCTTTTTTTTTTTGCATGTCTCCACATTAAGCTTAGTCATTCCATAATTTTTACAAAATTAGTTATTCTTCCCTATATTACTTTGTGTTTTAATGGTGCTATTTATTTTGTACTATGTGGTACTAATAATTCACTCCTTGCTTTGACAAATAATCATCCCTTCTTCACATAATATCTTTGCCTCCTTATGTTGTTGAAGTGTTGATCGCTTCATCCCCGAAATTGCAATTTTCAGGTATGATTACAAATTTGTTTTAAACACAATAGTCAAAAAATTGTCCATGGTTGGTACTTGTAAACCATGAACCAACTTTTGAATCTACTTATAGTAAACTTCCACCCCCTTAATTTCCTCATGCTTCATATTCTTGAGCTCCATGTATATTTGCTCATCATTCTAAATCTTTTGATGACGTTTGCAAAATGCCTATGTAAGCTCCAAAAATTTTAAATTAGGAAATTCTGACATGTAGTTATGGCACCAATCTAATGTCATATCCCTTAACATATAGGTAAATGCATTGATGATATACTTTTAAAAAATTTCTGCATTTTCTTTCACTGTAAAATTAAACACTCTGACATGAACATCTGGGTTAATGTCACAAACTTAGCCTTGGGTTCACAACCAAAACAAAAGCATGGAAAGGTGCAAGCTTGGAATGTAACTTGGGAATCACATTCACAGTCCTAAGAGTGCAGGAGAGTGTGAGAGAATGAACCCACAAATTTCCAAGTGGATTCCCATTTTGGGAGTTAGAGTTCGAATGGACTTCCTAATATTTAGAAAGCAATTTGAGGTGCCAAAACTCATTGGATTGATGACTTCCATATACCATTGAAAATATCTTAAGACTTAGATGTATAAAATGGGCTTGTATTATCCATTTAAGTACTTATGACACAAGTTATGGTCGAAAGAAGGGCTAAGAATCAAAGTGTCAATTTGACCACCAACCATTAAAAATCAGGAATTGCCTTAAATTACATGCATGCATGAGGCATGCCATATATCATTGAAAATCTCTAAATGAGGGCTACAACTTTGCTTCAAACCTTGCTTCAATCAAAGGTTTGCTCAAGAAGTTGTGGGCGTTCAAAATGGCGAGATTTTCAATTTCAAGAATTTTGGGACTCCCGACTGGGGACTGCAAACAGAGAGAATGGAAACACAACCTTCTTTTGAAGTGTTTAGACCATCAGAATTATAAGTACTAATTAGTAAACTAGAATCTACAAAGGGATTTCCATTTGAATGTGAGTTGGGGAACAAAATGGTGTAGGAGATGGGATCATTTTCAAACGATCCAAAAATCCTACGACACATACAAGTACACCAAAGGTTATGGAAGAGATAGTTGCAAAAGTAATGTAAGCAAATAAGGTAGTTGAATTATTTCAGACCATGGCAATTGTGAGTTTGAATATGGGGAATTTGACTCTAGAGTTGAGTAGTCTAAAGAATATATTAGCTATAGGGGAAAAGAAGAAGGCAATATTATAGGAGGAATTAGATAAGGAGAGAGACTTCCAAAAAGGGTATAAACATAATGTGGAAATATGGAGGAAGAATAGGGCAGAGGCTGAGTAGAAAATTAAAGTGTTCATTAAGAAACTACAAGATGAGAATGAGGAACTCAAGGGTAACATAGCAGGGCTGAAATCGCAAGATGAAAAACTATAGGATGAGAATGAGGGGCTCAAAGGTAGCATAACAAGGTTGAAATCTTCATATAGGATTTAAGGCAAAAAGGTGAAATCTAGGAAACCACAAAGAGAAACTGGGCATATGCATTATTACTTCATAAGCAACAATAGGAGGCTTTGGGTAGCCATGTGAAAGCACTAGCTAAAGAAAAGAAGGAGAAGGAGAATATTTTGACAGATTTGGAGTTGATGAATATGAAGAATGCATATTTGTTGTAGTCATAAGAGCTTATAAGAAAGACAATAGAGGTAAAAATAGAAGTTGATGGAGGAAAAGAAGGAGTATTAGAGGAATTTGCAACACCTGTAAGCAAAGTTGAAGATTGCACAAGAATAAAAGAAAAGTTTAGGCCTAGTTGGTGTCAAGAAAAGGCTAGAGGATTATGAATAGATGTTGTAATACTATACCCTGATGAAGACAAATAACAAGATGAAGGATTTTGAGGTAGAAATTTGAGGAATGGTGGGAGGTTGCAAAGGAGTATTTTACAAAGGAGTTGGAGAAGAATTTGGATTAGCATAAAGCTGATGAAATTTTTTTGAGGTACAAGTTGGAAACTTATCAAAAGAATTATCCAGATTTAAATGTGTGACAATTTAATAAGTACATAAGCATCAAGCCAAGATGAAGAGACTAAAGTAGGGCCCGATGGAATAATTTGGGAGGAAGAAATGTAGACTTAGGAACCACAAGACTTTAGAAGTGGAGTAGTTCAAAAGGAAGAGGTATAAACAGAAAAACCATAGGACCTCAGAAGAGGGGGTCAAGAAGATAAAAAACCATAGAGAACTCATGAACAAGAATTGGTGGAAATTATTCCAGCAATAGAAGAAAAGGTATTCAAATTACAACATTTGGAAATAGAACCATAGATCGAGTTAGTAGAAAAGGAGGTTAGAACTATAGAAACAAAGATACAAATTGGAATTACATAACCAAAAATGGGTATAGAACCATTGGTTGTTGTATAGGTTGAGACTATAGAGACTTTAGTAGAGGAGATAGATATTTAAAAGGATATGGAATACTTTCATTTCATTTTTTGCCATTTTACAAAGATTTTGAGGCCAAAATCCAAAGTACAAAGGGGTAATGTTAAAGGGATAGGATGATTGCATGGTTTTGGATGAATAAGGCATTTAGGATAAGGACTAATCATGGAACATTGGTAGTTTGAATTTTGAATTCTTGTTGGTTTTGAATCATGATGATGTGACTTAGGACTACCCAAAGGGGGAAATTATGGGAAAAAATATTCATTATTAGACACACTATAAGAGGAGTTGTAGGTATTTTGTAGTAGAAAACCATAAATTTTGTTTTGATATACTATGGATTTTATTTGTTGTTTGGATTTCATTTTCAACAAAACATGAAATTCTGCTATAATTTTGATTTATTTTTAGTAATATAGATAATCATAGGCTTCTACAGTAATTTCTATGTTCATATTGTTATGTGAATTTTCTGTGGCATCAGAATATGATAAAAATAAATTATGATATTGATTCTAGAGTCTTTTACAATGTATCTTGAAGTGCAAATTCTGGTTATATGAAGTAACCATGAATTTGGTGTTTTAATAATGGCAAAGTTAAGTGTGTTGAAAATCAAAGCAGAAATAGTGAATGTATGTATGTGAGGTGCAAATCTATTGTTACAATAATGTGGAATAATTTTGTAGGAATTAAATTTCATTTCTACCAAAAATACATCAAAGCATGCATCCATTAAGGATTGAATCCAAGACTTCATAGAAACACATTAAGGTTTTAATCACCAAATTACTTCAAGGCTTTATTAATAAAATTGATTTAAAAAAAAAAAGGTGTTTGGCATGAAATTGTTTTAAAAATTCAGATTTTAACATATATTTGTTTTTGTAAAATTTATTCAAATGTTACAAATGAAAAGATGATCTTGAAGCTTATTCAATAATGTATTATAATTATTATAATTTTAAGTAAATAAATTTATAATGTTAATTTAAAAATATATATCATTTCATAAATAAATCAACAAATATCTTTTTGTCTAAATTTTTGTAAATTCAATGTGCATTCAAAAGTGCATTTATTAAATCTTTTTATTTTTAAAAATAATTATTTAAAATATGTCCATTTTTTTGAAAAATTTCAAGTTTTTATTTTCCCTAATATAATTAGGTATAAATTTATTTATTTCTTTTACAATGTTGTTAAAATGTTAATCATCCATAAAAAGATTGTCACATTTGGTTATAAACAAGTTGTGTAGTTGGAAACTTGTTTAAATCTTTCAATATTATGGTTATTTATGATATTTTATTATAAAATTTAAACAATATATATTTTAAATTTGGACCAAAACAATTATCTTTCAAAGAATTGTTTTTTTGATGATGTTGCCCCTTTAAATTGGCAAAAAATGGTCATGATAACAAACATTAATTAAGTAGTAAATATAACCATTTAATTATCAAGACCATATTTGTTTAGCAAGATTAATCACACATTAATACCAATGATTAATTACAGAACTTCAAAAAAATTAATCATGGTATATATTTTTAAATGATGTAAAAATATGTTTTACATTTGTTTCATTTGAAAAAGGAAACACAATTTAATTTGATGAAAATTTGGCTTTAAATAGTTGGATTAACCCCCTCCACCCCCAACCAATATGTTTTTTTAAGTTCCAAATTTTCTTAACTTGACAATTCTTGTTCGGAAAAAAATGGGGAAAAAATGCGTAAGTTTAAGGGAAAATGTAAACAATAAAACATTTACCAAAACTTTGGGATCAAAAATTTGAAAAAAAGGTTGTTTCTCCTAAATTAAAAATAAATTTAATAATTCTAACCTGAAACACATAAACAATTCTAAAATCAAATTTATTGAAAATATTTAAGTTCAATATTTGAAATCATCATAAACCTTATCCATTTTTTTTGAAATTTTTAATTAAATATTAATGATGTAACCAAAGGTTTATTTTTTTGATGAATTTGAACCATTTTACAAACATGAAAAGGACCATCAATATCAATAAAAGATGATTTATATGTATAAAATATTTTTGATTTTTGATTTTTTAAAGGATACAATTCTACAATGGGTTCTAGGACTTGTAATCAAAATATAAAAATATTTTAATCAATAATGCATTCAAAAGATAATGAAAATTTACAAAAATTAAATTTAAAGGTTAAAAAATAAGTTGAAATTTCATGCCTTGAATAAATTTACAAATATTTTTTTGTTTAAATTGACCAATTTTTTTGTAAATTCAATGTCAATTCAAAAATGTATTCATTAAGTCTTTTATAATTTTATTTTCAATACATAAAATATGTCCAATTTTTGTAGAATTGCAAGTTTTTATTTCCCCCAACATGATTAGGTAAAATTTAATTATTTATTTTTGCAATATTGCTAAAATGGTAATCATCCTTAAGAAAATTGCCACATTTAGTTATTGACAAGTTGTGTAGTTAGAAACTTGTTCAAATCCTTTAATATTATGGTTAACTTACTATATTGTAAAAATTTGACAATATACATTTGTAATTTGACAAAAAACATTTCTTTCAAAAAAAAACTTTCTTGATGTTATTGCCCCTTAAATTGGCAAAAATTGGTCATAATATAAACATTAATTAAGTAGTCAATATAACCATTTCATTATCAAGATCATAATTTTTTAACAAGATGAAAACATACACTAATACAAACATTTGACTAATTACACCAATTTGAAAAAAGTTGTAACATATTGTTTTTTTAAAAAATAAAGTTTATATTTTTCCTTTGTAAAAGTAAAAGTAATTTAATTTGGTGAAATTTTGGGTTTAAATAGTTGGATTACCCTTTCTCCCCGCCCCCACAACCAATATGTTTTTTGGTTTCAAATTTTCTTAACTGAACAATTTTTGTTGGAAAAAAATGGAAACTTTATTAAAAATTTAAGGAAAAATGTAAACTACAAAAAAAATGTCAAAAACTTGAGATCATAAATTTGAAAAAAAAAGGGTTATTGTTAATGAGTACATTTTTTAAAATTATTCTAAGAATTTTAACATTAAACACAAATAATCCGACATCAAATTTATTTAAAAATTTTTAAGTTTAATTTTTGAGATCATTATAACCCTTATGTTCGGATGTTAATGCCATGGAGTTCATTCATTTGAATGTTCATCCATGTACCTAACTTTTAATTTATTTTCAATTCATTTTTAATTAATTTCCAATTAAATTTTATTTTACTTTCACTTAACCCATAGTTCACTTCTAGTTGACTTTTCATTCATTTTAGTTAAGTCTTAGTTTATCCCAATTAAGTTTTAGTTTTAGTTAATTCACAAAATAAGGTTCTTTATTCAATGTAAACTTAGAAACCTCCTTCGAAACTTCCTTGAATTAGGTCTTCAAAAGGAGATAAATAGAAATAAAACCTTTTCATTTCCTTCAATCTATTAACACCAGTTTTAGGCATGATGTTGCACCATAGCCTTGTCATGTTTTTTTCATGTTCATGTTTGCAGATGTTAGCATAATAAATATCCATTTTCATGTTTGTCTTACACATCTTGCGTTTTTATTCTTAGTTCTTATGTTCTTATTTTTTAATCACATCTTGTCGTGTTCTTTGTTTGAAAGTTAAACTTAGACATTTTCTTTGACCTTTGTTCTTGTGGATCTTTGTGTCCGCAACACCTCATCCAATTTTTTTGAACATTTAAAATAAATATTAATGATGTAATTGAATGCTTTTTTTCATGGTGAATTTAATTCCACCATCATAGTAAGGGCCATCAACATCAATTATATATATATATATATATAATTTTGTTAAATGATGTAATTTTACAATGGGTTATAGGACTTAAAGCCAAAACATGACTAAATTTTCTTGTGGATGATCTTGAAGAATATTTTTAAATTGAAAAAAAATTAAAAAGTCATTGATGTCATTATTATTATCACCATTTATAATACATTCATTATTTGATTTTTAAAATTTTGAAATTCATTTTAAATATGTAAACGTAAACTTGTAATTAAACAAGTTTAAATAATTTGATAAATCATGGTTAAAATAGAAATATAAAATATTTATCATTTTTCATTATTATAATAAATATTTTAATCATTGTTTTTAACATGGATTTTTTTTTTAACACCAAAAAAAAAGGGAGAGGAAAAAATGAAGGATTATTTTTGGGGTTTTTTTAATGTGGCATTATGAACATTTGTAATAATAGATTTATCTATGATGGCTAAAACAAACTAGGGGAAAAAATACATTCTAATTATATAAATATACAAAAATTTAATATATGAAAAAATTGTAATTTAGAGGTCTACATACATCCTAAACTTTGCATGCTTGAACATTTTGATTTAATGATTAACCCATTCAAATATAAAAGTGAAACCTACCAAGTTTTTATACTTCCATGTAAAAAAATTATGAGGATTGCAAAATGCAACTTAGAACAATGGATTTAACAAATGCAAAATGAATGATTCAATTCATATGCAGATGTTAATAGTTGAAAAGATGTGAAAATTTACACTAACCCATTGAAATATAAATGTGAAGCATTAAGTTATTATGTGTGTTTCAAAATATATTAGTAAGTGTAATATGCAACATTTGAATAATGGTTTCAATAAGTTCAACATGTGAATAATTTGATTCATGTAAAAATGTTGATGGTTCAATAAATGTGAAAAAATTCATTAAACTATTCAAGCCATATAATTACAAAATATTGAGTTGCATGTGTTTTATTATATTATAATAAGTGCAAGATGCAATTCGTGAATTATAGTTTTAACATATTAAAAAATGAATGGTTCAACTCATGTACACATGTTGCTAACTAAATAGATGTGAAAAAAATCATTAATTCGTTCTAATATAAATGTGGGGTTTAAAATTATTACATGTATTTTAATAAATTATGGTAAATGTAAAATGCAACTTTTAGATAATGGTTTTAACATGTTAAAAGTTAATAGTTCAACTCATGTACCATGTTAAAAAAATGGCAAAAAAATCACTAACCCATTATAATGCATTGTGTAAATAAAAATAAAAACTACCTCAATTTTTGCATCAATAATTTGAAATTATTAAAAAATTAAATAAGGTCCAAATTATATTCATAAGTGAATAACATAGTACATGAACATAACAATTATAAACAATGTTAATGCAACAAACAATTTGTAAACTTAAAATGGCCAAATGTAGTTGAAATGTAATCAAATTAGACAATAGATGTAATGTGTGGGGGTGAAAAAAGACAAGATTTCTTCTTGTGATTAACAACCCAGGTTTCAATTTTGGAAGGTTTTTGGCAAGGAGGTTTCCATGGCGATGGTGATGATCAAGTTGAAATGGGATCCCACCTTGATGATTTAGTTAGACCCATCAAAGAGCTTCGCAAAAACCTTTGGAATTGAAGCTTTAAGATTACAAGCCTTTACATAACAAAATGGGTATCATGATCCTATATAGGTTTCAATATGTAGATGGATGTAATTTCCAATAATATTATAAAATTGCAACTCAATCAAAGCCATCAAATTAGCCACCATCATTTTTATCAAATGGCCTTTATAGTTCTTTGGTGGCTACAATGGCATCAGCTCCACTCAATTCAAATCAGGTTGAAATGAAGTTACACAAGGTGGAATGAGGCCTTTTCAATTGAAACACCACCAAATGCTTCCAAAAATATGACATGTTGGGGATATAGTCGTTTGAGTTTAGAAAATCGATGTAACAAATAATGGCACTTTATCACGCATTTCTTGTGCTTTGTCACAATCAAATGTGCATTGGTGTGTTGTTCATTAACAATGCCATCAGCTACTTTGCAAAATTCATCGATATCCATATTCAGCTGGAAAGCCATCTCCATGACCTTTATGTCATATTTTTTATTTGTAAACTATGAAGAATCTATAATGTTAAGGTCATGAGGAAATATGTGTTTTTGTAAGATTTTTTCGACAATAATATTTAAGAATGGCGGTGCCCAAACTAAAGCGTCTGCTTTACTTTCTATCCTCAACAAATGACATTGCAAATTGTTTTGGATAATTGTTGCATGATCAACTCATTCTAACGAGTTACTATTTATACCCACTCTCTCAAAGCGAGCAAAGTTCCTACCTCAATGCCAAAACCTCGTTATTGAAATGGTTTTCAACAACCTTGGCATGTGCTAGCTACACATGTTGTTTTTCCAATCATTTGAAGCACTATTCAATGTTATCTGCCATTGCTTGCACTTCTATCTACCTATATTCAATTGCAAACCCTTGCTACAAACTAGATTCAATGAATGTTTACCATGGACACGCATAACCTATAACCTTTTTTCTTATGGGAACCCACATCTTTGTAATCGATTATTGTTTTCAAAATCTCACAAAATCAAGAGTTTTTAAAACCTACAATTGATCTCAAAATCTTAAGAATTTTTCTTGAACCCCAAACCTCTTTGTGATTAATTAGATAACTTTTTTTTTTTTACAAATCTCAAATTCATAGTGCCCATTTCACAAGAAAAAATCTTGTCATTTTTCACTACCTGAATTCATTAGGTTTTTGGTGAAATAGAACAAAATTAACTAATATGCAACTTGTATGGTTTTGGTTAAAAAGGACTAGTTGATATGACATTTTTAATGAAATGGTTTTAAGTCATTTTGGATAGTCACATGTTGCACTACATAATTTTTGATTTTAAAATTATGACATGGATATATGAGATCCTAAATTAATATGGCATGGAATAAAGTGCCATGTCATCATATGATTGTTTTCAAATTTTTTTAAATAATGGAGTCATGGATCGTATTTTTTTCACGACATGTTATGAAAAAATTACTTGTTATGAAAAAAATTAATTTTTTGTCGATTTTGTCAAAGAAAAGTTTTGATGTCATTAGCCATGATGTACGCATTTGTATGTTGCATTTATACAAGATACATTGACATATTCGTCAAGATTTGAACCCAAGACCTTATGGAGGCACACCATGATTTTAACCACCAAACCATTTCAAGACCTTATTAATAAAAAAGAATTTTTTTAATTATTGTGTTTGACATGGAATTGTTTAGGAAATTCAAACTTTAATGTACATTTTCTTTTTCAAAAGTCATTCAAATGCTACAAATGAAAACATAACCTTAAAGCTTATTCAATAATATTTTTTAAAAAATAATAATAAATATAAAATGTTAATAAAACATTCAAAATATCATGTCATGAACAAATTTACAATTTTTTATTTTTTTAAATTGACCAACAATCTTTGTGAATTCAATTTGAATTAAAGAATGTTATCATTAAGTATTTCACAATGTTGTTTTCATTATGTAAAATATGTCCATTTTTTGAAATTTTGAAATTTTTTATTTTTCCCAATGTGATTAAGCACAAATTTTTTAATTTATTTTTGTAATGTTGTTAAAATGGCAATTATCCATAAAAAGATTTAACCACATTTGGTTATAGACAAGTTGCGAAGTTAGAAACTTTTGTAAATCCTTCAATATTATAGCTACCTACTATAATTAATTGTAAAACATTATCGATATATATATTTTAAATTTAACAAAACTTGATTTCTTTTTTTCAAAAAAGTCTTTTGTTGATGTTGTTGCCCCTTTAAATTGGCAAAAATGTCAACAATTTTTAAAAATTAACTAGTCAACATATCCATTTAATTGTCAATACCATATTTGTTTAACAACATGAACATACACTAATATAGATGATTAATTATACAACTTGAAATTGTGGTGAGTGCAAAATGCAATTTGCGAATAATGGATTTGACACATTCAAAATGAATTATTCAATTCATGTGCAAATGCTGATAATTCAAAAGATGTGACAAATCCACTAATTTGTTCAAGTATAAATGTAAATCGTTAAATTGTTGTGTGTGTTTCAATATATACTAATAAGTGAAAAATGCAACATTTGAATAATGGTTTTAATAAGTTCAAAGTGGATGATTCAACTCATGTAAAAATGTTGATAGTTTAAGAAAAAAAAACTCACTAAATCATTCAAGTACAATTGTAAAGCATTGAGTTACATGTGTTTCAATATATTTTAGTAATGCAAGATGCAACTTGTGAGTAATGGTTTTAACATATTAAAAGTGAATGGTTTAACTCAGGGCAAAAATATCCTTGGGTGGTACCATTAGGAACCACCTCACCAAAATCACAAGAAAGTTAAACCCAATTTAAGAAATGAAATTCCATCTACTTATACATTGGTTTATTTGATTGGGCTAGGTGGGCTATGTTTTCCCCACCACCTATGCACACATTCATGAAAAATAATGAACATCCAAAAACTTATAATATGCATTAACATTTTGATTCCTGAACCATTTTTGACCAAATTCTTGAATTTTTCCTTTTAAGTGTCCTTACACTTACACATTAGATTTATAAAAAAAAAATTAGTACATGCATAAGGGAATGATCCAAACTAGTCATTAAAATAATAAAAAATGAAAATAGTTATCATTTATGTTTTCAACATCATCCTTTTGGGACTTCAAGATCGTGACTTCAAAAATTCACAACAAATTGAAAGTTGATTCAATCAATTATCTATAAAATACATCAAATAGGTTAGCATTTGAAGTATTCTTAAAAATTAATAGTCAAGAAAAATTCCCAAAATCATATGTTCCTAATCAAAAAAATCTTTCATGTGACATTCCTAAAACTTTTCCTTGTGCATTCATTTTTCAATCAAAAAACATTTTTTTATAATCTTAATTAAAGTTCTAAATTGTACATGACTTGGGTAACCTTTTGATAAATAATTTAAAATGAAAAGCTTCTTTTATGTGAGTTTTATATTGTTCTAAAGCTGGATGGGTTTCATAAATTTGGGATGTGATTTTCTTAATGGTACCACCCAAGGATAAATTTTCCATTCACATGTTGATAATTGAAAAGATATAAAAAAATCATTAATTTGTTCTAATATAAATGTGAGGTCTTAAATTGTTAAATGTGTTTTAATAAATTACAATAAGTATAAAATGCAACTCACAAGTAATGGGTTCGACATGTTAAAAGTTGATGGTTCAACTCATGTACCACGTTGATAGTTGAAAAATGTTCAAAAAATCACTAATGCATTATAATGCATTATAATGCATTAAGAGAATAAAGTTAAATGCTACTTCAATTTCCACATCAGCAATTTGAAATTATTAAAAAATAAAATAAGGTCCAAATTATATTCATAAATGAACAACATAATGAACGTAACAACTATAAACAATATTGACCATTAATTAGTGCAACAAACCACTTATAAACTTAAGATGGCCAAATGTAGTTGAAATGTAGTCAAATTGGACAATAGTTGCAATGTGTGGGGGTAGAAAAGGACAAGATTTCTTCTTGTGTTATGTTTTTAATTTTGTTAAATGGCATTTGTTGTTTTTGTGTTGTATGTGGTAGACAAATGTAAATCTTCTTTCAAACATCCATTTGCTCCCACTACTATAAAAACATGTCAATTTTTATGCCTTTAATATTGTGACTAAAATGATGAATGTGATTAAGATATCTATTTAAAATAACTATTTTTTTCATTTTTTTAGTAATCATTTTCAAATTTACATTAAAAAACCCAAAAATGTTAGTCATTTTAGTCTAAAAATTCACCCAAAAAAATATATTAAAGGATTTTGAAACTAGACCTAAATTTCCTTCAAATATAAACTAGTTACAATGGGAATGAAAAGGTTCTATCAAACCAAAAAATAGTTGGAACATGGACCTAAGGATCTATCCAAAAGTTATAATTGAATAAAATTAGTCATGATGTAGTGACCAATGTTGTGCAATTCTTTATTTTTGAAAGAACCTCCAATCTTAGTTTTGATTTTTAAAAAAAAGTTGGAGGTTTTATGGGTACATGTTTGACATCAATTCTTTCAATTTTAAAATATACATTTCCCCAATATTAAATATTTTATAAGTATAATGTTTCACAATAATGAAAACCAACTTTATATAAAGCAAACATTAACATATGCAATGAATTAAATGTGACATTAGGTTCGATGCAGTTGTAGGATAATGCTTAGTAGGAAAAATATTTTTGAATTTTTTATTTTTCCCAAATTATGGTTAATGTTATAATTATCTTTCTTGAACAATATTTTCAAAGAAAAAAATGTGATGCAATGATTAGAATCTCCCCTTTCAACCCTTTGACCAAGGTTCAATCTTCTTCCCAAATTTTCTTTTCTTCCATGGATAAAATGGATGAAAAAAATGTCGATGTTAAACAACTTTTTCAAGCTAGTTGCCCACAAGGAGTAACTTCTTCAAGGAGACTTGGGGACAAAGTGGCAACCCCAACCAAGTTGCCCAAAGGACATAAAAGGATTTGGAATACTCAACAAAGTTGCTAAAGGAGAAAGGGATTAGGGGTCCCAACCAAGTTACTCTAGGGAGCAACTTCTTTAGGGAGAATGGGACTTTCCTTAAAGAGAAAAGGACTAAGTGGTGGCCCCAACAAGTTGCCTAAGGATCAACTTTCCCATGAAGAACTAGGGGATTATGTTGCCCAAGGGAGAAAAGGATTTAGAGTGTTTTGAGTTTTGGGCCAAAAGTGGAAGGGTAAACTTTTTCATATGAGCTTTGATTGAAGAGCTTCCAACTACAAAGTTGTACCTTTTAATGAAATTTTTTACCGTTTTTACTAGAGGTGGTTTGACCTTTATTTCTTGAGTTTTAATGTTCAGAAAGCAAATTGTTAATATAACTTATTATCTTTCATTTGGCCATAACTCTTAACTTATAGCTTCAAATGAATAATGTGAGTTCACTTTCAATATTTACATTTTGAGAGCTTTTCAATGATATGACTCTCAGTTGGATAAAGTTTACATCTTGCACTTTTGGCCAAAAAATTAAAACACTCCAAGTCCTTTGCTTTTTGGGGAAATATAATCCCCTAATTCTTCCCAAGGAAATTGTGCCTTGGGGAACTTGTTAAGGCCACAACTTAATCCCTTTTTCCTTAAGGAAAGTTCCCTTATCCTTAGGGAAGTTGTTCACTTGGGCAACTTGGTTGGGGTTGTCATTTAGTTCCCTTTTCCTTAACAAAGTTTTTCCCCACAAGCAACTAGCTTGAAAAAGTTGCATGAAGGTTTTTTTTTCACATCCATTCTATATTTTGGGAAAAAAAAGAAAATTTGAAAAAAGGATTGGACCTTGCACCTTTGGGTTTAGAGGAGAAATTTAATCACTACATCACATTTTCTTTCCTTGAAAATATTGTGCAAAAAAAATTAAAACATTAACATACTTCACGTATAATTCAAATATAATATATGATGATTTTCCATCAATTGGTGGTTGTTTTTAAACATTGAAAAATATATATATTTAATCTTCTACCTATTGAATTTCAAAATAATAGTGTTAAATTTTGCTAGATTTGTGTATTAAATAATGAAAAATATAAAAGGATGTTCAAATTTGTTTATAGCTATATTTGTGAAATGTTTTTATGGATGATCACACCATTTCAACTACATCACAAAATTGGGAAAAAATAACATTGAACTATCATCATATCATGGTTTAAAAAAAATAAAATTGTGTAGTAGGTGGATTAGTGGGTTATGCATAGAGAGAAAAATAGAAATTAAAAAATTTCGGGCTTTATATATTGACAACATGTAAAAAATTGTGGTCTAAATATGGTGTTTCAACTTTATTTAACCTATGAAATAGGCTGAATTTGGAGGAAATTTTCTCAAAAAATCCTTCGTATTAGTCACAAACCCTTTGTTTTGTTGCCAAGTGGTGAAATTTTGCCCAAAAAAAGACATAAAGTCTTCCCATTTCTTCTATAAATGTGAAAAATATTAAAGATGCAAATTTTGAATTGATGGTTTTTAATTTTTTTGAAAAGTGACCACATGTTCATGATTTACATTCATAATCATGAACTATTGAAATCATGGGGAATAAATAGTAAATATCAACATGTCGTTACCATTTATGATGAAAATAGTTTGATATTGAGTGAACTATACTCCAAAGGTTATGAACACCTAATTAATTAATTTTTTGGTAATTGTTCCATTTTTTGGAATTGATACAGTGGGTACCTTCAAAGTGAAGTCAAAAATAAATTTGTTATTTTGAAATATGTGTGGCTTTAGGATTAGATAGAACAACCATAGAAATATCTAAATACCAAGTGTTACACAATGAAATTAAACCAATGTATTGGGAAGGGGCAAATGGGAAGCACATGTTGTGGCTAGTCCACTTGCAATTTGGCAATTTTCTTATATTATTCATCACCAAGGACATTTTAAAAGATTTCACAATATGACCAATTATAATTCTTAATTGGCCTATAGATTGTGTCAAGTATTATAGGGGTTGAAATTGCCCATGGTTCAATCTAGAGGGTGAAACATTTGCCATTCTTTACAATCTATTAAAGTTAGACCAAGAACGATGTGACTTAAATGCATTTGAATGTAATTTGATAGATCACCCACCCTTAAGGGGTTGGCATAAGAACATTTCCTATCCCACACCTTGTGATTTACATATGTTTAGATTCAAGATAACATTTTCCCCATGTTTACAATTGATAAAGAGCATAGGTACAAAACATTTGCAAGGTCAATCTCATTACCTATCACTTCATCCTTGGCCTCCTTACTTGGGTGTGTTGTTCATCCCAGGGCTTTACCCTACTCACAAATAATTTTGCAAATTTGATCTTTGTATTTGAAAACATTTCCCTAGCAAAATTTCATTTGAAACTTTGAAGGACCTTACAAAGGAAAGATCCCCCCCAAAAAAAAATCTTCCATTTTTCTAAAGTCCCTCAAATTAAATAAGCTTTTGCATATAAATATGAGTTTTGAGGGTCTTATTGGATTTGAGGGCTAGATGAAGGCTATGAAAAACCTTGGGCACAAGAATCCAAGAATAGTCAAAAAGTTATATGTAAAGTATTCCAAAAAAAAAATCATTAGTATATGAAAGCACTTATTCACCCAAGGGTTTTTTTTGTGAAATTTTGTCACTTGGTGATTAAGAAAAGGAAAAAGGGGGGGGGGGGGGGGGGGGGGGGGCGAAAATTTTAAAAAAAACAATATCCCCAAATAGAAAAAAAAGAT
>Ga0116231_10002503_pt1 | contig 38467 bp, 26 predicted proteins | sample S1TSphgellanicum_2_FD_89695 | JGI IMG/M metagenome (GOLD analysis project Ga0116231, IMG submission 89695) | Host-associated microbial communities from peat moss isolated from Minnesota, USA - S1T2_Fd - Sphagnum magellanicum MG | ecosystem: Host-associated > Plants > Peat moss > Unclassified...
ATTCTATTTTATGTTACAATGTCAATTATTATCATGTAAAGGTGATAATCACTCTCATTGGTAAACATGAAATAAATGTTATAAGCTTTTAAATGAATTAAATGTCGATTGCAAATGGCACACAAACTACACCATGCCCATTAAATGTGATGCCCAAGTCCAAATTCTTTAAGGTGTACCAAAATTATATCACAACATCATCTTTTTTTGTATTCCTTTACTTAGTCCAATTTTAATATACTCAAGACACAAAGTGAATGATATTGATGGAATTTAAAACTATGGTGGTCTAAGATATTGTATTATAAAATATGTGATTTTTTTTATTCATTCATATTGATGTTAATCCCATAAAATATTTTTACAAAGTTTTAATTTTTCTTAGAAATGGATGAACCTAAAGGAAGGTAAACAATTTCAAGTAGTTGGACAATCGATGAATTTGAAATTTTCAAAAAATTCAAGGAAATTTAAAAAGGGATGGATTCAAGGAAATGAGATAATCTCATTACTACAAATCATGACCTTTTGGAAGGTCCAACTTGACCAAAATGTTTGTTTTCACCAGAAGTGATGTCCATCTTGACTAATGGTTGGGGCATGAAAGACATGTGTTACTTTTTACTACTTCATTTGACTAAAGTAACATTTTTAACTAGGTGTCAATTGGTCATTTAGTCAAAAGGGACAAACAAAAGAAAAGGTCAATCAAAATGACCATGCTATAGTCAAATTAAACATATTGATTTGACATTCATTAAGTAGGGCTAGGTCAAGGCTACTTACATACTTTAACATACATAATAAACGAACCTATTATAATTAGCCTACTAGCTTATTAATTAAGTCTAGGTTACATACCTAACATAATTTATAATTTATTAATAAAACTCAAGTATTTAATATTTACCTAACTTAATAGTTTAAGCTAGGTAGCCAAACTAAGCTTAACAAGGTATGTAATTGCTTGAAGGCCTAGTTCTAGGTTAATTAAATAGGTCAAATATACCTACCCTATCAACCTACATACCTACCCATTTATACCTACCTTAAACAATTAGTTAACCAACCTACCTACTTACCTACCTACTTAGTCACTTTAACAATCTCCCTACATCCTTACCTCCTTACATACCCTAACAACCTACTTACATACCTACCCACCTAAACCTATTTACTTACCTTAGGTCTACTTACGTACCAACTTATACCTACCTACCTATACCTACCTCCTTAACTACTTTCTAATTTATTAGGTAGTTAAAATATATTTAGATTTACTAGCTAGCTACTAGTTATTACCTAGGTAACTAGGTAGGTCTATTAATTAGGTAGCATATATTACCTAGCTACTATCTAGTTCTAAGAGCTACTACATACTAATTGTACTACCTAATATTTATTAGTTTTTATTCAATAATACTTACTAAGTTTACATGTACACACAACTATAAATCTTGAAAGAAAAATATAAGTTGAATTTGTGAACACAATTCAATTTCAAGAATTTTTTTTCCATAAATCATTAAAAAAATTATACATTATTGTGCACATCAATGAATAGATCTTTGAAAGATCTTGAAAAAAATATTCATTTGTTTTATTTGAATAAAACATGAAGAAGAAAATGCATTTCAAAGTTTGAATGTCGGAAAAGATTTGAAATGGAACATGTTAATAACAAAGTTTCACAAATTTTATCACAAAATAAAAATGTGGTGAATTGGTTAAGGAGTTGGTAAAAACATGTGGCCAAAGAGGTCAAGGGTTCAACTCCCATTCCTTACATGCCTAAAGGAATATGTGAAGATGGTGTACAGCGTGTAGGCTATATGGAATGTATGACTACCCACCATGACCTAGGTAGGTAGCTAGCATCTACCTATGAACCTATTTCATGACCCACCTACCTACATTTAATTAAAAAATTAGGATATAAATTTTTTTAATTAAAAATTGACCCAAAAACATTATTGCCCAAATTTTTTGTTGGTTGATTTGACCAATCAAATAGTCCACCACTCGACTAATCAAAAAGACCACCAGTCAAATCAATCATGTCAAAAACGATTTGATCAAAATGACTAAGTGGTTTTTTTTACTAGTGTCTGATAGGGGTACTTTTGGTCAAATTTTCCAATAGAAAAAGTCATGATTTGTAATAGTGTCTAAAGAAGTTGAACATTAATGGATAAACCTTGAGAAGTTAAACAATGGATGAACCTTCAAAATTCAGTGGAAAGGGGCAATGGATTCATTAAAAGAGAGTTGGAGAACTAATGAAATTGTGCAACTTCAATTATTTAGGAAGTGGGACAATTCATTAATTTGGGAAAATGAGGACAATGAAAAAAGTTGAGGACCTTCAACAATTCCAAAAATGGGACAATGGATAAACACATTTGAGTTGGACAATGGATGGACTCACACAAATTTAAACAATCCAAGGAAGTGGTACAATACATGAATTTCAAAATGTTGCACAACATGTATGAACTTAATCAAGGAAATTGGATAATATGAAAAAGTGTAAAAATGAATGAAATAATGAATGAAAATGAAGATAATGAAGAAAAAATCCCATTAATTTCATTTTTCATCCATCTTTCAACCTTGCAAAATCTAACAAAAAAAAACTTTACACAAGTTGTCATTTGAGGATTTGGATTGTTAATGAATAAGTGGTAAAATGTTATGTATTAGATTCATATTTCACAAATCCCTCTGCTCAAAAAATCATTCCTAAACCAATACGCCACATGTCCTTCAATTAATAACGTTCAATTTTAGGTGTATCATAAATTATCATAAATTTAAATACATTTGGTAGAAGTGAATTTAATTCCTACCAAATTATTCCACTTTACTATAACAATAGATTTGCATTTCATATACATACATTCACCATTTCTACCTTGATTCTTAACACACTTAAACTGCCATTCATTGAAACATCAAATTCATGGATATTTTATATAACTAGAATCTACACTTTAAAATACATTAGAAACGAAATTACAATTCATTTCATCATGTTCTAATATTATAGAAAATTCACACAATAATGTGAATATAATAATCACTACAGAAGTTTGTACTTCTTTATTTTACTGAAAACTCCATCAGATTTACAACACATTCTATGTTTTATTGAAATAAAATTCAAAATAGAAAAACAAATATGTGGTATTTCAAAAATGAAGTTTGCGGTTTTCTATTACAAAGTACCTATAACTCATCCTACTTTTTCCCAAAATTGTGTCTAAGAATTTTCCTTCTTCCCAGAACTCTCCCCTTTGGGCAATCCCAAAGCACATCACCATGATCCAAAAACAACAAGAATTCAAAATTCAAACTAACAATGTTCCATAATCAGTCCCTTTCCAAATTCCTTGTTCATCCAAACCATGTACTCATCCTACCCCCTTAACATTACCCCCTCTATACTTTGGATTCCGTCCCTAATATCCTTGTAAAATGACAAAAAATGAAATGAAAATATTTTCTATTCTTGTGAACATTTGTCTCCTCTGCTACAATCTTTGTAGTCTCAACTTGTACAACAACCAGTGGTTTTATACCCACTTCTAGCTCTACAATTCTAACATGTATCTTTGTTTCTACATTTTTAACCTCCTCCTCCACTAACTTAGTATGTGGTTCTATTTTTAAATGATGTATCTTAAATACCTTTTCTTTTGTTGTTAAAATAGTTTCGACCTATCCTTGGTCCTAAGTTTTCTATGGTTCTTTATCTTCTTGACTGGCTCCTCTAAGGTCTTGTGGTTTCTTTGTCTATATCTCCTCCTGAGCTATTCCACTTTTGAACTCCTGTGGTTCCCCAATTTGCATTTCCTCCTCTTGAGCTATTCCACTAGACCTTACTTGTGTCCTCATTGTGGCCCAATATTTTTGTACTTGTTAGACTACCACATATAAAATCTAGAAAATTCTTTTGATAAACTTCCAACTTGTACCTCAAAAAAATTTCATCACTTTTATGCTAAGCTAGATTCTTCTCCAACTCTTTTATAAAATATTCTTCTGCAACCTCCCACCATTCCTCATATTCTGCCTCAGAAATCCTTCATCTTGTTCTTCATCTTCATTAAGGTATATTACTACACCATTTGTTCATAATCCTCTAGTCTTTTCTTGACACCAGCTAGGTCCAAACTCTTCTTTTGTTCCTGTGCAATCTCCAATTGTACTTGCAAGTGTTGCAAATTCCTCTAATACTCGTTCTTTTCCTCCAACAACTTCTCTTTCTCTTCTTTTGTTGTCTTTCTTCTAAGCTCTTTAAATTGCAGCAAAAATACATTTTTTAAATTAACCAATTCCAAATATGTAAGAACATTATCCTTCTCCTTCTTTTCCTTAATTAATGCTTTCACCTGACTACCCAAAGCCTTTTCTTGTTACTTATGAAGATACAATGCCTCTATCCACTTCTTCTCTATGGTTTCCCAGATTTTAGCCTTCTACCTTAAATCTTGTAATTCTTCATCTTGTGATTTTAGATGTGATGTGCTACCCTTGAACTCTTCATTCTCATCCTACAATTTCATAATGAGCCTTTTAATCTTCTACTTAGCCTTTGCCCTATTTTTCCTCTAGATTTGTACATTATGCTTATACCCCTTATGGAATTCCCTCTCTTTATCCAATTCCTCTTGTAATATTACCTTTTCCTTCTCCCTTATGGCTATTATTCTTCAAACTATTCACCTCCATATTCAAATTCCCCATATTCAGACTTACAATTGCCATGGTCTGAAATAATTCATCTACATTTTGTGCTTACATTACTTTTGCACCTACCTCCTCCACAGACTTTGGTGAATTTGTCATTGTTGTAGGATTTTTGGATCCTTAAGCAAATGATCCCATCTCTTGCACCAATTTGTTCCCCAACTCAAATTCATATGGAAATCCCTTTGAAGATCCTAATCTATTACTTAGTACCTATATTTCTAATGGTCTGAACACTACAAAAGAAGGTTGTGTCTCCACTCTCTATGTCTATAGTCCAGTAGCCAGTAAACCTTTTTATGTCTGCTATTGTTGTTATTGTTGTTGTAAATGATGTTGTAAATGTTGGAAATGTTGTGGACTTATAGTGGTCTCCATCTAATCTTCATACACATTGTCAAAGTGCAAATGTTTTTCACCCTTTGGAAACCTTATGTCATGTCCCCTTTTAACTTCCTGGCTCTACTCCCTCAACTATCTTTCTTATGGAGATGTTATCTATGGTACCTCTTGCCTTAGCTCCTTCAACTGTCCCTTTTGTGGAAATCTCATATGTGGTACCTCTATAGTCTATATGGCTACTTGTACCACCATTGGCACTACCTATACCACTGTTAACATTGCAAATGGTTCCACTTTGCCCCTTATCATTTTTGTGCCTTTACTGATGTGGTCTTCAATTCCTTTTTCATTCCTAAGCCTAAGGTTCCTCTTTGTTCAACTTTGTTCTTTCTTTTAAGAGCATTTCTTGGAGAATCTGCTATAGCCTTCTTCCTAATTTCTAGTGTTGTTTGCATGGCCTCCTTAATTCTTTTAACCTTGGCTAATGGTTTTTATGGATTTTCCTTTTGATGCACAAACAGATACTAAAAACTTTTTGCCAATACCAAAGTAGATTAACAAGTATCTTTCTTATCCCCATTATTTTCCTTAACATACTTATGCCATTGATTCAGCTCACTACATAGACTATTGAATATAATATGTGCCCAATCTACCTTTTGCCCCTTTTTTTGTCTCACTAATGTAATAACTTTTTTTTTGTTAAAATATTGTACTTTATCTCTTTAATAAATGACAAAGATAATGGCAAGATATTTGATAGAATATGGTAGACTTAGATTTTTTACATTCCATTGATTTGCAAAAGAATTTGTAAATGCAAGTTTACAACTCTGTAATGCCTAAATTGCTAGTGATTTACTGACTTGCCCTTTTAGTTCTTTTACATTCCCTTCTGCACACACTCCAAAGACATCTATAATTAGTTGTTTGTTAATTACATACACCTTATCCTTATGCCCAAAGAAAATATTTTCACCTGTGATCAAGAATGTGTTCATAAATTCTAGCATTACATTAGGCATCAGTGTTTGCCAATCCATCAAAAACAAAGGAACAAGCCTTGCATTAGAAGCCTAGTCTTTTTCCTCAACAATATTGTTCTAGTGTCCATCTACTCAACACGCCTTTCATAATTTTGTCTATGTCCACATGAATTGCTCAAGATTTGAAATTTTAATACCTTTCTCCAAAAATGTAGTTTTATACATGATTGTGTGTCTTTTCTTCGCTATAGTTTTCGATTCACACCTTTCCATTTCCATCACCCTTCGTTGTGCTTCTACTATCGCTTGCACTTCTATTGTCACGACCCTAACCTTGGGTTTATGACTAAGGCAAGGGCATGGAAAGGTACGGGCCAAGAGTGCAATTCAAGAGTCACATTTGCACTCCCGGGAATGTGAGGGAATGAACCCACACACTCCCAAGTGAACTCCCACTTTGGGAGTTAGAATCCCTATGGAGTTTTAAATCTTCAAAAAGATATTTCAAGGGCCAAAACTCATTGGATTAAAGAGTTCTTTAAACCATTGGAAATCTATTGAAACGTAGATATTTAAAATAGGCTCACATTACCCATTTGAATATTTAAAACACAAATTATGGTCAAAAGAAGGGTCGGGAGTTAAAGTGCCAATATGACTCCTGACCATTAAAAGTAAGAAATAGTCTTAAAATACGTGTGTGCAAGTAACATGCTATATATCATTGAAAAGATCTCGACGAAGAATACAAATTTGTTATAAACCTCATTCCAATTGGAGGTCTACACAAAAAATTATGACCCTCCAAAGTACCAATTTGGATGTAACCTCCATGGTTAATCACAGAGAATACTACAAATGGAAAGGTGGTGGCTTCCCCCAAGTTTGGGTTGTGGTGAATCTTGTGAGCTCGTGTATGCCCATGGCTTGTCCGTGCACCAAAAGTGCTCTAACTATGCATTAACCAACTTGTTGTTTGGTTTGTGCAAATCCGTGTGAATAATTGATTCACTTGTCACTCTTTTTAATCCCTATCCCGAAGCTTCAACACGCCCTTTTTACCCCCGAAGTGTTTCGAATTAGGGAGCATACCCTGACTCCTTATTCCATTGTTTTCATTTTCAAACTTGCATTTGAGTCTTTCAAGGAGTTTGGGGGTGCGTCATCTACGGTTTGCTATATTTCCACCTGCACTTCTATGGATGGATGTACTTTTGTTTCAACAACATTCTTTTCCCTTGCATCTGTCTACATTATCTAAACTTCCACAAAATGTCGTAACCCTAACCTTGGGTTTGCGACCAAAGTAAGGGTTTGCAAGGGTGCGGGCCAAGAGTGAGCTGAAGAGTCACATTTCATGCTCCTGAGAATACAAAAGAGTGAACTCCCATTTTGGGAGTTGGAGTCCCAATGGACTCCTGAATCTTTAAAGGGCGATTGCAGGGGTCAAAACTCATTAAATTGAAATGTTCTTTATATCATTGAAAAGCTCTTGGAACGTAGATGTTTGAAGTGGGCTTGCATGACCCATTTGGACACCTGAAACATAAGTTATGACCAAAAGAAGGGCTAAGAGTTAAATTGGCAATTTGACTCTCGACCACTAAAAGTCAAGAATCGCCCCAATTTCCTCGCGTGCAGGTGATGTGCAACATACCGTTGGAAAGCTCTCAACAAGGACTACAACTTTGCTTTGGACCTCATCTCGATCGAAGGTCTGCACACAAAATTATGGGCCCCCAAAGTTGCGGGAGTCCCAAGTTTGAAAATTTCGAAACTCCCACTTAAAAGTCCCAAGACAAAATGCCATTTGGATGTGGGCCTCGTGTAAAGGCACAAAGTATACTATAAGGGGGAAGATGGTGACTTCCCCCAAGTCCGGGTTGTGGTGAGTCTTATGAGTCCAAATTTGCCCGTGGTTCGTCCTAGCACCAAAAGCGCTCCAACTATGCACTAACCAACTTGTTGTTTGGTTTGTACAAGTCCGCGTGAGTGATTAAAGTGCTTGTCAATCTTCCTACTCCCATCCCGAAACTCCAACATGCCCCTCTACCCTTGAAGTGCTGAGAGCCAAGGAACATGCCCCAACTTCCTATTATTTCATTGTTTTCATCTTAGATTCACATTTGAGTCTATTGAGGAGGTTGGGAGTGCGTCACAAAGTGCTACTCCACAGTTTCATTTTCCTCTGATTCTTTAATGAACATCGGATTCACTAATGTAACTCCTAGTCCTATCTACTCTCTTGCACACCAACATTTTCTCCTTCTACGCAAAAAGACCAACTACAAATGTGTCAATCATATCTATATCATGAATTATCCTCTACACAAATTGTATCTTCTCATTATACACCTTCCCTTCTACATATTCCAAAGATGATGATGAATGCGGCAATGACCTTACAACCAACGACTAAATATTCAACACACCTTCACACTTTGCTCTTCTCAACTCCTCTTTTGCTTTTGTTTTTCTCAATCATTTCACTTCCTCCTCTTACTTTTGTTTATGTTCACTCTTCTATGCTTCCTTTTCCTTTGATATTTTCTATAATTTCTCAATCACACTCTTTACACTCATGCTACTGTGAACTCCAAAACTTCGAAAACATGCACAACTTCCAACAACAAATGTAAATCGTTTTCAATGGTTACCTCTTTTTTCCATCCTTGGACTTCCCTCCCATTACATTCATTTTTTAACTTTCCCGTCATCTTTTAATTAACGCATGATCCTCAAAATTCATATGGCCCATCATTACAAGTTTGTGTCCTTTATACAACCACGTGTGAGCACTTCGCAACATCATTAAAAATGAATGCCTCAGATTCCATCTTCCAATCAGTCCACATCCTTAATCTCCCTACATTATATGTACAAACTCCATTTCATTCACCCTGTATGACTTCTGTTGATTGTGCCCATTAATCTACTTACTGTGCTAACCCATTTGTTGATTATGGCATTACATTTGTTGATTATACCAATTTTTCAATTGACTATCCCAACAAATCTGATGTTTGTGTGAATACCTTGGATGATTGGGCAAATATTTTTGTTGATTTAATCAATACTCCTGACAAATTATTTTCAGATTTTTGCATCCCAAATCCTTCATTACTATAGTTATCACTCACAGATTTGTTGGTCATATATAGATAAGAAATCAACGTTATATTAACCTCAAGATCTTTCATTTGTTCTTCATCTTTAGTATGTCACATTTATGGTTTCTAGATTTCACAGCCTTCATTTTCCTCTTCCATCTCAAAATTCTCCACATGAATTCCACCTGCATTTTGTTCTCACTATATTGGCATCTATTGTTCTTGTTTTTGAACCCCAAATTCCATATACTTATAAGGTTTGAGCTTATTCACATTGACTACCAGAAGGTTAGTTTCAAATTTCTCAATGGTCACCAATAACATAATTTTATTTAGCAACACATATTATACTTTGTATGTTCCAAACCATTTCCTAGTAAACTCCCCTAGGTGTGACTCATTACCCTTTGGAAACCACAAAACATAATCACCAAAATTGAATTATTTTTCTGGATTCTTTTGTTAATTCCATAATGTTCTATTCCACTACCGAATTCTTGTAGTTTCTGTAGCTTACATTCTAGTTTCCAACAACTTTTTCAACTCTATAATTCTACTAATTAAAACTTTCATTGAAGTACTATCTCTCTCATTTCCACCAGCAATTGGCACTATGTATTTTATGGGCATCAATGGATGTAATCCATACACTAATTGATATGGTGTATACCTTGTTGCTACTTTGTATGCAGTTCTGTATGAAAATAACATTATAGATAGATGTTCATCCCAATCTATTCTATTCTCACTAACTAACTTGGTCAATAGTGTCCCAAGTACCTTGTTAATAGACTTAGCTTGCACATTTCCCTAAGGATAATAGGTTGTAGAACTCACATGTTTCAACAGAAAATGATTTGCATATACTTGATGGCATCATTAATGAAATGAACTCCCTGATCTATGATTATAGTCAAAGGACATCCAAACCTGGTTAATATGCACTCATACAAAAAAAATTTATGACTACTACAGTATTAGTTCTCAATGCTCTTACTTCCACCCACTTGGTAGCATAATTTATAGCTATGATAATATATTTGTTTCCTATATATCTTCCTACTGGTTTAATTGGCCCCACAAAATCAAGTCCCCATTTCATAAATGGTTCTTTTGGAAAACTTGTGACTAGATTTACAAGACTTTGAATTGCCAATCCTCCTATTCTTTGACATGCATCATAAGATCTATAGTAATCATGCACATTTCTATACATAGTTGGCCACCAATATCCAACATCCAATATCTTTTTGTGTTATTTTGGTTGCAAAATGTCCTCCTTATGGTCCTTCATGCAGTTCTCTCATCACCATCTGTGTTTCTATAATTATCAAACATTGTTGTAATCTATTATCTTGGCCCATTCTATACTTCACCATTCTTGAATGTGAAAGGCTTTATTTTCTTGACCAATCTCTGCCTCTGTTGCATTGATAACATGCCATCAATCTATCTTGTTCTCAAGAATTCTTTTACATCATTCAACCATTCAAGCCTTATATAAAACAAACTTGCATCTACGATTTGATCAAGCACACCTGTGGGTTTTGTAATATCCGATAATCTTAATAATGCATCTACAACTACATGAGTTATGCCTGGTTTATACACAATTGTGAAGTCATATTCTAGGAACAATAACAATTAGCTATCTATTCTCCTTGAAACCTATGGTTTGTTGACCAAATAGACCAATGCCATATGATCCACATAAAAGACAAACTTACTGCCCAACAAGTAATGTTTGAACTTGTGTAAACAAAACCATTGCTAAAGCTTTTCTTTCTATTATGCTACAATTTTGTTCTACTTTGTTCAAAGCCTAGAAGCATAAACTATTGGTTAATCACTCTTCCCTGTTACATTATGAGACAACATAGCCCCCATAATTAATAAGGATGCATATGTATGAACATGAAACTCCACCTACTAGTTTGGTGATATCAGTATCAATGCTTCAATATACTTATCTTTGATCAATTCCCAAGCCTTTTAACATTCCTCTATCCAAAGAAAAGTTTCTATCTTTTTGGTCAATTTAGTGATAGGTGCCATAATAACAGCAAAGTTTTTTATAAAACATCTATAAATTTGTGCCATCCCATTAAATACTTGAATTTGTTGTGGATTCTTGGGTGGTGGCATGTTTACTATTGCTTTTATTTTCTTTGGATTTGGTAGTTTCCCTTCTTTGGAAACAATAAAACCCAAAATCTATCCTGAAATACCATAAATGCACATTTGTTTATATCAAACTAATGCCATATATTTTACACTTTTGAAAACATAATCTGAGCTTTTGTAAATGATTATCCATGTCATTATACACTATAAAGTCATCCAAAATTATCTTAATAAAATTGTCTAAATATTTTTTTGAAAGCTTTGGTAACAACTTTCTATACAAATTTTTAGCTTGCCATTTTTCTTGGGCATTACTATTATGGGTGATAACCATGTAACCTCTTCTATAGATTAAAAGAATCCAACTATTAACAACTAATCTATATCATGTTTGATTGATGTAGCATAGTTTGGATTTAAAATGTACTTAATTTGATGTGTTGGTGGTATAGTAATGTCCAATTCAATTATGTGTTGTGCCAACTCTGGTGGAATCCCTTTCAAATCTTTATATGTCCATGCAAAAACATCTTTGAATTCCTTCAACAATTGTTCCACTTTTAACACCTTGCATTAATCTTCACCATATGTGGTTTTGCATTAGTTCCCAGATTGAGTTTCATTAATTGTTGATCTTAAATTAGTGTCCATCCAACTATCTACAATTCTTGTGCTTTGATTTTTGTTGGAGTTTCATCCACTATAACACTCCCTGGATGATGACTATAACACATCTTTGAATACACCTTATCTTCCAGAGCTATTTCTAGTTCATATTTGTTGTTAGCTATTTTCTTCTCTATGCTTTGTACTCCAAATTCCTACTTTGAAATATTAGTTTTCAAATTTGTATCCATGATCTCTACATCTGTGGTTTCCACATATTGAATTGTCTCATGTAAACTGATTATTCCTATTGAAAACAATTTTGGCTCTATAACAAAGATGATATCTTCTTCTTCATCTGTGACATTATTTTGATAATCATGGCACAATAACACTTCTAGTTTTCTTCCTTCACCTTCAAAATGTTTAGTGACTATAATTGATTTAACTGTCCCATTCTTTTGTATGGTAATAATGTTAATCCCCCAATCATGTGCCACTTTAGCATCCCTCAACCATGGTCTTCCCAACAACATGGAATAATTAGAATCTACCACACTATTTTGAAGTATAATAAATGTAGTTATGTAAGGAATGCCATGAACATATATATCTTTAGATCTTTAGTCAAACCCATTGGTTTTGTGGTTGTTTGATCTGCCATCCTCAGATTATATGGTGCAGGTTTAGGCTTTGGAAGCCCCAACCTTAATCTCAATTGTTTTGTAATAATATTAACTCCAAAACCTCCATACGGTAACACATCTTCTATTGTATTCTTCCCAATCTATACTTGGATAACTACCACATGATTATCTATTGCTACAATAGTTGTTCCTACCTCTAGTATTGAAGAATCAACTTTTTTATATGTGGTTGCTATATTGACATTTTGAGTTTTCTTTAGTTTTAACTTTTGCCACAAATATTTTTTTAACTTACGAGCTATTTTAAGCAATTGTCCCAAGTTCAAAGTATAACTTGTTTCCAGCATTTGCTTATCAATGTCTAGAAATATCCCTTCTATTGTGATCAATTTTTCTTGTGAATTCACAACCTCCTAAGATTTTTATGTTTCCATAGGAATAATATTTGGCATATTGTGTTCCATCCCTCTATGGATGTGGATGGCCCTTCTAACTTGGTTTGTGTCTTCTAAATCTATTGAATTGGCTCCACTATTGACCTTTTCAACCACTCTTCTTTCTCCCAATCAATGACACCCTTTATTTTCCTTGGCTCTTTATCCTTGAACACATGTTCTTTAGTTGCTTTACTTTTTGTTGTAACATTGACATCCACAACATTCACATTAGCAATGACTATTTGTGTCTTAATAACAAGTTGAACCTCTACTACTATCACAAATTTCCCATGAAACATCTTTTGCATCTCAACAAACTTTGGACAATCCGTCATCTTATGTCCATTCAAACCACAAATGTCATAGGCATACAAATATGTCTTTTAAGGCTTTTGACTAGGTTGGGTTGCTTTTGTAGCTACCACTATAGTTTGCTCCTTCTTCTTTCTGCATGTCTCCACATTGTTATTAATCATGCCACAATTTGTGCAAAACTTATTTGTCTTCCTTGTATTACTCTTTGTTTTCAGTGGTGCTACTTGTTTTGTACTCTATGGTACTGATAGTGCATTCCTTGCTTCGAATAATCATCCTTTTTTCACACAACATCATTGCCTCCTTATGTTGTTGAAGTGTTGACTGTTATATCCCTGCAATTATAATTCTGAAGTACGATTGTAGACCTGTTCTAAACATAGTAGTCAAGAAATTGTCTATGGTTGGTACTTGTAAACCATGAGCCAACTTCTAAATCTACTCATAGTAAACCTCTAGCCTCTCAGTCTCCTCTAGCTTCATGTTCTTCAACTCCATGTATATTTGTTTGTCATTCTAAGTCTTTCAATGATGTTGGCAAAATGCATCGGTAATCTCTGAAAAATAAAGTCAATAAATTTTGACATGTAATTATGGCACCAAGTCTAATCCTATATCTCTTAGCATATAGTTAAATGCATTGATAATATACTCTTCAAAAGTTTTTGCATTTGTTTTCACTATAAAATTGAACATTCTAACATGAACATCTAGGTCAACATCTTTTTTAAAATCAGGATACTTAAAAGCTATCTTATTTGGCCTCACAAAATGGCCACTTTTATGGTCGAAATTCCCTAAGTTATGACAAATGCTTCTTGATGCCCTCCTTTTGTACTTTTGTACCCTCTAATAGCTATTGAACTCATCAGTGGTCGATATGTGGTTTTGTGTACATGAGTAATCATTATTGGATTAGTAAATACCATTTGTGATGTCCCAGCAACTCTAATATTCACCGTTGGTAATCCAAAACTTCTACTCAAACTCCTTCTTGTTGAAAATCCGCCTTATCCACAACCCAAATTAATTGCAGGTTCAATAACCACTCCCTTTCTAGCAACATTTGTGTTGGGCACAACAACCATGCCCACTCCTATGGTTGTTATTACTGTATTAAGTGACTAAGTAACTTTTATCCTAGTAAATTATTTTCGGGTTTCAACAACTGCCGCTTTAACACTCTTAGTGAAGTTGTGTTGACTCTAGTTCAACAATGTTCCAATCTGTGGCTACTGGTGCAAAATGTGGATGTGAATACACCTTTAGTTCTTTGCTCTTAATATGAATAGATGGACAAATTTGTCAACTCTATAGTCCCAACTCTATGCCTCTCAATTTATTCTGGACTATAAGTTCCTATGCTCGTGATTTATCCATTAATGTTCCTGCCACATTTTGTAACTCCACATGTCTAGTAATACATGTTATGATGTGAAAAGGCACAAAAGGACAATCCATGATTGCATGTCCTTCTTCACAAAATGCACAGATTCTTGAAAATAATCTGATTACTTCATAATCCATAGATTCATGATCCACTGTCTTAATTATGTACTTTGTTTGATCTAACTTTAGATTCCTTTGATTTGAATACAACTACAGTATTTCATCCAACACATTCACCTATGCTTTGCATATTTAGATGATCATAGGTAATATTCTTTAGTCTCTTCAAGTACATTGATATTGGTGTTTTTTTCCACCTCCTAGTTTTCCACTAGTTCATAATAATCTAGAGGCTAACTGATACACAAACTTGGGTTGTGTACCCCCTATAACATCCCTTCCTTGGCTAGACACTAACTTTGAACTTGAAATTCCTTGCGGTTAATCAAGTATTGCAAAAGTCTTTGCTCCGTCTTGATCTCTATGACTTTGAACCACAAATTACGAATGAAAAGTATTTTGCATCCATTCATGTGGATGAATAGTTGATTGCATTTCTCTCCATGGAGATTGTCGTTTGTAACTATACTTTATATGAAGACCCCTAGTCCATACTTCACGTCATACCACTTCTTGTGGTAGAAACAACTTGTGCCCTGTAGGTCTTTCTTCAATTCTCAGAACTCATTTGTCCAACATTAGATTCCAATATGGGGTTTTTGTAAGCTTTACATACTTATTTCCATTTTCAAGAATATCTCTTGTTCGTTTTTCAGTGACTTAACAATCTAACTCTAAGTCCAATTATCATTGTAAACTCCAGGTTACCATTCGATTCATCTTGTTTCACAATCTTTCATCTTTAGAATTTGTAGATCGCTTTATAATCCTTACAACATTAATCACTTAGAACTATGATATTTTCTAACATACCCCTTTAAATTCTGAATTTAAAAACAAAATCATTCATTTGAACCCTTTCATCTACATTACACAAAATTGTAGAAAAACGTGTTCGTTACGGTAATAAATTTTTTTATAAAAATTCCCCACAAGATGGTCGCCAAATGGTAGAAGTGAATTTAATTCTTGCCAAATTATTCCACTCTACTATAACAATAGATTTGTACTTCATATGCAAACATCCACCATTTTTGCCTTGATTCTTAACACACTTAATTTTGCCATTCATTGAAACATCGAATTCATGGATATTTCATATAACAAAATCTATACTTTAAAATACATCAGAAACAAAATTACAATTCATTTCATCACATTCTGATACTTTAAAAAAATCACACAACAATTTGAACATAAAATTCACTACAAAAGTCTGTATTTCTCTACTTTACTGAAAACTCCATCAGATTTACAACAAAATTCTATGTTTTATAAGGGTTCACATTAATGGGAAATGTCGATTCACTAATTACAAATATTCAAATGATTCATTATAACAAAAAGAACAAGGGTAAATTGCCCAATTTCATTAACATAAGTAATGATAATGATGCACCCCCAAACTCTTTGATAGATTCAACTGCAAGGCTAAATGTGAAAACATCGAAAAGACAAGGAGTTGGGGCACGCTGTCTGGCTCGCAGCACTTTGGGGGTAGAAGGGCGTGCTGGAGTTCTGGGATGGGGATTAGGAAGAGCGACAAGCAATTCAATTACTCACATGGACTTGCACAAACCAAACAACAAGTTGATCAGTGCATAATTGGAGCACTTTTGGTGCATGGATGAATCACGTGCAAACACGGACTCATAAAATTCACCACGGCCCGGACTTGGGGGAAGCCACCACCATCCCCTTTATAGTATTCTCTATGCCTGGCCACGAAACCAACACCCAAATGTCATTTTGTTTCGGGACTCCAAAGTGAGAATCCCGAAATTTTCGAAATTAGGACTCCCACGACTTTAGAAGCTCATAACTTTGTGTGCAAACCTCTGATTGAGGTGAGGTCTAAAGCAAAGTTATAGCCCTCTTGAGAGCTTTTCAATGATATGTGCCACGCCACTTACACGCAAGGAAATCGGGGCGATTCTCGACTTTTAATGGTTGGGAATCAAATTGGCAATTTGACTTCCAGCCCTTCTCTTGGCCATAACTTGTATTTCAAGTACTCAAATGGGTCATGCAAGCCCATTTTAGACATCTATGTTCCAAGATCTTTCCAATGATATAAGGAACTTTTCGATCCAATAAGTTTTGACCCTTGAAATTGCCTTTTGAAAATTCGGGAGTCCATTGGGACTCCAATTCCCAAAGTGGGAGCTCACTTGGGAATGTGAGGGTTCATTCCCTCGCACTCTCTTGCACTCCCGAAAGCATGAAATGTGATTCCCGGGCTCCCTTTTGGCTTGCACCTTTGCAAGCCCTTGCCTTGGTCACGAGCCCAAGGCTAGGGTTGCGACAGATAAACACATAACAAAGCATATGCAATAATAGATTTTTTCACATTAAATAACCTTATTACTTTATTCAAACAACAATCCAAAACCTATTTTCTAAGGCAAAAATGGGATCAAAACATTATGAGCTTACTTTCATGAGCTATGTTAATCCTTAGAATGATTCCATCACAACAAACCACTTTGATATTAATCCCAAAAACATAAACCATCACCATAACCCACAACATCCCAAATATTCCTAGTTCCACAAAATTGAAAAAAAATCTAAATTGTAAATCCCCTCAATTGTGACTAATCGAAGTTTCCTTAATAACCCTTTATTCACCTAATCTCAAAACTTTCCCAAGAAGTTTGTACAAAAGAAGGCAACCTGCATCAAACATTTGTGCAACAAAAAAATTCAAATTACATCTTCATGCAAATGTTGGATTCCCCATTCATGGACCAATCTTTCCTTGGAGTTCCCATGTACATAAGTTTCATTCCTTTCAACACCCAATAACCAAAACCAACATAGCAAATCTCAAGTATCAAACATAAGAAAATGAAATCATTATGGACTAGCTTTCAAACCCCTTAAAGACTTTCATCACATCCCTATGCCTCTAGATTTAGAAATTTTGTTATAACTTCAACAAACTATATATTATAATCTTCTACATGCAACAAAACTCCAAGAGAAGCAAAACCCTACAACTTGTTGTGAGCATTTTTCTCATCAATAAAAACGCACAAAAAAACCAAAAACATAAGAGGAGAATCTATTTAGCTTCATTGACTTGAATCCTTAAAACTCGTTTTCATTTTCCATAAGCCTTCAAAAACAATACTTGCATATGACAGGCCACACTTCCCAAATCTAGACACATCACAAAAAACCCATGAACAAGTCTCCCACTCCACAAAAAGTTAGCAAGCAAACAAAACAACAACGAAATGCAACCCAAAATTCTCACAACATCATAAGTGAGTAGAGCACTTAAAAGCTTCTCCATGTAACAATAGCCATCACACAAAAGCTCTATTGAATGATGAAAGACAAAAAATAGTGAAATTGTTCAAAGAGAAAGTGAGAATGGTAGAAAGAAACACTCTAGCACTATCCAACTCATGAACACCTACTAGGCCAAAACACCTAAAGCCCCAATTCCATGTCACATCCCGGCCATCAACTACACCAAACACTGGAATTTCTCCAGGGTACACATGCCACAATAGGGCTAGCTTCAAACTAGGTAGTCAGGAATATAGAAGGAAGCCTGAAATTTTCTACTTCACATGTTTATATTTATAATATTGAAAAGTGGGTCCATCTTGTTATTGATAATAGCCATTTACTTGACTCAATCACAAATTTGGAAAAGAAACCCCGAGAGGTTAGTGCTGTAGCCTACAATCAGCCATGACCCAAGAAAATGCCTTGAAAAGGTCACTTGGTTTAACCACATAAATAAAGGAGTGCAAAGTTGCCTTATTGGGGATTAGGTGTCTCCAACACTGTAACAACTAACATAAGTTTCACACTTTCTTATGCACTCACCAATGTTAAATTGAATCTTTGTTCACATCAACGTTTTTTTTTGGTCAATTTTTTGATGTAGCCCAAGTGGTGATCATCCTTAGCAAGATTTAGCCAACTTTGGCTACAATGTACATATGAAAATAAAAATATTTAAACATCCTTCTATATTTTTGGCTACCTACTTGAATCATGTATAGAAATCTGGATTTTCTTGAAATGGTCTAATTCTGGCTATTGAGAAGATAGAAAAGCACTTGATTTTAGCACTTTGAATCTTCAATTTCACTTCTTGGCTATACATAGCCAGCAAAAGAAACATGGGTTACCATTTCTTGTTAGTTGATTGCAGGTTCACTCTAGTAATAGTAACAATGTTTTGTAGCAGAGCCTGATCATGTAGCACAATATTCCTTGTGAAATAAATCCATTCCTCAAAACTGGGATAACTGATATTGCTTGATCCTCGAAGGTAGTAGTCCAGAGAGTTTTATTTCAAGTCCATAATTTCTGTACACCATTTTTTGAGCACATTTTCAGAAATGAAATAATCTCCAGTTTCAAGTTCATTGAAAAATTTCACATTTGTGCTCCAAACTCTGAAGGCAACATGTCGTACAGAAACTATGGACTTCAAATTTACATTTTTGGCACCTAAGGTATTGAGAACATATTCGCCAAAATGCACATCACAGATATTGCATGACTGAAAGATTTGCTTAAATTTCCATTCGGTAGATGGCAAGAATTAGTAGCACGGAATTATTGATTGAATTTGGCAGCAGCTGGTTGCACCTACAGAAGGATGGAGCATGTAACTCCTCCACCATCAAACTTCACAGATGTCAATTTGGCAACATGCACAGTTGTTTAGCAAAGAACACACAGCAGAACAAAACAACAATATTTATGTTCTGCTGTAAGGAGCAGAATTGGAACCTGGTATCATGGTGCTGCCACAGCAACAAATTACCCGTAACCTACTTCTAAGCACCATTCTACAGCTGCTTTTTTTTTAACCTAGCAAAAATCTCCATGGACATTTGACCAACCCTGCAACAGAAGCAGCCAAGCACTGCACAAGGATCTGATTTCACCCCCCATGAAGTTTTGATGTTGGTGTTGAATATCTTGCCAGAGGGACCTGGTACACAGGTCAAATTTGCCAATATAGTTGGCTGCAAGGGGTGAAGACAGAGATGCAAGTATGCTGGAGAGTTCATGTGGTGACATATGGCTCACAGTAGTAGAACCCATCATGTGATGTCTGTCCATTCACAATTTCCAGACATGATGTCAATATGAACCTAAACCTTAAAGTGGATCTCTTGCATAGACTGCTATGCTCACAAGAACCCTCAGAATCGCCTACATGAAAGTAAATGTTTCAATCTGGAAGAATTGAGCCCAGGTAAAAGTTTCATGACCACTTTCAATATCCTGCATCTATCTGCTACAAAGCTTCATGCCAGAGCTCTGACTTCACAACAGACATACATAGTTGAAAATAAACACATAACAAGGTCATAAAGACATGTAGAGGAGATGATTCTACAGCTCACTGTCAGCAATATTGCACAATACTACATGTATGCAGGAAATGCTATCACTGTCTGGAAACAAGCTCCAAGATCCACAATGTTAGCACCTAATTATAACAGTATAGTATCCCCAACAGCCAAAATTTGTGTCCTAGGAAAAGTTGATGCCACTGAGAATGAGCAGCTGGAATGCAGCAAAATCCCAGGGTCTCACTTTGAGCAGTTATTCCCCAAAACTACTTGCAAAACCCCCATAAGCTCTTGAATCAGGCCATTGGCCAAGTGGTCTCCCCTTTATTTTGATTAGGGATAAGCCCAGTGGCACAAACATTGTGCAAATGTATGCCATAGATATTATATCTGAATGCTGCATGAAGTTCACAGAATGGAAGTTCCCCAAATAAGTGGAGTTTGAAGGTGACATCCCACAGACCTGCAAGACATTGAAGAAGACACTAGAGACATCTAGTAATAGATTGAAAGGGCATCTCCCAACAATGAAATGCTTGACTCATCAGGCTGGTCACACCCTCAAATGCTGCAATACTAAGCCCCCACAGCTCTTAAGTTGTGTCACTACTCAATCCAGAACGAGAACTTATACCTACCACATAGCTAGATTTTTTTTTTCCTGTACAGTAACTGGCTGCAATGACCACTCTACTGTACCATACAACCCTCAAATGACTTGCTGGAGTCCTGAATTTGCTGCAAGTTGAAACCATATCATGGTATGATGACCCTGATGCTAACACTAATATAAGTCAACTTAGTAATCATCTTCTCATCCTAAGAAATTCTGAAAGCAATTTACTTTCACATCCCTCACAAGAACACTATAAACAGAGGAGGTGATTACCTTGAGAAAGCAAATGTATGAAGTTAGTCAAACTCACAGAGTCCTAAGAGAACAGTCAACTCTTCCACAATGAAGTCCTCATCACCAATAGCATGAGCTCATGTGATTTCATGACCCTCACCATGCACTGAAACTAGCCACAATGCTTGATCTATTGGTTTCTTACACACAATTTTCTCCTCTTTACAGTCTTAAAATGGACAGATTGTTATAACTAATGCGTTACGGTTTCAGAAAAGGCATATTACCAGCTTCCTTTAAAGTCATGGACTTGAACTCTCCACACAAAATATACATACATCTCTCTTTCTCTTACAACCGGAGGACATATATCAATGGTCAACACAAAAGATAAAATCCTTCTGGCAATTTCAAACATGCAAAGGATCCAGAAACATGTCTTCACACATGACCACAGACAATGCTTCCCAGATCAACCAATGTCTGTGGGACTGTGTGGAATGCAATAAAATCATCACACCCATACTAAATCAACCAGTTCCATAATCCACAAACAATCCACTATTAGAGTATTTCCCGCACAACTTATTAGGTCATTCCCATGTCATACATACATTTGGCAGATCGAGCTACACGAATGTCGGCAACAGATCAATTGTCTCACAAGTATACTGTCATACTCCAAGAGCAGATCTAACCAAATTAAGGACTTCTAAACCCTCTCGTAAACAGACCCATAGGACAAGCATGCACTCCGGTGGTTTCCTTGGACGCTTCAACAAAGACAACAACTTTGCGTTCTCTATATGATGCTTACGCCATGCCACCACTGGTGGCCGTTCTGAAGATCTGAAGAACAGCAGAGCCGATCACAACGAAAATGAAGAAGCCCAGCACTATAGGGCCTACCGGATAGGAATTCCCCTTCTTGACGGTGCTCTCCGGCACCGATCCCCTCTTGAGCACATTCTTCTGGAATTTGGCACTCTTCCTGTCAGCCAGCCGCCTCGAGGTCGTCATTTTGGTAACAAGCTATCCTTGCTTACAAACCCCAAGTTCTTCCCCTCCCCCTTCTTCAAGCGCAACCTGCAAAAAATAATTCCTCGCTTTCCCATTCACCTCTCAACAGATAGAAATCCTCTTCTCCCACCAAGGGTACGAAAGGCCGTCGCCCTCCTCGTCTCTTCCGTCGACCGTTCTTCTCAGTACTACGAGAAAACTAGCGATGGCAATCGTGCAAGACGGTGGAGAAACTCTAGGGTTACCAAGCCCTCGTACATCTAGGACCTTTAGATGCTCCCAGGTGTTGCTGACAACCTGGGGATGGACGCTAGGAGAAGTATGTCCGTTCTAGAGTCTTCTGTTTGAAACCCCCAAAAAGTCAGTGCGAGACATACTTTTTGTGTGAACTCACTTCACTTAAAGGAAAAGAAACAAGAACAAGGCATCATCACAAACACGCTGGCCCTACCAAAAGATAATATGTGTCCACATACTCTGAACACCAAAACAATCCATTCCAATCTAAAAAGTCTAAACACTTTCACCAAAGAAACCGGTTCGCCTAATGTGAAACTGATTCTATTAAGGCAAAACTTCCAAAAGTTGGATCCAATGTGATAGTCCCTGTCCCTGTGTGGGCAGGGCCAATAAAGATGGTGGAAAGAAAGAAGACAAAGGGATTCAAGAAGGTAGAGAAGGCAAACCTAGAGAATTATGCCAAGGATAAAGTATACTGGTGGGGGCACTTCCAAAATAAGGGGCCTAGAACAAGGTGGTAGCTACGGTATATATGAAGTCTGTAACCAGCTCGAGCAGCCGGGTTATGCATATAATCTCATCACTCACATGATGAGATGAGATTATATGTGATAACCCAGCTGCTCAAGCTGATTACCCAACATAACCTGTCATTCTCCACACCAAGCACAAGCTTGGTTACAAATTGGCACCAATTGATTGTGTTCACAGGGTTTGTTGGTTAGTGCGGGTTACTAGAACAGAGTAATCATCCACATTGGAGGACCGTGGAGATTAGGTTATGAGGTGCGCCAATCAGGTGCTAGTGCACTCACGGTTTATGGCTGGTAACTCAAGTCCTCCACAGCCAATGGCAGTGCAAGGCACCCATCATTAACCGGTTATGTAAAGGGCAAGGCACCCTCCCAAGGGTCTTCCAAGATTGAGGTACTGTAATGCGAGGGTCAAGCTTGACAATGCCAAAGTCTTGAAAAACCCCGGGGAGGGTGCCTCACCCAACATAGAGACGTGAGAAAAAAGCTTGATTGTAAAGATGGAAAGATGATAAAAAGTTTAAGTCTCCCAAACAATTTCCGCATTGCAGGGCCATTACAAGATAATGATCCCTGTCCTGGGGTACTCACTGACAAAACCCTAAAGTTCAGAATTCTGTCATATAAGTCGCCCCTTAAATTCCAGTGATGATCGGAACTGGTATATGAGGGGTTTTTTTGGAATCCTTCATATGGTTGTCCATGGCCCATTCCAAAGACAATAATTATCTCATTTTCAAGCTTAACTATTTCATTTTTTTTTTAATAACTACTTCCTTTTCCTATTAATTGTCTTAATAACTATTTCTCACCTTTCTTAATAACTATCTACATTTTATAACTACCTCACTTTTTTTCTTTACCACCAACATGGATATAGAAAAACAAATTAATACACATATTTTCATGTCCATGAAATGTATATTAATTTAAATTAAACTTGACATTGACATTAATAATGATGAATTATTGAAAACCATTAATATATATATATATAGTTGATCATCACTTGTAATGCATAGCAACACGGATCTCAAATAAATTAATATGAATTTATTTTTTTAATTTGTATGTTAAACTCCCCACAATGGGGGTGTACAACACGAACGGGTTTAGGATCGAAATTATGTATGATTACTACATAACTATGAAATCTATGTTTTTGATTGTAAAATTATCTTTTCACCTTTCTATTGGCTATGCAAGTTTCACCATTCTCCTACCATGAACTACACACAAACAACACCAAAACTATTCAAAACCAAAAGCTTTTCAAAATCAAAACTTCAATTCTCACAAACTTTGTATTCATACCATAACTTTGTACAAATGAAGGTGCTTCTCAAGCTCACAAACACCTCCTTAAATACTAACCAAAAGAAAACTAGTCAAAAAACTTCCTAAAACTTATCCACCACATGGTTCCCCATGTGATTCCACAATTAATCACAAAGAAACAACATCATATGGTGCACATGACATAAGTCAATGCACCATGACCAAATTATGGAATCCTACCTCCAATTTACTCCATTAAACAATTACCTAAGTAATTGTGTAATCAAGTTACACATCAAGTTATAGGGGCATTTCCAAAATAAGGGCCTATGATGAGGCAAGGGCAGAATTTAGTCTTGCATTTTGGAATTATTCATCACCCTTCAGCTTTACCCATCATAAGGCACAAATTATATCGTGAACCACAAAGACTTGCATAGCTTTTTACAATTTAAGATAAATAGGCCAATGAATGAACACTTAAGAAATCAAAGGAAGTCAAATCCTCACACATTGTTCTTCTACTTCTAAAGCTCAACTAACATTTGTATATTTTCACCTAGCACTTTTAACATCATAAAAATTGTTCAATTTGGCAAATGGGGTGTTTGGTGAGTTCAGTGTTTAGTGATGCATGAATTCAAACATATTAAGATTTAAAGCTTAAATTTTTTTATTGTTTTTTTTAACAAAGAACTCTTTCTTTTCTCTTTGCCTTTGGAATACAAAGAAGTTTTTTGAAGCCCCTAGTTGACACATAGATCTGGTTTTAAATCACTCAAACAAGCCTCAAAATAAAATATGGGGCTAGAACTAGAGAAGGGTCTTAAGCATAAAAAAATGAAGCAAACTATCATTCATTCTTCTCCTATGTTTTTGCATTGCTATTTTATTATGACATTCAAATAACATTTGTAACCCTCTAGTTTTTGCATCGAATGACACAAAAATTGTTCAACTTGGTTAAGGAATGAAAAAAACATTGGAAAGTGTTAAATGATAAATATGTGTTTCGTGATGGGTGATTATACCCTAATTGGAGGCCACCTTACCCAACATATTTTTCTTCCACTATTTGCAAAGCATAAAAAATGAGATCTTCATGGTAGGGGATTTTTTTTTAATTGCCCTACCACCCAAAAGATAAAGATGTATAAATATTTCTTCCTTAATATTATTTTGAAGCATATTTTCATGTCTTTATTCAATACACAAAAAAAAATATGAACCTAACCAACCTTTCTAGTATGACACAACCAATCTTATTGTATAAGTTTAAAGAACATTTTGGATCAACACATTTCGACTTTACTCTCATAAACTATTATGGCTTATGTTTCATGGCAAAACAAATCCCTCCACATTCTTTTTTTATTTCTTATAGTAAGGTTCCCTTATTACATTCCACCAAAAGCAAAACACCCTACTTCTCCCATTTGCATCAATTGTTCCCATCTAACACAAGAAACTTGTAAAGTCCCAATCTCCACCTTTTTTCTGAAAGTTTAAACAAGAGAAAAAAAAATTGTTATACAAAGTTCTACAATAATATGAACAAAAAAATTCTCTCATGTTAATTCCCCAATTTCCCTCATTCATGTTATGCTACTTTCGAAGTTCCCACATAAGTAAATCTCACTTCCCATTCATTATGGTTACTAGGATGGGATGCACACCCAAAAATAAAAACCTACTTCATGAAGTGTACTTGAACAAATCCATAAAATAAGACCAACATTTTATCATCACAAATTCTTTATTGAAAAACAACATACAAAAAAAATAGCTCACAACAAATAATGAACAAAGTTTAATATAAAGAAAACAACAACATGGATAAACTCAATCAAACCCCTTTACTTCACATGATCATTAGCCATCAAAAATTTTGGCACTTTCTACATGTCATCATCCTATGCAACCCTTCATCCATTAAGTTAAATCTTCACCTCCCATCCATTTAATGGATTCCATATGCAATTTGATGCCACAACTCCATTTTTTTCTTTTGCTTTCTCATGATATGATAAGTATCATGAAAAAATAACAATTTTTTTTTTGACATTGGTCTTACATTCAATAAAGATTGTGGCCTTGGGTTTTACCTTACATGTAAAACACTTCATGATTTGTGACAATGTTATTGGAGGATGTTTTATCTACTAGAATCCACAAGCAAGCTGGTCGTATAGTCAAATGTTTCACTTTTTGAAATGCCCACATAGCATTTTTTTAACCATGAGAACCAGAAAGTACCCATCGGGCATCGTGGTAAGTTTTTTCATAAAAAAATTTAATTTTTCCATTGAGTAACACATTTAGGTTGAGGCATTCCCAAAATAATGAACCTTTGTCCTTTGGCCTTAGGGGCGCATTATTTAGGGAATGCCCCAATCCTAGGACATTTCCTTACACTAAACATACATACAACATAAGATGTAGGAGGGGAAACATTCTTACACTTACTCCTTAAGAGTGAATAGGATTTTACACCTATCAATAAAAATAGGATATTTATTTTTCTTGTGGGGATATTCAATTGTATAAGTTGCCCTCCAAATATAATTAGCAAATTTCTCCAAGTTCTTTACATGACTTAGGAATAAACATTATTGTTGTGTATGTAAATGGTTTAGGACTTACACTTCATGTAAAGTGTAAATCCCATAATGAAATTAATTTACATTCCATGTAAGTGTATAAGTGTTTAATATCCATCTACATTCATGTAAATGTAAGTATAAATGTAGAACACAATATGTATAAGTGTAAGATTGTGTAAATATATTTTATGTTGTGTTCAATAGTGTAAAAATAATTACATTTATATGGTTTTTATGCAATTGTGTAAAATAGTGTAAGTGTAAAACAAATACACTTATATGGTTTTATGTGGCTATGTAAAACAATGTAAAAAATGTGATTTCTATTTGGGGAGGGGGGGGATTTCATAATTTTTTGGTGATAGGGCCAACCATCAAAACATTTATGATTTGGGATGCATCACAACTAATTAAATTAATTAATATGAATCATAATAAGTACCTAAGCTCTTGTAAAATTTTAAGCCAAAAATGGTGATGAATAAATTTAGGAATAAAAGTTATACTCAAGCAATGAAGTGGGGCAAAATGAACATTCAAAATATTCCTTGGAATAACACCACCATAGTCACATATTGGTCGAAAATGCTAATGTTTGGGAAGTATCAAAATATCATGATTTTTTGTGAAAGGCCAATAAAAATGGCCCATTGCAAAAACAAATATAAAATTGAGCTTTGGGATGCACCCACAACTAATTAATATGGATTTGTGGAAATGTATGGTCATTAAAGGTATATAATATATAAATTTACGCTTGCATGCCCCAAAACATTTACACATGGCCATGTAAAATGTATTTAACAAATATTTACACTAGTCTCATGTAAATACATGTAAAAATAATAATTATACATGGCAACAATATAAGTATAAAAAGTTTAAACGTGTAGATGTAAATGATTTACAATTACATGTCCATTTTTTTAAAACATACACTTACACAACTGGTATAATTAATCTTGGTTGTGTAAAATTCATATAAATACATACATGTATGTAGCTTTGTATGGTCATGTATTGCCCATTGTGTATTGGCTGTGTAAATGATTTAGTTTAGGCTTAGGGTTACAATGACCTCCTCTTCCTCGACAAGTTTATTTGTTGAGCAAATAAAGAAACTCAATGAAGTTTGTCCATTGAATAAAAAATGAAACTCAAGGTGAGATCCAATTGTCTTTGGCATGTAGGTGAGCTCCAAATGTTTTTGGCACGTTCCAAGTTATGAATGAAGAGTTCCAGTAGTCGTCTTTGGCATGTAGGTGAGCTCCAAATGTTTTTGGCATGTTCCAAGTGATGAATGAAAAGTTCCAACAATCATCTTTGGCATGTGGGTGAATTTGAGGCATCTTTTGCATGTAAATGAACTCTAATCATTTTTAATGTGTTCCAAGTGAAAAGCTCCAGTTATCTTTGACATGTAGGTGAGTTCCAAGAATCTTTGGCATGTTCCAAATGAAACGTGAAAAGCTCCAACAATTGTCTTTGGCATGTAGGTGAGCTCCATGCATCTTTGGCATGTCCCAAATGAAACGTGAAAAACTCCAACAATTGTCTTTGGCATGTAGGTGAGCTCCATGCATCTTTGGCATGTTCTAGGTGAAGAGTGAAAAACTTTAATAGCTGTTTTTGGCATGTAGGCAAGCTTTAGGCATCTTTGGCGTGTTCTAGGTGAAAAAATGTAAGCACAAAGCACTTTGGGGGGTATGTCTCCACTTTGGTTTGTTGGTAGGTAGGCGATGTTTGATCTTATTGGTGGTTGATCTTGGTCATGTGCAACAAAGGTCATCTGTTTTCTTCTAGTACATCTCATTTGTGTGGGTAGGTAAGCAATGGTCGACCTTAGTCATATGCATGCACAAAATAATAAACGTTGTCAGTCTTAGTGGTGTGCATGAAACATTGTGTGTGTTTTCTTCTAGTTATCTTCTTCTTCTAATATGTCTTGTTTATGTGGGCAAGTAGGCATTGAAAAACCATTTGGGAGGCATATGTGTAGGCTCAAAGTAACAAATGTTTTTTTGGTCAATTTTGGTCATGTACATGCATAAAGCAATTAAGGTCAATCTTGGTCATGCTTGCCAACCACAAAAAGACCATTTGGGAGTTCATCTTTGCCACAAAATAACAAATATTTTTTGGTTGGTCTTGGTCATGTGCAAGCATGGAGCAAACAAGGATTAGTTTTGGTCATGTGTGGTCATAGAATAACAAAACTTAATTGGGTTATAGCAAAGGTGAATCTTGGTTGTGTTTACCAAGCATAGAAAAACCATTGGGGAGATCTTTGGCACAAAGTGACAAGTGTTTTTTGGCTGGTCTTGGTCATGTGCATGCATATGGAACAACAAAGGTCCACCTTGGTTGTGTGTGGGCATGGAATAACAAAGTTAATCAAGTTATAAAAAAGGTTGATATTGGTTATGTGCAACCATGAAACAACAAAGGTTGGTTTAGGTCATGTGTAGGCATGAAGTAGCAAAGTGCATTCAGGCTATAACAACTTGGTCAATCTTGGTTATGTATAGACATGAAGCAACAAAAGTTAGTTTTGGTCATGTTTGCTAGACATAAAGAAACCATTTAGGAGGCATTTTTGGCACAAAACAACAAATATTTTTTGGTTAATCTTGGTTGTGTGTAAGCATAGAGCAACAAGGGTTGGTGATGGTCATGTGTGGGCATGAAACAAGAAAGCCTGGTTGGGCTATAACAAAGGTCTATCTTGGTCATGTGTAGGCACAAAGTAGCAAAGGCTAGTTGAATCTAGTTGAATCTAGTTGAATCTTTCCCTTATTAAAAAAAGTCACCACCATTTTTTCTTTTTTATCCCTCATTTTCATTTTCTCTACCATTTCCTTGTTGATGTTTCCTTTCATCTTTACAAAAAATTTAATGTAAATTTCAACAACATAACAATAATGAAAAGAAAAAAGGAGAGTTGAATAAATAGTGCTTCCTTTTATACTAAAGTTTGGGTGCCTAAACCTAATGTTAGTTACAAAAATCATTTCATGGGTATGGATGAACCCTTTTTGTCCTTCCAATGTCATTTTGTTAGTTTGGATGAAAAAACACCCTATCATGATTACCTTGACACCCTTTACAAAATCTATCACTAACAATTCTATGATGGAATCTTCCTTTGTGGATTCCATACCGAAACTATTCTATACTTATTCCAAGCTAAAATGTTCAAGATCTACCTTAGTTGATTTTGGGGTGGAATCTTCTTTCAAATATTCTAGACCAAAATTATTATTGGTTGATTCCAATTTGAAAATTTTTTCTAAACCAAAATCTCCAACTACTTCGCTAGAAAAGTATTGTTCAATGGAATTTGTTCTTTCCGATTAATCTCTATTGGAATCCGATATTTGTCCAAAAATCATTGTTAGTTTGCAAGTTCGATATTCTGATTGGTTGATACCGAAAGTATTCTTTTGATTGATTGTGACTTTCGATAGAATTATCCGAAAAGTTTTTTTGTAATTTTCCTTGTGTTCTCTTCCCCCTTTGATGGTGGTTTTTTGTCCTTTGGAAGCTTTATCCAAATATAAGTAGGGTTTTAACTTGTTGATGTTCACCAAAATGGGATTCGGTTCAAATTTGTCAATGTTAACGAGTAGTATAATATTATTAGGGAGACAATACTATATTTTATATGGGCCAAACCACTACTTTTTGAACTTTCTAGTGTGTTCCTTCTTGCCTTTTGGAAACCAAAGAATTATGTCCCCCATAAAAAAAAGTTTTAATTTTGTGGTTTTGGTGAACCCATGACACCGTGTTCCATTACTTTGTACATGTTCAATCTATTGCCTCCTGTCAGGTTTCACCTAAGTGTTCCAATTCAACCATGTGACTAGTGAAAATATGGGTAGGGGAAAAATTTCAATCAACATGTGGATTGTTTGTGGGCAATAAATATTCTGTTGGCATTAAAGGTTAAAAGCCATCAACTAGCTAAAATGGCATGTGTCCAATGGTTACCTTGAATGTTGTGCAACAAGCATACAGAACCGTGTGTAGGTGCTCATCCTAGTCGATTTGGTTTTCATTCACTAGTTTAGTAAAAATGAAATTAATGACTTTGTTGGTAGACTCTGCTTAGCCATTGCCTTGCGGGTAATTAATGGTTGAGGTCATATGTCATAATAGAAAATGGATTGTAAATATCTCAATGGTGTCATGGATAAAGTGAGTGCTTTGATCACTTACTAAAATAAGTGAACAACAAAACCTTATGAGAATGAATTCATTAATGAATTTTTTTATCACGGCCATTATATTGGTGTGCAATGCCTTTGTTTCCACCCACTTGGTGGTGTAGTGAGTTGATACCAAAATGTACTTGTTTTTTGTATATTTGCTTATGGGTTTGATTGGGCCAACAAAATTCAATCCCCATTTCATGATGAAGGGTTTTGCTAGCAATGAAATGACCCATTTCACTATGTTATTTTATATTAAATTCTTTGACGCACCCCCAAACTCCTCGAAAAACTCAAATATGAATTTGAAAATGAAAACAATGAAAAAAAAAGGAGTTGGGGTACGCTCCTTAGTTCGTAACATTTTAGGGGTAAGAGAGGTGCACTGGAGCTCCAAGATGGAGACTAAGGTGAATGACAAGTGGGTCAATTATTCATATGGATCTACACAAATTAAACAACAAGTTGGTTAGTGCATAATTAGAGCACTTTTGGTGCACGGATGAGCCACGAGCATACACGGACTCACAAGACTCACCATGGCCCAGACTTGAAGGAAGCCACCACCTTCCCCCTTATAGTATTCTTTGTATTAGCTATGGGGGTTGCACCCAAATGTCATTTTTCCTAGGATTCCCAAATTGGAAATCCCAAAATTCCTGAAATTGCGACTTCTACCACTTTTGACGCCTATAACTTCTTGTGCAAACCTTTGATTGAAATGAAGTTTAAAGAATAGTTGTAACCCTTGTCAAAAAATTTCCAACTATATGTGGCACGCTCCTTTCACGCACGTAAACCATGGTGATTCTTGACTTTTAGTGGTTGGGAGTCAAATTGACACTTTGATTCCTGACCTTTTTTGGGGCCGTAACTTGTGTTGTAAGTACTTAAATGATCACACAAGCCCATTCTAGACATCTACGTTCCAATAACTTTCTAATGGTATAAATAACTTTTCAATCCAATGAGTTTTGATCACTCAAATTGCACTTTAAAAATTTGAAATTCCAACTCCCAAAGTGGGAGCCCACTTGTAGGTTCATTCCTCACACTCTCCTGCATTCTTGAGAGTGTGAATGTGACTCCCAAGTTGCATTTTTGGCCCACACCTTTCCATGCCCTTGCCTTGGTCATGAGCACAAGGTTAAGGTTGTGACATTCCCCATTGGTTGACATTTATCATAAACTTGGTAAGATTGGGAACATCCTTGTGCATCATGGGCCACCAATACTTTGCATACAAGATTTTGCAAATTGTGATTTGGGATGAGAAATGACCACCATTGATTGCTTTAAGAATTTCCCATAACATTGTGGGTATTTCTAAATCTTCAAAGCAACACCTCAGAACTTAGTCTTGAATTTGACGATATAATTTTCCCTATACCAAAGAAAAAACATAAAGCTTTCAAGGCTAGCTTTTTTTTTTGTTCCTAGCTATAATGAACTAAAAAATTTCAAGTAATGAGGTACCCAAAAATTTCCAGTAGCTACATTGGTTGTAAGAGGAAGATAATATCGTCCATTGTTTGGTCAAGTATTCCACTTTGTTTTGTGAGGTTGAATGTTTGGAATAATGTATCCACCATAGAATGAAATTTTGTTGGTTAATAAATTATTAAAAAATCATACTCCAAGAAGAGAAGTAGCCACCTTATTATTTTTCTTGAAACTTGAAGTTTTCAGACCAAATATAATAACACCAAATGGTCCACATAGAAAATGAATTTGTTACTCAACAAATAATGACGAAATTTGTGGAAAGCATACACCATTGTGAGTGTTTCCTTTTCAGTCATCATATAATTCTGTTCAATGTTGTTGAGTAACTGTGATGCATAGGCAATTGATTGGTCACATTTTTTGATAAGGTTTTGTGCCAACATAGCCCCAACTACTAGATTAAAAGTGTCTATGTGAACATGAAACTTAAGGTCCTAATGAGGTGAAATCAAAATTGGTGCATCCATGTAGCATTGTTTGATTTTTTCCCAAGCTTGTTAGCACTTTGTTCTCCACTCAAAAGCTTATGTCTTTTGTAGTAGCTTGGTAATGGGAGCCATAATGAAAGCAAAATCCTTGATGAAACGTTTAAAATATTGTGCCATGCCATTGAAAACTTGAATGTCCTTAGGTGTTTTTGGTGTAACATGTGAACAATAGCCAATTTTTTTTCAAATCTGGTAGCTTATCTTCCTTGGATACCACTTATTCAAAGATAATGCCTAAATGCATGAGGAACATGCAATTTTTAGGGTTCAAGCTTATACCAAATTCTCTACATTTATCAAAGCATAATCATAGTTTAGATTGTTGAACACATTGAAGCCATCCAAAAATAATTTCATAAACACACCAATAGTCCTTAAAAGTTATACTCACCATTCATTGATAAGTTGGTGGAACATTTTTGAGTCCAAGTGGCATGACCACCTAAATGAATGTTCCCCAATATGTGATGAATATAATCTTGTATTTATATTCAAGGGCGATCATAATCTAACGATAACCAAAAAATCCATCCAAAAATGAATAGACCTCATGACTTGCCATTTCATCGAAAACCTCTTTAGTAAAAGGTAAAGGATATGGATTTTTCTTGATTGTAGCATTGAATTGCCAAAATCCACCTTAATCTTGAGCTTACTGTTCTTTTTTGGTACAACAACAATTAGCGATAGCTAATTAGCTTCCTCCACCAAGGCCATGAAACTTTGTACAAATCCTACTTGATTATTGCAACATAATTTGGGTTCATTCGGTACCTAACTTGATGAGTAGGTGGAATAGTGGTATTGAACTTGATGTAATGTTGAACAATGCATGGTGGAATTCCCTTCAAGTCAATATCATTCCATGTGAAAATGTTTTTATACTCTCAGAAGAATGTTTTGGTATTAGTGGCAATTGGTTCATTCAATGTTATGTTTAATTTAACTATATGAGGATTTTTCGTAATCCCCAAACTAAGAAATCTTACTTGGTGATCCTTGGCTAATGCCCAATGTGTAATGTCCAATTCTTAGACTCGAATTTGTGTTGTTGCAGTATCTACCGTAATTTGTTGTTAAAAGTGTGGAAAGTTGAACATAAGGTCCTTTGTGTCGACTTCTACAATGAAAATTTCTAGTTCCAATAATGTGATGGTTTCAAATGTAAACAAATTCAATTTTGTTGTAAAAAATATTTCTTTTTCTTCCTCTATGACTCCTTCCATTAGATCATAACATAACACCTTAGGATGTTTAATATTACTATCCAAAGTTTGGTTACAGCAATGGTTCGCACCATGCCATTGCCTTCAATGGTGATTAAGTTGTTTTCCCAATCATGAATAACATGTGCATTACACAACCATGGTTGGCTTAACAACATTGACATTATGAAAAAAAAAATGTTTTACAACTGGCCTTATAACTCAATTTTTGAATTATAGAGGACAATTGCAACTCATCATATTTATATGTTGTGAGTGTTAACAAACAAGTTGCATGAGCTATAGAGTTGCAACTCATTTTCAACTACTATGCAACTCCATTATCATTGTTAATGATGGTTCAAAATTGTGACATGTGGCATAATTGAAAATTGCCACATGGCATATTTAATTATATTTTGAAATAAATAAATAAATAAAATTATCTATTTTAGTAACTAAGTAGGTCGTACATAACCATAAGTAGGTAGGTTGGTAGGTCTTAAGACCTACATATTTACGTATTTACCTAGGACCTACCTACTAACCTACTTACATGGGTAGGTAGAAAAATAGGACCTATTTAATTAACTAGGTAGGTAAGTTAGTAGGAAAACACAAGATTAAATGAATTAAATAATTGCCATGATTTTATTTTTTAAAAATATGTTTTATCTTTAAGTTAAGCTTTTTTTAGTTCATCCCAAAATGGCATTTATATTTTAATGTGAAAATATAAGAAGAAAAAGCCTTTTTATATAATTTGTAACATGGGATTTGAAGACAAAACATACATGTTAAATATTTTAGTTGTTCTTTAATTGCAAATTGAGTTACAATTGAATTACAACATAACATTTAAATGTTTAAAGTAGGTCAAATCTAAGGGGAAAACTCTTTTATTTCTGGTGTCTACAAAAAACTTGAACCTTTCCTATTGGTGCATTTGGTGCATTAAAAATTGTCAAAAACGAAATAGAATTGAAAAAGTTACAACCCCCCCAAAATAGAAGGGGTCAAGAACTCAAAAAACAAACCACTGAACACTACAAAGGCCAATTCCTAAACAATTGTATCAAAAATTTACATTTTAAAAATGAGAAGTTGAATCATTAATTCAAATGAATAAAAGACTTTATACAAAAATCTATATTTCATTATATATCTCAATTTATGGTTTTCACAATCTTTCAAAGGTGTCTTCTTTGGTATCAATGGCATCGCACTATGTCAAAAAAATTCATTCAACTAAACATTTTAGTAATGAGTCCATAATCATACGATATGGATTGTGATGCAAGGTTTTTAACACTTCAAAAGTCCAATATGCTATGATAACTCAAAATCTATTCATGAAATTCATACAATGAGATCATATCACATGTAATATTATTATTTTGAGTCATTTTCACATATTATTCATTTATATTTTGTTCCATGGTCCATGATTGATAATCCAACAAGCTATTACAGGATTATGTACTCCACCTTTGTGTGTTTTTACGCAATCGCACAGTAGTTCTATATGTGTTTTTAAAAAAATTTAATTGGAGGATAGTGTGGTTTTGATGGATGCGATTTTTCATAATGTGAATAATTGGAATCCAAAACATTGTTTTTCATTACTATGAATGTTGCAATGTAAGGAATCCCATGAATAAGGATTTTTATATCCTTGATGAATCCAATTGGTTTAGTGATGGTTTGATTTGCCATCCAAAGTGTATACAATGTTGGTTTAGGACTAAAGAATCCTAATCATTTCTGTAGTTCCTTCGTCATTATGTTCACACTAGATCTTCCATCCAATATGACGTCCTCAACAATGTTATTGTCCACTTGAACGTGTATCATAGCCATGTGAGGATCAATCGCCACCAAAGTGATAACCTGATTAGGTCTTGCCGCAATGATATTTTTTTTCTAGGGTCAAGTTTGGCAACAACATATTATTTCAAGTCTAGAGCGATCTTAAAAAATTATCCCAAAGTAAGGGTATGTTTACTCTTCAATTGTTAGGTAATATTTTCCAAAATCGAAATGTTTTTGGTATTTTTGGTAACATCGATATTTTTGGTAGATTCGGTCACAACACATTTTGGGTTTTGTGATTAGCCTTTACATCTACATACTAGTTAGGAAGGACATATGTGATTAATGACCAATGAGTTGCTAAACCCATGTCATTTCACCATTTAATCACATGGGATGTTCAATTGCAAAGCCTAATCATTTTAACGATTAGGATTCAAAATTTTGTTTATAATAGTGACATTCCATGTCATCATTAACCTTGGTATGACATGTAAAGTTCATGTCATCTTCATTTAATCATTTTATTCAACTAAGCGTTACAAAAACATTTTGATGGATAGATGACATGTGTCAAAAATTTATAAACACATTATGAATCATTGCACATGACCAAAAGTCAACTTATTTTAGCCCATGTAGCTAGCATAACCAAAAGTCAACCTAACTTAACCTAGATAGGTTAGGTAACCTAGCCTAACTTGCCTAACCAAAAATCAACCTAGCTTAATTAAGCTAGGTTAGCTACCTATGTTAAACAACCTAAGATATCTAACGTAGGCTAGGTGGCTTAAATTAAAAGCAAACATTGAACTCCTAGCCCAAGAAGCCTACACAAGGCTACCTAACTTAAGCCAAATGGCCTAAGCATCATAAGTTGCAAGAATGAAGACTTGAACCTCTCACCTTCCCTTTGGGGTTCAAGTCTTCATCTATTGCACTACCACATTGTTTTATATTAATTATATTTAACATAAATTTTAACATTTTAACATTTTAAACCTTGAATTAACCTTGGCCACCCTAGGTCACCCTACCTACTACCTACCAACCTAGCTTAGACCTAAACCTCCCTAGGATAATTTTAAATGAATTTGTTTGTCAACCTATACTACTTACTAACCTAACCTAGGATAACATAAGTGTTCTTAAGCTAAAAAATAAATTAACCTAGGATAATTATGTCACATCTAGTAGCATCATAGTCACATTTAGTCACATAAACTTGAGGTGGTTATGAACTTGATAAAATATCTTGTAATGAGGTTACTTAGGTTGACTTGGGAAAAAACCTAAAACTAAGAACCTAAGCAAACTTACCTAGGTTAACCTATTAGTAGGGTAACATGTTTTAGGTATATTTAAATATACTAGATGTAGTATATTTCTTATGTCTAATTAAGTAACTTACAAGGTAACCTATATCATGAAGTAAGTTTTTACTAAGTAGCTTACATACATAGGTTAATTTAATAGGTATGTTAACTTAAGTTAGTGTGTTAAGTAGTTAAAAAGTCAAGGAATTATGTCACCTTTTTCAAAATGACTATTAATATTGTAATCATAATTACAAGTTAACAACAGATTGTTTAGTACACATGTATACACATGCATGTGAATTCATGACTTCAAAAACTTCATGACACACAAAAAATTATTGCATGCCATGACAAATATTGGTGCCAAAAATTCAAGACACACAAAAACTTATGGTGTCACAAAAAATCATGGATTGCCATGAAAATTTGTGACACCTTGTTGCCAAATGGTATGCCATGTCATCATGACATGGAAGATTGAATCATTATTAATAAAAAAGGACAACAATATTTTCAATTAGTTAATAAATGAGATTAATTCATCAAATCAATGATATGAATCATGCTTTTGACAAAATATAGAACCACATCATCTTATTGACATATAGCATGCCATGTCATCATCATGGGAGATTGAATCGTTATTAATCACAAAGGTGGATGGTTTTTGTAATTAATTAACCAATGAACAAAATTTGAAAAATAATATGACAATTTACCAAAAACTAATAAGTTGTCATATTGAATTATAATTGCAAAACCATGATGCCATGTGGCATGTTTATGTCTTTTGCCACTATTTAGTGATTGTTATGACTAAATAATTATAAATGTAATAGAAAAAACAATAGTCATTTTTGTGTATGGTTCAAAGGACAAGATTTATTGTAGTGAGGGTAAAGTTTTTGGACTTACATCTTGATGCAAAGAGTTACATTGACGGATTGAACATCATCTTTAACATAGTGATTGACTGATAAATGGTTCATTTTATCCAAAATAATGTATGATTCATCATGTTGACTAATAGTCAAGTATTTTATTACATACAATGCCAAAACATGTTGTAACGTGAAAACGGGTGGCTCACAGTGTGAACACAGTAGGGACTAGGGCTTTGCCAAGAGTATAATTAGTTGTCCTGATTTTTGGCGGCGGATAACTCTCCATGACGGCTGCATGGGGATGCATGGAAGGTCTGTGTTTGGGGTGTGAAGGAGGGTGTACAGGGCAAT
>Ga0116231_10002504_pt1 | contig 38467 bp, 19 predicted proteins | sample S1TSphgellanicum_2_FD_89695 | JGI IMG/M metagenome (GOLD analysis project Ga0116231, IMG submission 89695) | Host-associated microbial communities from peat moss isolated from Minnesota, USA - S1T2_Fd - Sphagnum magellanicum MG | ecosystem: Host-associated > Plants > Peat moss > Unclassified...
AGTGGGTTTGGTTGGGATTCAATTTTTGTTTGTGTTGAAATTGTTTTCATTTGAATCAAGATTTTCATTGACTAAGCTTTGCATGTTGAAATGCAAGCATCTGAGGGTGAGAGTGAGAGCTCCAAGGGCAGCAATGATGAGGAGGAGAGAGCAGGTAGCACTGCTCCCAATGTGCTACCTGCTTCGAGTGCTACCACTAGCAGTGGACCCAGTTCATTTGCTAGTCAAAATGAAGGTTCTACAGGGGCCAACGATAAAGAGAATAGGGAGGAAGAGGAGGAGGAGGAGGAGGGGCAGGGGGACGATGAAGAGAGGGAGGAGGATGAGCACCCTCCCCCTCCACCAGAGAACACTAGGAAGAAATCCAAGAGGGGAAGGAGGTCTAGATAGACAGTTAGATACCCAAGGGTTGCAAACCCTTTTACATTGTAAAATTTGAAATTTTGATATAGATTTTTTTTTTGCGGCCCAAAGTGACCCAAATAAACCTTGCTTCCAAAATAAGAATACAATGCCATGCTCTTGCGATACACAGTGCATCTCAAAAAAATTTGCGAGTCATAATTCTTCGCAATACTGCAAAAGCCAAAAGACCAATAATACCATGTCACAGACATTGCTACACTCTTGGGGGTAAAATCATTCCAGAACACGTTTGCGAAATCTATGATTTCGCAAATTTTTAGTGACATTCTGAGAATCCCAAAAAGTTTGCATAGTTTCCGATATAAGATTTAACACAAACTTGTTGGGATTCTCAAAATGCCACTAAGGGTTTGCGATGGACCTTATTTCGGAAACCAATAGACTTTTGAGTCGATTCGCCAAGTCGTTGCAGCGATGGGTTTGTTGCAAATAGTTTCCAATGTAATGTCAATCGCAAACGGTATATAGAAGCAGTTACAATCGTAAAAGGTTTGCGATTATATCAAGTTCGGGAGTTGTGAAGGACTTGCGATTGTACGGGTGCGAATGTTTTAGTATTACAAAGGCTTAATAGTTTGCGAGGAGGTATGGTTCGCAAATGCGGGTTTTCGGAAACTTCTTTCTTTGTTGTTTGCGATGATATGTGGATCGCAAAATAACCCCCTGTTGTTGTAGTGAATTGTACTAATTTGACACTACAAGAGTGTACATTTTGTTTGGCCTTTCAACTAATGGGACGTGAATACCATCAATGGCACCACATATGTTTAACATGCATCTAAGTTCCTGAAATTGTTGTATGAAATGTACTTGCCAAAAAACTTCTTATTGCAAGGGACACCACAAACTACATCCACATGTTTGCATTTAGTAGATGTGCCCAAATCAAACATATATATGTTTAGGACTAAAACCATTAGTAAACCCATATAACACAATTGTAACAATTTTCTTAATTTTCAATTGTGGTTTCAATGGATTAATACATTCATATTTCAAAAGCAATGTCAATTTTTCAACCAAATTGTTACACCAATAAAAAAACTATCTTTTGCAACTACACATGTTGCATGCAACCAAAAAATAGTTGCATGCAACATTTTTTAGTTGCATAAGACATTGGTAGTTACATAAAACAAGTTGCAAAAGACAATTTTTCTTTTAGTGTTAAAAGCATCAAAAGACATTTCATAATGCATAAAATATTATATGTCTATATGCGTCTCTAGTGTTCTATGCCATATAGTGGTTTATACTTCTTCCCAATGAATTTTTAATTTTGTATCTATCCAAAACATTTCAAAATAGTGTTTCTTTTTTTCCCTTAACAAAGCGCATAAAATTAGTTCAACACAAAACATTGAAAATGATGTGTTTTGATATGACAATTCTTTAGCTTGTGATTTAAATAAAAAATAATTACCCAACATGACTAAAAGTAACATCCAAATCAAAATAACCTTCCCAACAAACATCCAATAGATTACAATTTTTTGAACTTTGACAAAACCTTAGAATGCCACAAACATTCACAATGAAAACCCCAAACTTCAATGAAAAAAAATTGATAATTTTTTATAAAAGCATATTATGCATAATGAAAGTATCTTTTTAATGTTAACAAAATGGAAGAAAAAAAAACTTACCTTGTGACCCGCATCAGAAAGAAAAAAGAAAAAATTAAACTCTTTGGTTTTTAAATTATATGGTTTTTGGTCTCTTGCCCTTGTAATCTTTGTAAAGAAAATAGTTGATTGAAAACATGGGTCTAGACCCAAAAAAATAAGGGTTTAATTTCAAGCTATAGAAAAGGAAACATGGTAGTTTAAAAAATGACTATGACAAAAACCCATGCCTATCAAAACAATTATTGGGTTTTTTTTTTGAATAGGGTCCCACCCAACTTTGTTCATTGGCTAATCAAGAGGTTTATGTTCTCTAGTTCTTCTTCATGTTTTTAGAGCAAATATTAACCTTAAGGACATGATAAGTTTTTGAAATTGATGAACATTTGTCAGTTTCTGCCAAAATGTGCTAACAATTTCATGAGCTTTTCATGGCAAAACAAATCCATGTTTGGCCCATAAATTTTTGCACCTACTTAGCTTACTATACTTACCATAAATGGTGAGAACCATTTACCATAATCATGATTTACACCATAACTAACAAAATCACGAATCTTATCATATTTTTTATGTTCTCCCCATGCTCCAAAATCACAACAAATAACAAGTTTAATGTTGCACCACTATTGAACTTTTTAATAGCCATGGAAATATTTCAAAAAGACGTTTTTATATCGTAACATCCTAACTTTCTATATGTATTGTTTGATACAAATAATGGAGCTACTAATGTGCATGAAAAAGATGAGGTATAAGTTGAAGAAAAAGATTCCATAGGGAGCAATGCAACGTTTGCAATTTTTTTACAAGTTTGAAAAAAGATATTGGGATTTTGGTAAATAGGCCCTGAAGAAGGGTGAAAGCACACTAAACCCCCCCAAAATTGTAGTCACACATATAATCTTTCTATAATTTAATTTTTTGGTAATGTATGGACATCACATTTTGGATTGTTTTGCTTGTTTTAAGTATATTTGATTAGGTTTAGACTTCATTTAATCAATTATTTTGAAAATTTCAACAAACATTAAAAAATTTGAATGTATGGAATATATTCATGACAAAATAATACCCATCACAGGGTTTGAAATTTTGAATATATACTTCAAAACTAAGGTTGTGGATTGAATTTTTGGGTGAATTTTTTATGGTGTATGATATTGATATACATAAATTAAATCTAGGATAATTTAGAAATTATCATTTTTGGGATGAAATTCCATTCAAATTTTTTTTTTTCATTTGTTTAGTAATGAATGCATAATAATATCTTATTTTTAAGAAAGAAACCAGTACCATATCAAAGAAGAGGAGATTTTATAGATGGGCATTGCATTATTTTTTTTAAAAAAAATTGTTTGGTAATGTTTCATGAATCATAAACATGAAGCCCTATGGTCGTTAAAAAATTATAAATTATATATTTTGGGTCATTGATTTCATTCAATCCTTTTCATCTAACCATCGAATCAAAATTATTTTTGATTCAAAATGAACTTTGAGTTCAAAAATGTTGTGCAAATTCTAAATTTGTTTACTTTTGTTTAGAATAACCAAAGGATGCCAATAAAATTTAGCTTACTATGTACTATAATACTTGTTATACATCACCTTTTTTGAACAAAAGTGATTCACCCTGAGTGTGCTTTCACCTAGAAGTAGAATTGGGAAACTTTTGTTACATCTATGAACAATCACCCCCCAACCAATGTGCAACAATGTGCAACATACCTAGGATTAATGCAAAGATAAGTTCAACACAATGAAAAACAAGTGCGATGTTGAGAAGAAAAATACTAATGTCACAAGTGCTCCACCCTTAGACTAGCCTTGGTATGAGAGATTTAATTACTTGTTTGCTAGTATTACTAAAATAGATGGAATGTCCAATGGTGTTGATCAAGGAGTTTACACTACACATAGAAATAGTGATATTGTGAACCTTTCCAATGAAGATTAGAGTGTGTTGAAGCTCAAGAGATTCCTACATCCTCTATGGTGCAAATTTCTACATTTGGAAATGGGGTTGTACTTTCAAGTTCTAATTTCAATACACTAAGCACTAAGGCATGCAAATTACATAGTGTCCAAAGCCAACCTTCAAAAAATTAGAAAAGAAGATGAAAATGGATGTTGGATCTTCTAGTCTTCCAAATTTTAAGTGGTATATATGTTCAAATTCAATAAGTTGAATTTTCAATGATGTAAAAGGGTACACACATGAGTTCTCCAAAACATTACATAGTAAGCTTTGAAAGAGATTGTGCGGAAGTTGTTTTTGGAAATTCTATGAAGTTTCATCCCCCCTTTTGTTTCTACAAATTTGGTCTCTAGAACTTTTGAAAATAGTCATCGGAAGCTAAGCTCACTAGAACCCTAAAAATAGTTCCATTGTATTGCTAAACTTAACATGTTTATTGTGCGAAACTATTTTTCTATAGGTAATTGATTTTTGTGTGGCTTCTCTTCATGGTCATGTTTCCAAGCTCATGAACTCATCACAAAACTCAATGTCTACAAGCTATCTTTGAGTTCCATGTTTCCAACTCCAATTTGTGATCAAGGTGTTGATGATGTTTTATGAATTTGTGTGTTAGCTTCATTAGGTTTTAAGCATTCATTGTCGTCACTATGCAAAAACATGGTATCCATGACTAAGACATGAATGTGTAATCACTATGGATCTTTTTCTAGTCATGTAGTCACATTTGATACATATGATTACAAATGTAATCATATGTGCAATCTTATCATCAACCTTTTGGTGTAGGGAAATTTTTAGCAAATAAAATAGTTGTGGGCTTTGTTAAATTATAACCATGTCAATAGTTTGTAAAGGAAAATTGGAGTTTACTTTTAGTATTTGGTTAACAATGTGGAATTAAGTTGTCACTAGAAATTGCCAATTTGATGACAATACTGCCATAATATTGTTGGAATGAAAAATATATATATATTTCACAAATGATATATATTTTTTGCTTGTGGTGTTCAAAGTTTATTGTTGATGATTGTGTTTTATTCATATTTATTTTGGTGCATGTGAAACGTGAAATAAACACAAAATGTTATAAAATACTATTGGAAAATATTTTCTGTTGCAAATTGAATTGTCAAATCTATCTAATCATTCTAAATCCTATTTCCCAAGTTTAACACACATGTAGGTGGTCTTCTAGTTTAGTTTTCATGATAATACAACTTTGTGTTATGGTATTTTTAATCACAAGTATGAAGATTTCTTCATTCTCATGAGAGTTATTTATATCTTTTGATTTGTGTTTTGCAAAAGAAAAAATGTGTTTTGTTTTATAACATGGGAAAAAAATTCCTTCATGTGTACTTCTCAAATTGTGGCACAACAAGGTTTATTGAAAGGCTTTGTGAAAAGGAGATAATTTTTTTAATGGAAATATTGTTAAATGCTTATCATATATGGCTTTGTTTCTTTTGGAAAAAAATTCTTTTTAGGAGAAAAAAAGACACTTTATTCCCCATTAATTACTAACAACACTAGATCAAAGGTGTTTTTGGAATTTTTTTTCCAAGTAAAATCACCTAAACCTTAAACATTTTTTTCCTTTCCTTTTTCTTCCATTTGTCATTTGAACTATGTCTTTAATTGAGTTTCATCATATGGTTTGCTAGAGTAAAAAACACACCACATCCAAGATCATGGAATCTTTGTCAATTCCTTTTCACAAGGACCAATTTGAGTCCACAACAAAATATTGTGTTATTTTCATGACTTTCACAAGGCTGATGGTTTCATAGACTCTTTTGTTACCGTTCTAAACAACATTGTTGATTTGGTTTATTATGTTTAGTCAAAGCATTGACCCAAGTGTTAGGGAAAACATTGTTATTGAAATTTACAAAGTATGTGAGTAAAAATATAGTCTCCCATGTACTGGTTGTTGGGTAAAAGTTATAATTTAATTAGATATATAATAGGGGTTTTTTCCTTGAAAATAAAAATTAAATTAATGTAGGGTATGTGTTAATTCACATTATTTTGAAAAAAAACATATTTGTTAAACATTTTACATATTAATTATTTGCAAGTTCAATTAGTAGATTAATAAATCAACTAGAATTAGTATTTATGTTCAATTAATAAGTTATTAAATTCATTAATATTGATAAATTAATTAATAATACGAAGTTGTTTTTAAATGATTTATAGATGTATTTGAAATTCCCTATTGCATATCCATCAAATTGGGTTAGGGGGAAAGGATGATGATGGGGCTATGGAAAGAGGAGGTGAAGATCATGCAACACAACATGTGGACTATACTAATAAGGTGCACATCAAATGTTATTTTCAAACTTGTGAATCCTTGTATTTTTTTCCATTTGTTTGTTAAATCTTACATCTTCTACTTATTATCAATGGAAGCCTTGTCTAATTGCAAAGTATTCCCTTGGAAATTAAAAAAAATTGGCCTTGTTTTAGAATAAGTGTATTCTAATTCATGTGCCTTTCTCTCTCATTTCCATCTTTCATTCTTAACTTAAATATGGTCTATCATTTAACTTATTAGACAATCAATTACTTAACAAACACATTGTTAACCTAGGTGTTAGTTTATACTTTTTACCTGGGAATTAGTTAATTAGATGATAAACCATATAAATCATTTTACTAATAGTAATTTTGATTACTATTTCCTTTTGGGAAGTGGTGTTCACAAGTTAACTAGTTTTTAAAGAAGGTAGATAGATAGTTAACTAGCTAAGATTATAGAAGAAAGTAATTGACTAACTATATGCTTAGAAGGCATGGACAAAAGTAAAGGTAATTTTAGGGGTCCAACTATTTTGGAGAGATTTTAAAATAAGGGTAACCTTTTGAGGGGACAAAGGGGCTTTAGGGGGTAAGGTAGCCCTTGGCCAACATGCTATTGAGGGGATTAATTATTCTTTTTCCAATTTATCTTTTTCTTTGGTCTATGTACTTTTTGGATTATTCTTCAAAATCTCTTTGCCTCCTTCCTCTCTTTCATTTTTTTTTTCTTTTTGTACTTTTTCATACTTTTCTCATGGACATTAATTAATTTATTTTAAAGCTCTAAAATAGGAGAAGAGAAAGGACCATGGTCCCTATTGTACTTTGGGGAAAAACTATGAAAAATATATAAAAAGCATGTTATTTTTCCTTCCTCTACCTTCTAAACTTTTTTTTTTATGATTTATTTTGACTTTTTGGGACAAAAGTAGTTTGTAGTGGTAGGTTAAAAGGGGCTAGGGTAAATAATACGCAATAGAAGATCTAATTATCTCTCCATAAAATGGAGTATTTTAATTGGACTTGTTCTACCATGAAGGCTATAGGAGTTGTTGCCTTGGCAATAATTCTATTGCACCATAGAATTACCGTCCCCATGGAACTACCACTTTCTCTATGCAATTGTTTTATTGTTGTTTACCTTGTTTTAAACAATAATTAAATGTTAGGGAAGGTAAATAGGTTGGGCATGTAGATTTATTGTTTAGGGAGTATAATTATTAAATACCCTTCTCATGAATATTATTATGTTACATTATGAATAATTGTAATACAATTAGTAAGTAAATTGGCTTATTTTTTAGTTTATTTTTTGCAAAAATTACCATTACATTAAAGGTAATATCCAAGGACCTAATACGGGTTTATTTACATACATATGTTTATGAATTGTTTCATAGGGTTTGTGAGACAATGGTATTGGGTCACAAAGATTCATCAAAATGATGTCCAAAGTTCAAATTACCATAATTAATATGTTATGCCCATCATGTATAGTGGGCTAAGAGTAATCAATTTATAAATTATTATGATTAGTTTAAATTTTAAACATGTTATATTACAAAGATCATAGGAGTTTTTGTTAGGTTTTAGGTTTCTTATTATCATCATAAAAAATTGTGTTTGTGGTGACCACACTACCCTATAACTAGAGTTCAAAAACCACCTAAGTACAATTGTGTTGTGCAACTACATCCTCCAAAGTGGAACTCCTATGCAAGTACATTTTATAAATATGGTGATTTAATAAATAAATTTCCAAGTTACAAAATAAGTTAATTGTTCGATAGTTACACCATAATTCTAAATGTGTTTTGTATATGATAATTTATATGCACCGTATTTACACATGTAGTCAACTATGTTTGATTTTTTGAAAAGTTGCATTGTAGTTGTAATGTGCAACTAAATTAGGATTGTTAAAAACAAGTTACACATTGAATAACTTTTCTATAACTAACGTATATCTTTCATACATGCGATTACGCCATGTGTTTGCATTCCCACCATTCATGAGGTACAAACTTTGTAATTGGTTTTCAACTATGAAGTTTATTTGTGCAATTGGTTGGCCATTACGTTGTCATCAAATGGCCGCTATTGTATCATTAATTGCCCATTATTGTGCCACAACTATGCCATGCATGGGCACCCAGATGCCATTAGTTGTTACATATGTATGTGCCACTATGGGGCCACTAATAAAATATTACCAATTCCCTATCCATATAAAGTGTGAATTTTTAGACTTCAAATTGAATCCTAATGCTACATAAACTATATTCAAAATATTTAAATTGGAGGTACATCAAGGTATTAAAGCTTATACATTTAAAAAAATTCTAAGTTACATGAGCAAATGCAAAATTGATAATAGTCGATTTTTTTGCAAATAGTTCCTTGGCACCCACAAGGGTTACATGTCTTGTGGCATATTTAATATTTTAAAATTAATTATTAATTAATGTTTTAATTTACTTAATTACTATGAGCAAAAAACTAGATTAAATAATTAGCTTTTAATCCAAATTAATCAATTTAATTTTTTAAAATGTGAAATTAATTGATTTAAATAATTCATTTTTGCATGATTAACTAAATAACCAATTAAAATTTTTTATAGGAAATATTGTAGTCTTCTTTTTTGTGATCGATGTTCAATTGTTCTATTAATAATATTTCATTACATTGCAACTCACAATATCATGTTGGCATACATATATATCAAACCATAAAATTTCATGGAGGGTGAAAGCCTATTTTTGAATTGAAATTAAAGGCCATCTATGTATTTTATTAAACATTCAATAAGGGTGTCCATATAAATATTTCTTTATATACCTCAATGTTTTTCACTCAAGTTCATGTTTATTATTTAATATTTCATAATAAATTATTTTAATAATTTAATAATTATAAATAATATGTGATACATTTAATTATTATGAATTAATTAACTAAACTGAATAATAAACTATTCATATGAATTCATTAATCATTTTGAAATAATTATTTTTTAGTTAATTCAGATAATAAATAAATACATATCTAAAATTAGATAATTAATTATTTAATAACTAATTATTGAAATTCACTAGCTAAATATTTTAATTTGATTAATTAATTAAATCAATTTATATAATAAAATTTGTTAATTTAGGTGAGTAATTACTGAATTTTATTTGAACTTATATCATTAAATATTTAAATTTTATTTTGATAATTACTATTTGATACTTATTTTGATAATTATTTATTATATATTTAATTCAAATAATTATGTCATATGATTAATTATAAGATTCAAATTAATTACAAAATCAAAATCAAACATGAAACATGTGAATAAGATTTTTTGTAATTGTAACTCAATTGCAACTAAAAGATTTAACTCATATGTTTTGTTTTCAAGATTTCATTTCACAAACTATATAAAAAATGCATCTTCTCTTGCATTGTCACATTAAAATACATGTGTCATGTTTGAATGAACTTATAAAATCTTGACCCTAAAAGCAAAACATAAAATTAAAAAATGTATTTTCAATATAGTTATTATTTAGTTCACTTAATCTTGTGTTTTCCTACTTACAATAGGTAAATAAGTAGGTCTTACTTTTCTACCTACCTATGTAGGTAGGTAGGTATGAAGTAAGTATGTAGGTATGTAGGTCTTAAAACCTAACAACCTACCTACCTATAGTTATGTATGACCTACTTAGCTACTAAAATATATATATATTTTCAAAATATAATTAATATGCCATGTGGCAATTTTGATTATGCCACATGTCACAAATTTGAACCATCATTAACAATCACAATAGATGATGGAGGTCAATATTTCACAAGGAAAATAAATTTTAAAATCCAAAAATCTTCATGGTGCCACATGTTAGATTTTAATGGATGTATGACAATTAATGATGTCACCATGACATCATGGGTGTAGTTATAATGAAATTGCATAGTAGTTGAAAATGAGTTGTTTTAAATGAGTTACACCGTATATATGGTGGGTTACAACTTTGCAACTCGTGTAACTTGTCCATTAACACTTGTGGCATATAAATATAATGAGTTGCAAGTGTCCAGTGTGACTCAATTTTTGAGTCACAAGGCTAGTTGTAAAACAACCTTTTTTCTCATAATGTATGTTTCTATTGTTCCATTTGTGTATTAAAAATGAACTAAGGATTGAACTTGCATTGGTTGATATTAATGTTTTACAAACTATAATTTGTATTGGCAATTGTTGTTATTTAATATTGTAATCTCAATATTGTCCAAGTTGTAATGGAAATTACCTTTGCCAAATTTTTTGCTAAACCTCCCTATAGCAAAGTGAATTGTTGAAAAACATTGAGGCAACCACTTTTGCATGTTTCAATTCATTGTTTAAACAACCTACCTTTGAAGAAATAATTTATATTTCCTTTTTGCTCCATGTCAATAAAAATAAAAAATTTAAATGAATACGCTAATAGAAATTATGGGTTTTGCAATTGTCATTTGCAACTAAAATTCAATTACATGCAACACATGGAATTACGAATTCATGTAGTTGCCTAAGACAAGTTACATATGACACTCAATTACATGCGACACTATATATGCAACATGTATATACGGTTGTAATACACATGTTCATCGATACATACCAATTCAAATGTACTTGCACCTTATATGCAACTTTCCTTACAATTATAGTGCAATTAATCAAACTATGACACGTGTTTAAAAATTGAATGAATTGCTTGTGAACATGTCACTGTTTAATTATTTTTGTGTTTCGAAAATTAAAAATTCATTCGATTACTCTCAATTGTTGAAGTGTCTCCCATTAGGATGATGGCACATGGCACACCATGGGATGTTCATTGACCATTTAACACGTGTCCATTTTAAATGCCAATTAATGGTGACATGCAACAATTAAGGCCCACCTATCTTTTATTTTTAAATATTAATTAATGAAATTTAAATTGTCCAATTTAAGGTTAATATTATGATGACACATGGTGCGTAGGTAGGTAATTATTACACCCCTAGGTAGGTAGGTTTACCTAGGTATGTAAGTAGGTTGAAAGGTAACTAAGTTTAGACTATATAGATAGGTTTAAACTAATCTAATTTTACTTTTAGGTTTAACAATTTAATTGAGGTCAAGCTCATCCTAATGGCATTTGATTAGTATTAGGCTATTGCACCTACTTATTTATTGTTCAAAATTGGATTGGAAGCCAAAAAATATGTGATAAAAAATTCCATTGCAAACCTCATGAACCAACTTAGTTGCACATTAGATGTAACTATTGTATTGAGGTAGATTGGCCTGAGGAGGGCTCCATTGTTTTTGGTGTCCAAACAAAAGTTGAAACACATATGACTGGATTAGAAATGAGAAGTTATGACCCCTCAAAGTAAAGGGGGTCAAGAATTCAAAAAAACACCATTGAACACTACAAAGGTTGGTTCTTAAACACCCAAAAAGTTCCTTGTATGTTGCTCTATTTTTATTAATGTTCAAAGATGATTTGTAGAAATTTAGGTGGCACTCCTATAGCATTTTAAATCGTTTTAAATGATTAAAAAATAAGAAAGTTATGAGGTTTGAAAGTAAAAGGGGTCCAAAGAGAAGGAAAAAAAAAAAAAACATTTTGTAACTTGGAAACCTTATTTTTCTTCTTCATAAATTTTCATTCCTCCTTTTCCTTTGCATTTCAAAAAGGATTATAGGATATTTTTAATAACTACGATTAGTTATAATGAAAATATTATTTTAATATTATTACCTAGTTTAAACTAATAATTAATTTAAAATGTTCAGGTTAGTTTTCAGGGTTAATTAATGTAGCCTATTTACCATAAATGTTTTAACATAAATAATAAAATTTGAATATATAATATTCATTGAAAATATGTATATATAAAAATAATATTAAATATCATTATAATTATAATAAATGTTTAATTAATACTTATGATAACTTATAATATTTATAATATTACAATACTAATACCTAATTTAAATTATTGCCTAGGTAGCTAACCTAGGTTAAAATATCTAAATTATAAATTAAATAGTGTATCTTACGAACCATAGGTACATTAACATAATTAATAATATTAAAATTATATTATTATTATGGTTCAAATATGTAGTTAAAATCTACAAATTAAATATTATAATATTTTATAATATTTATTTCTATTAATATTAGTTGTTATTATTAAGTAATTAATAATAACAATGATAAATATGATTCTGATTTTAATAAATTTAAATAGTTTTGATTATCTATAATATTTTAAAAATATAATTTGAATTAATTCTTAATAATAAAAATAAAAATAATTAACTATTAACTTATCAAACCTTTCTTTTTTTCAATTATTTGGAAAGGTATTCCCACAGTAGAATTGAGTTGATACTTATAAAATTGATTATGAATTAAAGATGCGAGATACATAGACATAGCTCGAGTCAGATGAAAAAAAGTTCATGTCCAGTTCTTTTGGGGGAATATTCCTCCAAGTAGTGCTCTGCGCACAACAATTCCTATCGTATTGGCTTGACCATTTCTGAATGGAGATATGGCAAATCGACCATAATGAAGACATTCACTATCTACTTTGGATTCAACACACCTCCATTGCAATGCTCTAGTGGGGACTAATTTAGATTAATTTACTTTAGTCGTTACCTCTAATATTTAAGTAATAATATTATCATATTAATTAATTACGAGTTTTTCATCTAATTTATGTTTTTTAATTCCAAATTTTAAAAAATTTGCCAAAGAAAATATTTAAATATATTTGACAAATAAATTTGAAAACTCGCTATACATATTTAAACCATGGTTAGTTTAACCTAACTTAATTTAGCCATGATTAATTTTAGCCTAAGCTAATTTAATTTAATCATAATTAATTTAGCCAAAATTAATTTATAGCCATAATTAGTTTGGCCTAATTTAATTTAACCATATTTAATTTCACCTAAATTAATTTAGCCATATTTAGTTTAGCATAATTTCATTTAGCTTCATTTAGTTTGACCATAATTAGAGTAGCCACACTTAATTTAACCATGGTTAATTTTACCCTAATTTAATTTAGTTTAATTTAGGTTAGCCATAATTAGAATAACCAAACTTAATTTGGCCATGGTTTATTTTAGCCTAATTTAATTTATTTTAATTTAGGTTAGCCATAATTAAAATAACCAAACTTAATTTAGCCATGCTTAGTTTTAACCTAATTTAATTTAACTTAATTTAGGTTACCCATAATTATTTTACCGTAATCATTTTACCTAAATTTAATTTAGCCATTTATTAATTTGGCCTAACTTAGTTTAACCATAGTTAGTTTAACCAAACTTAATTTAGCCATATTTAGTTTAGCCTAATTTAATTTAACCATATTTATTTTAGCCTAATTTAACTTAACCATATTTAACTTAACCTTGTTTAATTTAACCAGAACTAGTTTAGCCTAATTTATTTTAGCCATGATTAATTTTAACCTAATTTAATTTAACATAATTTATTTTAGCCATAATTAATTTAACTTAACTTAATTTAACCATAGTTAATTTTAGCCTGGTTTAAATTAAGTTAATTTAGTTAAATCATATTAGTTTAGCCTAACTTAATTTAGCCATTAGTTAGTTGAGCTTAATTTAATTTAATTTAATTTGGTTTAGCTATAATTAGTGTAGCCTTATTTAATTTAGTCATGGTTAATTTAACTTAATTGAAATTAAATTAATTTAATTTAACCATAATTCATTTAGCCAAACTTAATTTAGCTACGGTTAGTTTAACCTAATTTATTTTAATTGAACTAGTTTAGCGATAATTATTTTAACTTAACTTAATTTAGCCATGATTAATTTAACTTAATTTAGTTTAGCCATAATTAGTCTAACCTAACTTAATTTAGTCACAGTTATTATAGCCTAATTTATTTTAGCCATAATTAGTTTAGCTTAATTTAATTTAGCCATGGTTAGTTTAACATAACTTAGTGAAAGCATGGTTAGTTTAGCCATGGTCTATTTAATGTTCTAATTACTTTAGCCATGGTTCATTTAACTATGATTAATTTAACCATAGTTAACGTAATTTTCTAGTTAATTTAACCATGGATAATATTATTTTTTAAATAATTTAAGCCATGGTTAGTTTAGGCTAACTTTAGTTAGCATGGATTTAACCTTAATATTCGAGGTACATAATAGTATTATACATAATCTATATATATACTAATTTAATATGTATTCGTTTAGGCCATTATTTTTATAACATGTGTCCATGTTGTACACATTTAGTTGCATGTTAGTTGCACACACAATCATATGGCACAAAATTTATATGGTACCAAATTTCTAGTTGCAAATGACAACTAGTTCCATGTTAATTACATAGTGATTAGTTGCAAACAACATGATTTCTACTAGTGTTATAAGGTATCAAAATTGAATGTAAGCAAAATATTATAATTAAAATATAGAGTAGTTGAAATATGTGCACATTAAAAGATTAGGTAATAATAAGGCAGGGAAAAAAAATTCCCTCACCTAATACCTCCCTAAAAAATGTGTAAAAAGAGTGTGTGTCCCCCTTAGTTGAGGTGAGCTTGGTAACCTAACTCTTTGTAATTTTCATTTTAACTTGGTTTATAGTACTCAATGCCACTTTGTTGTGTTATATCAACAAGTGAACACATCATTTTTAGTTCATGCCATCTACCTCAAATGTCCCACATTGACCAATTTCATGTTGTCATATCTTTGAAGTTTCATTTCCCACTTATCTATATTTGGCACATAAATTCTTTGATGTGTTAAGAAGTTAATATTATGATTTGGCCTTGCTATTGCCACTTCCAAATATGGGAAAAAAAATACATATTGGTATCAAATACGTTTTTGATATTTCTTATGACATTATATTAAAACCCTAGTTTTATTACTACATGACTATGTAGTCAAATCAAACTCTTCATTTTTATCATTTAATTGCAAATGTGTTTATAGTTCTAAATGCCATTCCATGAATTTTACAAGTGTGGTCATGTTGAACACATGTCTACATATATTATTAAACATAGGATTATACATAGGATTACATGTGGTGGACATATACAACTATAGATATGACATGTGGCCTCTACATAGCCTAGCCTACATTACTTAGTGTTGACCTACCTACTTACCCACGCATTGATATACCTATCTACTTACTCATCTTACCATACCTTACCATACCTTACCTCAGCTAGCCCCTTAATTTAGTTTAATATAACCTCCTAAACATGTATATAGGTTACATGTATAAGGACTTGAAACCCTCACCTTCACAATGAAAAACTAAGTTTTCAACCAATGGACCACACATTTATACTATGTTAAAAAAATTTGTCCTTATTAGTATGAACATGTGTTTATTTCACATCTTTTTACACTATTAATTATATAGAAAAATAGGTGATAGGTAGGTAGGTAAGTAGGATTTTAATAGGTAGATAAAAAGGAACCCAAATAACATTATGAGGAAAAGGGGTGTTTTGCAACTAGCCTTGCAACTCACTATATTTATATGTTGTGAGTGCTAACATACAAGTTGCATGAGTTGCAGAGCTGCAATTCACCATATATATAGTGCAACTCATTACAACTCAATTGTAACTTATTCAAAACAACTTATTTTCAATTATTATGCAACTCCATAATAATTACACCCATGATGTCACATTAACATCATTAATTGTCATCCATATATTAAAATATAACACGTGGCATTATGAAGATTTTTGGACATAATTTTGTTTTCAAAATATTGATCTCCATTGTCCATCATGATTGTAAATGATGGTCTGAAATTTTGACATGTGGCAAAATCAAAAATTGCCACATGGCATATTAATTGTATTTTAAATATATGTAATACTTAGGTAGGTCATACATAACCATAGGTAAGTAGAAAAGTATGACCTATTTACCTACCTAGGTAAGTAAATAAATTAAAAAACACAAGACTAAATGCATTAAATAATAGCCATGAATGTTTTTTAAAAAAATTATGTTTTGCCTTTAGGTTAAGTTTTTTTAAATTCATCCCAAAATGGCACATGTATTTTAATGTGAGAACACAAAAGAATAATCCTTCTTTATATAGTTTGTAACATGGGATTCGAAGACAAAGCATATGGGTTAAATTTTTTAATTGTTCATTAGTTGCAAATTGAATTGCAACTATAACACTTAAGCGCTCAAGGTAGGCCACATCCAAGGGGAGGGATCCATTTTTTTGGGTGTTTAAACAGAACTTGAACCCCTCCTATTAGTGCATCCAGTGATAAAAATCATCAAAAACGGAATAGAATTGAAAAAATTATGGCCCTTCAAAGTAAAAGGGGTAAAGAACTCAAGAAAACAAACCACTAAATGTTACAAAGGTTGGTTCCCAAAGTAAAAAAAAATCCTTGTATGTTGTTTTGTTATTATTAAAATTCAAATATGATTTGTAGAACTTTAGGTGGCATTCCTATAGCCTTTTAAATCGTTTAAAATGAATAAGAAATAAAAAAATTATGAAGTTTGAAAGTAAGAGGGGTCTAAAAAGAAAAAAAAAGGAAAAAAAAAAGTTTTATAAAGTTGGAAAGTTTATTTGTCTTCTTATTATTTTTTCATTACTCATTTTCCTTTGCACTTTAAAAATGATTCCTATAACTAGAAGTAACGTTCCCATAACATTTTAAATCATTCAAAATGAAACACATATGATGAAGATATAAATAATTGATGAATATGTGTCCTTATTAAGTTATGATTAATTATATTATAGTCATAACATAGTTGAACATTAGTACTTTAGTAATGGCACACTAATGGCCATATTAATTATATCAATGGGAATCATAATTGAAAACTAGTCGCAAATGTATCCCATAATGGGTGGTGGAAATGTGGACACGTGACATGATCGCATGTATGTACATTGTACACTAATTACAATATAATTTTTACTTTAATGACACATTTATAATAGTTTTAAAATAGTTGCCACATGAAATTATAGTGCAACTCTTGAAAAAAGTCAAACATCATTGATTACATATATATGTATGATGTGTATAAATTTTCGTATAAAAGACCTATTTTCAACTCACTTGCAACTATAATACAATTAATTGATTTTTTGACATGGTAATTTATTTATTAATACATCGTATTTCTAAAGGGATAATTACACAATATTTGTAATACCCAAGGGATAATTACATAACAATTGTATTTGAGTTGTTTTTTGAGTTTTAGTTGCATGGTCGTTTAGTTTCAACGAGCGCAATTTTTCATAGTGTAAGTAGGTAAATACCATTTACCCACTTAGTATAAATTTACCTATTGACCTACCTATGTTGACCAATGCTTAACTTAATCTAACTTAAATAAGTACACTAAATTAGTTGGTAGGCATATTAAATAAGGTAGGTACATGAAGTTAGTTGGTAGGTACATTAAGTTAAATAGGTACATTAACATTAAAAGAAAATGAAGTTTTGTGATTAGTCTTTGTAACTATATACAATTAAATCCCATTAATCATGTTGAACAAGTTGCATGTGATTTTAATTGCAAACAACATGGATTGTGGATGAAAGAAAAAATCAACACAATATGATTTCATCCTTTAATTGATTGTATGTGTATTGTTGTTCGTGATTAACATGTGACTATTTTGGTGAATAATAAGAATGAATGATATGTTGCCATGTGTCCACATTTTTTTATTATTTCAAATTATTTTATTTAATTTGGAAAAAAATTAGGGCATCCAATTGTGTGTCCATAATTGTGACATGGCACATCCACAAATATTTCAAATAATATTTTTGAATAAATATGACAAAATAAATATTTAATTATGTAGGTAAACATGCACCTATGGATTTACCTAGGCAAGGATAGATAGGCTAAATGGATAGTTTACTTTGATCTTTTGCATTTTATTTAACCTTTAGGATCAAGTCATTTTGATTGGTTCATTCCAAATCACATTTGCTTTTAATTTTTTTGAATGTTTACAATGCACCTTGTTATATGGTTTATAGAATTGAAAGGGAGGACAAAAGATATAAGACATATTTTATAGTTGCAAATTAATTTGTGATTATAAAATATATCCCATTTGTTGGTCCTCATTTTCAGGTTTGTAAACTACATAACAATGTGTGCACTAGAAACATTTTAACTTGGATAAACTTTGACTAAATCAAAACTTGTTTAAACTAAAACTTGGTTAAACATTGGTATAATACCATAGACTTGACAAATACTATTTAGTGAAAACAATAAGAAAACATAAAAAATAATAATCTTAAAGGATTGTCAAACAAATAGACAAATAAAATGAATAAAAATAATTGAAAATTGGAATTTCCAATGTTTCACAATGAAAGCATGAAAGTAACTAGCTTCCAATCTTCCCATGGTACTTTTGAAATGAACTAGTCAAGAGGACCAATTTTCATGGAGCCATTACCAAACTTTTCCATTATTGTTGTCCTCCTCACTTTGTTGCAAAAACTATCCAATGGTTTGGACATCTTAACCACCCCTTAGAAAAAACTAAAATGCAAAATTGAAAACTAGAATATTTTACATTAAATTATTTAAATGAAATTACTTACAAATGGAAAATATTAAAACCACAAAAAATATCCAAACAAAAAACAAGTCACACACAACTTTTTTTGTACTTAAAAATCCCTATCCATGTATTACCACATGCCAAGGGTACAACCTTTTCATCCTCTTAAAATCCTTCAAAACTACTCACACACACATTCACATAGAAAGAAAGAACTCCATAACTTAGAATGGAGAATGAGAGAACCACACAAGGTTCACCCCAAACCCATAAGCTAGAAAAGCTTCATCCTTTTCTACAATTTAGGCCCTTATCATGATCTCCTTCATAAACACCCAATTACTGGCAAAATTAATTGCCCATCATTTTATCATCAATAATTAATTACTAAATAGCTTCATCTCCTAGTAAATAGGAGATAATAAGTGTAAACCCACTATTAATCATTAGGAGATTACTATAAAGCCCAATAGGATATTTGTTTCCCTAATAATTGGTGCAATTAAAACTTCATTAAACCATAGCTAAATTGTAGGTAAACATTGGCAAAACAAAAACTTGGCTAAACCTTGATGAAATTGAAACTTGGCTAAATTTTGACTAAAACAAAAATTGGTTAAACTAAACCTTGCCTAAACTAAACCTTGGGTAAACCTTGCTTAAACAAAAACTTGGTTAAACTTGATTCAACCTTGGTTAAATTGTGTTTAAACATTGGCTAAACATAAACTTGTTTAAACCTTGGCAAAATGAAGACTTGGCTAAACCTTGGAAAAAATGTGGTTGAACTATGATTAAACATTGCTAAAACAAAAACTTATTTAAACCTTGTTTAAACCTTAGCAAAATGAAAACCAAGCTAAAAATTAATAAAACAAAAACTTACCTAACCTTATTTAAACCTTGGCAAAATGAAAACATGGCTAAACCTTTATTAAAGTTTAACTAAATTGTGAGTAAACAAATGTTGGTAAAACAAAAACTTTCATAAACCATGATTAAAGTATGGCTGAACTGTGGTTAAACATTGGTAAAAACAAAAACTTACCTAAACCTTACTTAAACCTTGGCAAAATGAAAACATGGCTAAACCTTTATTAAAGTTTAACTAAATTGTGAGTAAACAAATGTTGGTAAAACAAAAACTTTCATAAACCATGGTTAAAGTATGGCTGAACTGTGGTTAAACATTTGTAAAAACAAAAACTTACCTAAACCTTGCTTAAACCTTGGCAAAATGAAAACCTAGTTAAACTTTGGTTAAAAGTATAACTAAATCATGATTGAACATTGGTAAAATAAAAATTTGCTTAAACCTCGCCTAAACCTTAGCAAAATGAAAACTTGGTCAAACTTTTGCTAAAGTATGGTTGAACTATGGCTAAACATTAGTAAAACCAAAACTTGCTTAAACCTAAACCTTGGCAAAATGAAAACTTGGCTAAACCTTGGTTAAAGTATGACTAAATTGTGGTTAAACATTGATAAAACAAAAATTTGCCTAAATTTTGCTTAAATTTTGGCAAAATGAAAACATGTCTAAACCTTGGTTAAAGTACGGCCAAATTGTGACTAAACATTGGTAGAGCAAAAACTTGCCTAAACCTTGCCTAAATTTGTGCAAAATGAAAACTTGGCTAAACCTTAGTTAAAATATGGCTAAATTGTGACAAAACATTGATAAAACAAAAACTTAAGCCTAAACTTTGCTTAAATCTTAGCCAAGTCATAGCTAAACATTGGTTAAATAAAAACTTGGTTAAACCACAATTAAAAATTGGCAAAACCAAAACTAAAATAAACTCTAATTAAATCATGGGTAAACAAAAATTTGGTTAAATTGTGGAAAAACATTAATAAAACTTAAACTTGTTTAACTTTGGTTAAATAATGGTTAAACATTAGCAAAACAAAAACTTGGTTAAACCTTAAATAAGTTATGGTTAAACATTGGTTTAAAAAAAACTTGTTTAAACCATGGCTAAACATTGGCTAAACAAAAACTTGGTTAAACTTTGGATAAAATTTGGTTAAATCAAAACTTAGCTAAACTATATTTAAACATTGGTTAAAACTTAGTTAAATTAAAACTTGGTTAAACTATAGTTAAACATTGGCTAAATTTTGGCAAAATTAAAACTTGGCTCAACTTTGATTAAACCTTAACTAAATTAAAAATTGGGCAAACTTTGATTAACCCTTGGCAAAATCTAAAAATTTGATTAAATGTTAGAGAAACCCATGTTAACCTAAGTTAAACCTAGGCTAATTAAGGTTATGCCCAAACCTAAGTCACATGGCACCTATGTTAGGCATAGACCTAGGCCATATCATGTGACACATGTATGTAGATGCCTATGAACAAGCCAAAATCCTTGTCAACACGTCAATTTTTTTGCAATTCTTGTTACATATCCTTATGCGGTGCCACTTTAATGGCATGTTAATCATGGAAAATTGTGCTTATTGAATAATATGAACATTGAAAAATTTTAATTGAGTCATGAAATTTTCCAATATCAAAGTTTGGTTTGAACAAATGATGTTTAACAACTTCATTCAATGACACTACTTTCATAAAGGGCCCCTTAGTTTTCATAATTAAATTTATTTGATCCTCAATTTTTTTGTAGTGATAGGATATTATTAGACACATTTGAAATGAAATTAATTTTAATTTTTCATAATTAAATTTCTTCGATCCTCAATTTTTTTGTAGTGATAAGATACTATTAGACACATTTAGAATGCCATCAAATTTTCTTTTCTTTTTTAGTTTTTTGTATATCAAAATTTTAAGGTTTGTTTAAAGTTCATGAATCTTTCAAGACATGTAAATGTGATGCAATGTATATGTTTTTTAATAAAATTTTGTAGCTTATAATACAAAAAATTAAACTTTAAAATGCTAACATGTTTTGGTATGATTTCAAATTGTGATAATTATCAAAGATGAAACACAAAATCTAGCAAAATATGTACACTTTTAAAAATTCATATTCATTAAAATTTTAGTTTTAAAAAAATGACATATTGGGGCAACTATAAATACAATAAATTATTATTTTTGAAACATTTCATTTCAAAATTCCTCTTTATGAATCTTTTTTTGGGCTAAAGGACCCCCAAAAAGACAATAGTCATAAATGCAAAGTAAACAAATTAGCTCATTAAATGTCATTTAAACCACTTAGGCTAAGCATGTAAATAACCATAATATACATAAACTATGCATATATACCTTTGATGTATGCATAATATACACCTAATATGTCTTAATATAAACTAAATATGATTTAAATACACAATAAAAAACACCATGTTATACCCATAATACATTATAGTATACCCCTTGGGATTAAGTCCACCCTATAACTTGGTGTGATTAATTTTGGTTACTACTGTAGTTAATGGGACATATATGCATTTTCTCGAACGAAAACCATATTAAAAATTGTCCATAATATGGAAGGACAAAGAAAAAAATCACAACCTAGTTATAACATAGTTGTAAAAATGACCATCCTTATGTTTGATTATAGTCAAATGAGCCAAAAACCATGTTGAAAAACTACCAAAACTATTAACTTTGTTACATATATTTATGTGGTGTCATTATAATGTCATGTTAATCATGGGAATTTATGCAAGTGGAAAAATTCTCATTAAAAATTAAATTAAATTAATTTAGGGTTTTGGTTTGAGTAATAAAATTTTGAACTTGAACATCTATTTTAAAATCAATCAATTTTGCAAAAGACTAAGCTCAAGATTTTTCAATAATTAAAAAAAAATCAAATGATAGTAGCCTATTATTCACACTAAAAAACATTCGCAATTTAAAATTTGTGAATTTAAAAATTTAAAAAAATTAAAGTATGTTTCAAAAAAAATACAAGAATCCTTACCACATGTAAATGGGGTGTAATGTACATGAAATCCAAAAAATATATATTTTATGATACAAAAAACCAAAATTTTAAACTATGAATATATTTTTGTATGATTTGAAGTCATGATCATTTTTCAAGATGAAACACAATATATGACAAAATGTGCTCACTTTAAAAAATGATAGGTATTCAACCAAAAAAAAAACCAAAAAATGTGATTTATTGGGACAATTATAAGTATTTTTAATAACATGTTGCAAACAAATTCATTCAAAAATTATTTTCTATGAAAAAATCAAAATTACCACAAAAGGACCCATAATACTTGGGTCCTTTGTCATTGTTGGTTCATTTGATTGTGATTTGAACCCCTTTACTTTTCATGGTATCTCCACTTCCAATCCAAGCACATTTCCCCCACAAGATTACCTTGGGATGTCACCTTTCATAAGTGAGCACTTTTCGTTTACTTGTTTGCTCATGATATGTCAGACACCAACCAAGGTTTCACAAAAGCCATCATCACATGCTACTATTCATTTTCAACATTTCATAACTCACCCAATGCCTTCAAAGTGTTATTAAGAGGTCAACAAGAAAACCCTCACAACTTAGTTTGAAAAATAAGACATTAACTACCCTTTTATTTTAGTATAAACCAATGTTGTTTAGTTATACCTTTAAATTTGAATATTATGTAAATATGCATGTATCCATATTTTGAATTTGTTCTAATTTTACTATCCACCATTATAGACATCTAATAGTTGATACCACAATTACTCATTGATCTTTATGGATATTTGAATGTTATGTTATGATATTCACATTTATATTTGTTGATTGGTGAATTTAATTTCTCGAATATGGATAGAATTCCATCATGCATATTCGTTAAAAGGGGTTGTTAAGGGTAGAAAATATACCTAGATTAGCTAGTCCTATAGGCGGCCTCCTAATAGCTAGATAGTTATTGGTGGTAGATTATTTACTTTCTTTTAGTTTAATTTGAGGATGAAGCCATTAGGTTAGTTAACCCATGGAAATGAATGATTGGTAGTTGTTTACCAATCAACTATGAGGGATTTGTGTAAGGATTATGATAAGGGGCCTACTTTTGTGGGTGGAATATCAACTTTTTGTGATTTATGGAACAAGGGATTAACAAATGAATTCTTATCATTCTTAAAGGATCGAGAAAGAAAGATCTTGTATGAAGAAAGAAAAAGTGAAGTGTCAATTTTTAGGGTGATTTATGTAGCTTTTTAGGAGGAAAATATTACATATATTGATTTTTTAAATGATAATAAAATGATTTTGAACGAGAAATAATTTTAAGCATAACAAATTTTTCATAATTTTAAAAGGTGGAATATGTGTGGTCAATGGAACATGGTATTTCTATGGTATTATATGGGTATTACATTTTGTCCCTCACAACACATCATCTTGTCCACACATGATTTACTACCATGTTACATGCACAATTTTGTGCAACAAATAACAACATTGATAACTATTTCCTATATGTATGGATCCCTATTAGAATCATAGACAACCCACTAGGATGTTTGCATGGACCTAATTTTAAAATTGTCCACATTGCAAAATACTCTTTTCTTGGGAGTTTTAGGTTTGATTTAATTATGGATGTGTTCATAATGGTGTGTATTAGGCCCCTATATATGTTTGTTTTTGTTTTTAGTATTTGTTTTTGAGTTTGTGTTGGAATGCAATGTTGCCTTTGCCATGGCAATCTTTGAAGATTGCCCTTTCCCTTGTGATTTTTGAAAGTTCTACATGGTAGCTTTTATCCAAGTCCTATTTCTTGGATTTTTGGGTCTATGGCCTTGCAAGGGTTATAAGTTATTTTGATATGGTAGTTAGGTTATAAAGTTTAAGGGGTTAGAGATAAACCCCATGTTTGTTAAAATTTAGGGAATTGAAACAATGTAGCAATGCAACAATCATTTTAAAACTTAACAAATTCAATTGTTCACTTAACTTTGTAAATTTTCATCATTATTTTGTTGTACATTGTTGAGGTGTTAGTTTTCTTTTTCCCCCTCGGTGTTTTGTTATGCAAGTAAATGTGTGGTGTGCAATTGTATATCATCATCTTTTCATGTTGTTGATCAATTGTTAGGTTTAGTTTTGATTCATTATAATGCAAGTAAGAGATCTTCTTGCCATGCTTTTTTATTATGCATCACCATGGTCGTGGGTCTTTGTCTTTATTTCTTTTTTTTGTGTCCTTTTATTATGCATGATGATGATATATATTTTTTTCTTCCTCCCTTAGTTTTTTATTACAAAGATGCTTACGTCATGTGCAATTGCATTATTGTTGTCCTCTATTTTTGGATATTTTGTCCTTGGACTTTTCATACATCAAGTGTGTTGTTCATATGTGCAAGTTATTTTATTTTGCAATGGATGAAATAAAATTTTGCATTATTGAATTTATTGGTAGGGTTTCAAAAGATATTTACACTAAAAGGACTTCAAGGATTTTTAATTATGTGCAAGGCAACATGTTAGATGTTGAAAATGTGTTGTTGCTAATTTAATTCTAAGGTTGCATAACTTACAACTACACAAGTTCAAGCTATATCGTGGAAACCACATAATTGGAACTCTATTTGTTGGGGTTTTTTTTGTTGTTAATGACATGATACTTGATCTTGAAAACCTATAGATGTTGTAGTGTATTATTAGCAAATTGGATCAAATTGTTGGTGATGCTCTATCCCAAAATTTTATTTTAAGGAAAGGTCCTATAAAAGATTAACACAAAAAATGGGATCATTCCTATGACCATGTTGACTTTACACACCTTACATTGGTTGTTCATAGGAAGTCGCTCTTTGTTGATTTTGTTGTTGAAACATATCATAGTCATCAATCGAAGAAGAAGCTTAGGTCAAGTGGATGTGCAATCATGACTTTTTTGCGGCCACAAATTCTTACAAAAAAGATGATGCTACACAACAATATTTTTTGAAGATCTGGTGTTTCAACTTTCATATATGCAAAAGTTGCACATGCCACTTTCCACTTTTGAAAATATTTGGTTACAAAGGTTAGTATTACACCAATGCCCTCATATTGTGTTTCTTTTTTGTTTTGCCTTAATAGGAAAAAACATTCTTGCAATGGGAAAAGAAACTATGGACTTGCCTGTGTTGCCTAATTTTGCATATGTAACAACTATGGTTACAAGTTTTGATCTTTGGATGTTTAGAGGTAGAGTGGACACATTTGCCTTGGTAATCAATTATCTAAATGAATCTTGGACACTTGCGCATGTTATTGTTGGTTTTTTTGAAATGCATGACACAATAAGGCTTTCCACAGCTAGGCAATTGCAAGCTTTACTTGGAAGTTTGATCTAATACATTGAGTGGTTATCTTTGTGAAAAATGAAGGTAACAATTTGGCATCCATAGCCACATCATTATATTTTATTGTTGATTGTCATCTTTTGAAACTTTCACTACTAGAAATTTTGTCTTTTGCAACTTGTCTTATGCAACTAAAAAATGTCACATGCAACTGCACATGTTGCATGTAACTCCAAAATAGTTGCATGTGAGATTTTTTAGTTGCATAAGACAAGTTGCAAAAGACAAAATTTCTAGTAGTGTTTAGTGGGTTTATGAAGGTTCTTGTTTTGGTCATGTCATGTTTAAGGCATGCCAATATGCTACAAATGATGACAAGGTTGTTACAAGTTTGAAACATGTAAATGTGAAAAATGCGCAAGCCAATTTGCAAAAGACAATCACATGGACCAAAAAAAAAAGAAAAAAAGGAGAGGCAAAAATGGAGGCATGTGTTGATAGTGGGATGTGACATCAAAAACTAAAACTTTTGGTGAAAACCATATTTTCCAGTAAAATTAGAATGTTTAAAAAGACATTGGAATTTTAAAAAGTCATTATCTTGTGTTATGGGTAGTAGAGGACAATTCTTTCACAACTATGAGTTCCTAAAGTTGAGATGTGGCCAATTGTAGAGGTAATTGCAAGTGTTTTAAACCATGTTGTCACATCTTGTGTGATGAACCAATCAAGGGGTCATTAGCTATTATTTGATGCCTTAACTACATTTATTGCGTTCATAGTCACCAAAAAAGTTGAATTTTAAGAAGTTTCAAAGGGGATTGAAATTTTGGATGAGTTTGATGCTAAATTCCTCCTTTTGCAATAAAACATGTGGCATGAAATTATGAAAGTGCTAAAACCTTTTTGGTTTTTATAAAGGTTATGATGCAAATCAAGTTCATAACATGTTTACAATAATGTTGGATCCTCAATTTAAACATTTGTGTGTTTTGGAAAATCATGTGGGTTATGGGAATATAATTCATCTTACTTCTAAATATTATGTGAATGCAATCATTCCCTTTCTTATCATTTTTTTCATCAATTAAACCCACTGCTATAAAATGTGGGTGCAGTTCACCAGTCCCTGTTTAATGGACTAGTGAATTCACTCAAAATCGAGTGAAATCACTTGGCTTACATGGACACATTTTGGTGTAGTGACCCTATTGTCCAAGAATGTAAGATTGAAAGACCTATGTATTGAAAAACTCAATGAAAATGAGACTAACATATTTGGTGTTGGAACATCTATTGAAGAATTTTCATGTGCACTTGTTATAGAGATTTATCTTTGTTCATGATATTGCCCATACTCATAATTACATGTGATGATCCCCTTGTTTGGTGGTGTGTCAATGAGGGATGATTTCCAAATGTTATGTTCTTGGTTAAACAATTTTTTTGGCATTATTTGGTCACAAATTGAAACAAACATCACAAGAGTGTTTAGTCTTGTTCAAGTGTTGACATCTTGGTGATGTTGTCATTTACAAGCAAAAAACCTTGATCGGATCATCAGAAATGTGGTGAAAATTGGGCATAATGATCCATGCCTTAATTGCAAGAAGAAAGTGGATATGCAAGAATACATGAAAGCAAATGCATCTTTGGTGGATGACAACTAAGATTTGATTGAAGAAGCAAAATATTTCAGGGAGTTCACATTTAAATGATGATGAAGGTTGATGGTTTGGTGTTGTATGTGGGGTTGGGTGGTTTTGTGTTGGGTGTGGTTGGGGTAGAGAACTCAAGTGTTGTAATTAGGCATAATTTTTCATAGAGTTAGGGTACAATTCCCTCACAACTTACTTTGTTTTGTATTTTGCTCATGTTGATTTTATTCTTGAAATTAAGTTTTATTGTTGCATTTTTTTTTGAAGCAATTATTTTTGTAAATTTAATATCCATAACCTTGGTGCATATCCATCATGTTTTTAAAATTGAAAACCAATGTAGTCATAATTGACAAAAGGTTTTTTTAAAAATAAATGTGTAACCGATTAGTGTGTTAATTTTTTTTTCAATACATATCCTTCTTTATTTAAAAAAAAATGCTTTATTGGTATTTAAAGGTTATGTCTAAATTTTTTTATTAGACAACATTGGTCTATAATTATATACGAAAGGATTCTTAAAAGCCCCTTTCACCATTGTTGTCCTATCCATTTGCATTTAACTAGTCCAAGGTCTTGAAATAAGGCAAACCTTATCATGTTTTGATTCAATTAGTCCACAACCTTCCTAACTTATCCACACTTTTCCCCGGGTGGAATAAGACATGTTGTTTTAAACCCCATTTATACCTTAGGTTTACCCAAAGAAATTATCCTCCTTTCAATTTTTTTTTGGCTTGAATCCTAATTTTATAATTTAGCAAAATAATTTTTCAATTGAACAAAATTAAGTTAAGTTAATTTGTGCTCAACACCATCCTCTTTCCAATTTGGACAATAAACATCACATGGTAGGACAACCCCTATACAAAATTTAAGTTTTTTACTTATATTGAATGAAAACACATGCACAATTAAGGGGATTATTTGGATTGTCACATTCATAATTTTTTTGGATTATGGATGAATTAAAAATTTAAAGCCACATTTAACATTAACATTGTCAAAATTTTAACTATCCATGTTGCAATAGACTTTAGCAGCAATTATATATAAAAATATGGATGAATTCTAAAATAAAAATGGATCCACAATGAGTTTTTGAAATGATAGCACTATATTGGTCATGTAAATAAAATGAAAAATGTGGACCAAAAAAAAAATCATATTTATGTGAAAAAAAAAATCCATAATCAATTGAAAAATTTAAAAGTAAAATGCATTGAAAATATCCCCTATTATATAAGAAAATTTAAATTTTATAATTTTTAAATGCTAGGATTTTCATCATTTTTAGTTATTTATAGTCCATTTCACATTGAAATATTTAAACTTTTAAGTTGATTTTTGGACCAATCACATGTTTAGTGATATGCAAAGGGATAATTATACTATTTATAGTTTGATGATTATTATAATTGCAATAATTATAAATAATGTAAAACGTGAAGTCTTCAAAATGTAAAAAATGAGTCACTTGATTATGCTTTTACCCTTACCATTTTTACTTAGTTTCATGATGCAACACATTCAAGGTTCAATGTTCATATGTCTCTTCAATTCAAAATTAAAAAAAAAATCAATAACCATTCTATTAAGATACATGAGGTGTTCAATAAGTTTTCCTTACTAACATTTATTATTTCCTCATATCATCAAGACATTTCATTGGTTTCCTAGTGTTGCATTAATTTTAACATTTTTCATTTTTAAAGTACATAAAAAAAGAAGTCCTTTCATACATTTTACAATCTTCCTAAACTTAAATGGAGAGATAAAGTGGAAATCGATTCATGGAGTTCAATTCCACGTCACTAAGAACATTAATCTAATAAGGAATTAATAATTAAAAGCACAAGAAAAGAAAAAAGGAAAATCTCCTCCATGAAGAAACTTCCCTTGGTCTTCTTTTCTTCCTTTTCTACTTTTTTCCATCTCTCCTACTTTCTATTTGTCAAAAATCCCTACTTGCTTGCTTTCCCACCAACTCCCTTGCCTTCCAATGATGCTTCCACCTCCACTCCAAGCTTGAACTTTCTTTAGTTTGTTTTTAGAGTTTAGTCCTTCATCAGCTAGCAACTTCCTTTTATTTGTTTGCTCACAATGTTCATGAACATCTTTGCAACCATATAACTTGGGTCCTTCAACAAGTGTTCAAAGTATTTGTCCCAATTATTAAAAATTAATGCCAAATTTTCTACAACTTTGATTAATGTAAGATGGTCATGTCTTAATAGGAAACAAGGTATTCGATGTTGAAATAAATGAACAACCCACGGTGGTCAAGGACCCCAATATTGTTCATGTAGTACATCTTATAAGCGGGCCATGTCTTATGGGTGCCATTGTTCCAAGGCTTGTGGATCTTGATAAAAGCTCTATCAATGAACCCCAATATAAAGTTCTATCAATTTTAGAACTTTGGGATATAGGTATTGGGGGTAGTTCCTTTGTCAATAATAGGCAACCAAATCTTGTTAATGATGGCTTCATTGATGCAAGATGCAATGAAAATTGCATATTCACATATTACACTTTTACTTTAATTCCATATGAAAATATTGTACATTGTAATGTTGTCATGTTTCATGTACATATGAAGTTGAACAATTGTTGTTTTGGGTCAACTTAGATGAACAACCAATCATAACATGAACCTTACTAGTTGGTTTTGCATGGCCAATGATTTTGGAGACCACAATTGTTGTTAGTTCCTCAAATTTTATCAAAGTAAAATTTGTCAAGGTCTTTAAAAAAGTGGAGTCTTTCACATTGTGACCCACACATTTTGAATGCCCACATTTTGGTCCACTTATTACCCAAAACTTGCTTATAAGTCATTTGCATTGAACATGTTCCCTATGCCAACAACCACAAACATGATTTATGATTACATACACATGGCCTCAAACATCTCTTCATTATTACTTGATGAGGATTTTAAAGTCATCGCCCATGAAAAGGCATCACTTGAAAAAAAAACTATTGAACATAAGAAGAAATGACAAACATTAAGGAAAGAAAAAACAATAAAAAACCCTAAAAAGAAAAGCCTAAAAAAAGTGAAAGGAGGTCCCAAATGAAAGTGAAAAATAAAGTGAAAGGAGGTCCCACCAATAGTGAAAATGACAAAAAAGAATAAACCTAAAAAAGTAAAAGTGAAAAGAGCCCCAAATGAGAGAGTAAAAGAATGAGATTCCATAAATGGAAGTGAAAAAGTAAGTGGCAATAGCCCCATTTATGTAGTCCCATGTAGAAGAAACCTTAAAAACAAATTTAAATAACTCATTGTGCAAACCCTTAAAAAACATTATAATGGAAATCTAAAGGAATGCCAAAAGTGTAAGTAGTGGAAACCTTAAAAAGCCCCTCCAAAAAACATGTTTTAAAAATAAAATTGAAAAAAATTACACAACCTTCTACTTTGGGTTACGAAAAATTGGGGATGGAACTTGGACACTAGATTGGACTAGGTGTTATAATGGGAAGGGTTTTATGGTAATTCAATTGTTTCAATGAAAATAAATTCACTCATGAAAACAACTAGAAAATGATTCAAATTGTGGGTATTAGGATATTCAAAACATGGATCTTATGTAAAAGTTCAAATTGTGAGTGTTAAAATTTTAAAACATGGGTCTTATAATGAGTTCAAATTGTCAATGTGATATTATTCAAACATGGGTGTTACATAGAAAACTTCTTTGACTTCTTTTGAAAATGAGACATTGTTGAAAAATAATGTGTTTATGGGACACATCCTTTCAACAATTGATTAACAATTCAAATGATGACAATAAAATATTGTTAAAATCATGCAATCAAATTTTTACTATATTCTTGCCCATCTTCACATAATGCATTCCAAGTTAGAATGGACATGTGTAAGGATGATAATGAGAATGCATACAAGCCCATTAATGCAACAATTTTTTTCAAATTTTCTCAAGCCTTTTCCAAACATGCATTAGTTTTCAAATTTAGTGTTGACATCACCAAGAAAAACAACAAAAACCATGATCCCAAAACAAAAATAACATAAAAATGATAATTTCATTTTAAGTATAATAGGTTTATTAAGACTAAACCTGGTGTTCAAACCTTAGTTATATATATTTATGTTGAAACATAACTTGTAATATTTATTAAAAAATTGTGATGGAAAAATGGGGAAATTATTCCATTAAATTAATCTATTTTCTAGTTATGTTATGTTTTCAAGTAATAATTAGAAATATCCATTGCTTATATTTTCCACATGATGTATTTTCAAGGTTCAATGAAATGAAGAAATACAACGTGAAAGAATTGTAAATGATACATCCTTAGGTTCATCAAGTGGTATTGAAGGTAAAAATCATTATCAATTTTTTGTTTTGCAACCAAGTGCAAATCCTAGGCACATTTTTTCATTCCCACAAAAAAAATACGAAGTGGGAGTTTTGAGATGGGACTAAGATGAACTCATAAAGTTGAATTCAAGATGAAATCAATTTGCACAAACTAAGAAAAAAGGGTAGTCATTGCAAATTGAAACCAAAATGGTGCACAAATAAACACATATTCACATAATTCACCATGACTTAGACTTGGGAGGGTCACTATTCTCCTTTCTATAACATTTTATAGATAACAACAAAAACTAGATCAAAATGGCATAAATTCCTTAGATTCTCAAGTGAAAGTCTCCAAAAATTTCAATGTTTGAGTCCCATTACATCATAGGCTCATAATTCATTTGTGTAGACTAGCTTTGATTCAAGACTTTCAAGGGAAAAGTTGTAACCCTTGAATAAAGCTTTCCAACAATGTATCACATGTTTTAGTCAAAGGTGATTTGACCTTTTTGTTGCATCTTTTAATGATCAAGAGTTTAACTTGTGTTTTAGATTTTCAAATAGGGAATGCTTCGCTTAAGATATATAGTTTTCAAGACTCCAATGATTTAAAGACAACCCAATTTGGAAAGGTTGTTACAAAATTTTAAAACACCATAGGATTCCAAATTCACAAAAATGAGAATGCACTTGGGAATCTTGAAGACTCCCTCTTGCACTTTCACCCATTTCCATCTCACAATAAGATTGTGTTTGGGTATCTCCCTTGGTTTATTCTCCACTTGCTTCCTTTTGTTTTGTCCCAACCTTGGTTATGAATTCAAGCCTAAGTAAGAAACTAAAACCTATTCATCCAATTCTTGGTTTTATTATTGTAAATAAAATGGGGTTTCCCATTTTTCACAATAATGTTCTTTTCTTTCACATGTGGAAGAAGTTCCATCTTGCTATTCAAGGATTTTTTCAGCTTCAAGAATCCAAGATTGTGATACCAAATTTTTCCAATTATTGTAAAACTTGTCTTGATAATGGTGAATGTTTCAATTGAGGTTTTGGAATTTAAGGGAATAAATTTTCATTGATTGATGTACATCAAAATTCAATGAGGTTTCAACTTTAGCGTGAGTTTGACATAAGAGTTTTCATTGACTACAAGAGAGATCACAATTCAATGAGGTTTCTTCAAGTTGAGCTTTAAAAATTTGACATAAGAGTTTTCATCAAGACAAGAGATCAACATTCGACAAGGTTGTTCCAACTTGAGCTTTGAGAATCACCAAATTTTGATATCTCAATTTTGCTTGCCACATTGTTTTCAAGATCTAAAGAGTCACCTAACAAGGAAATTAGTAAAATTGATGACATTGACATAAGAAAAATGATTGATAATTTGCAAAGGGATTGTGGTTATGAGATAAGGTAATAGCAAGGTCATTATGGGCAAACAAGGGGAGATTTTCCATCTACTATTCAGTTACATCACCATGAAAGCATTTCAATGACACAACCGAAGGCATTGCTGTGCCACTGCAAATGGGTGGCTGATCATGCTACTAGTATCAACTCACTCTACTACCAACAACAAGAAGGGAATGGTTCTGCCCCCTTATGCCAAGTTCAAACTTCAAACTTGCAACAGTTAAAATAGGAAGTGTTTCACAAAGTCCCCAAAAAATGAACTTGCAGTTCACACTAACAACACCTGGTGAACATCCCTAAAACTGTGGGACCAAATGAAAACTACATCGTTCCATATATTCTCTCTTACAGACAGAGCCAACAAAACAGGCAGGGCAACAGCTGATTACTGACATTGCTCACCCTAATTACAGTAATTAAGCACCAAACAGACAAAGACTCACCTGAATCGGTAGGTTTTACATTTGTGCTAATTGTCGTCATCAAGCACCTATAGAGAGACTTGCCTCAATTAGTGGCTTTAAACAAATTGCTAATCCTAGTACTTAAGCACCAAAATAGAGTCTCACCCAAATTGGCAGCTTTAATAAATTTGTGTTAATTCTAGTAATTAATCACCCGCCTGAATTGGTATCTTTATCATTTGTGCTTATCCCTGGCAATTAACATCAACAGAGAGACTTGCTTGAGTTGGTAGCTTTAACACTTGTGCTAAGGCCCCCACCACACTGCCATGGGAAAACAATGACAAGGACAACCCAATTTACCTCCTGTCTAAACCTGTGATGTTAAGCAAAATGCTGTCATTCACTTACCACCCATCTACCACCCGCTGGTAACAACAGTGGCAGCTATCAATCCCATGCAAGAAAACCCTAATCATAGTAACTAAGCACCAACAGAGGGACTCACCCAAGTTGGTAGCTTTAACATTTGTGCTAATCCTAGTAATTAGGCATCAACAGCAAAACTCACCAGAACCTGCACCTAATTAAGCATGGAGTTAGTAGGCAAAGCAACGTCTAAGCTTGGTTACATACTCCTGATGCAGATACTAATCTAGAAATGATAACTTAAAAATGTTGGCTCCTAATTCACCAGTTCCACACTGATATGAACCACTTGTTCAAAAACTAATTTTTTTACTTGATACAGAACCTGCAGCTAATTATGCACCGAGTTACAAACTAACATCTAATCTACAGTCACTTAATCCTGATGTAAATACTAATCCAGAACTGATGATCTAGAACCCCTCAGCTCATAATCCACCAGTTCCACATGGATATTGAGGTCTACTACCGCCTCCCTACTGCAGATTTTCTCAAAGAAGATCTAATTTTTGGTTTTAGACTTGATGTAGATACTAATCTAGAACTGATAATCTAAAACCCTCAGCTCCTAATCCACCAGCTCCACACTGATATGAACTCTACTGCTTCCTCTCTGCTGCAGATTTTCTCAAAGCAACATCTAATTTTGGTTCTATTCTTGATGTAGATACTAATCTAGAACCAATAATTCAAAACCTAAGCTCCTAATCTACCAGTTCAACATTGATATAAACTCTGCTTCCGCCACCCCCACCTCCCACCACCACTGCGGATTTTCTTCTTCTTCCCTTCCAGAAAACACATAACCTTGCTAATGTGGCTTCCAATAATTCTTAGGGCTCCTGAATGCAGCAAGCAAGATGTTATGCAATCGCACAAAGCTCCTCCTGTGTGTGCAATTGCTACACATCTTGTTGCCGAGTCCTTGTTGCATTTCTTGTTGCCAAAATGTAAGGATAGTAGTTTTCTTCTTTCATGCCTCTCTCTCTCTCCCTATTCTTCAACTTCCAAGTTTGTGATGATCTCAACAACTTGTGCCTTATCTTGGTCGAATTGCAGATCCTCTTTTTCAGTCTTGAAATCACGGAAGAATCGAAGAAACTTACTGCGGTTGGCAACCAAAACAGAGATGATCTCAGGTGGTTTGTTGGCATTGGCAACAAACACCTTGAACACATGGAAAGCTTCAATCTGGATGCTCTTGCTTGGATCTCTCAACAGGTTCATGAGGTTGCACATGTTGGCTTTGGTGCTCACATACCGCATCATGACATTGACATTGGATCTGTCCAGCAAGATCTCACCCAGCAGTTTCACCATCTGCCGTCTGGTAATGTAATTGGGTGAGGACAAGAGCTTGCCGTTGAACTCCGAGAAGAACCAGTCGTAGTTCTTGGTCAGGTAATCCGCCACTGTGGATTTGTGTCGTGTGAGAAGCTCACGGAAGTTGGCGGCAGCATCACATGCAACCTCGAAATTGGGTAGCTCGATGTACTTGAAGAACTTGCACAAATTGGGCGATTCTAGTATGTAGCGAGCTGCACTCTGGTGTCTGATACATTCTCGCAGCATGGTGCCGTAATGCAGCGCCATCTCTGGAGTCTCGTATCCTGCCACCAGCAGGTCCAAGAGGTCTCTGTTGTTGTCCAGGTAGTCGGAAGCGATGAGTCGGGATTGCACTTGCTGGCGTTGTAGGTTCGCCACCACTTGGGTTGTGTCCTTGCGAGCTTCTAGGTCCAGCTTAGGAAGCGATTCAATGAGCAAGCGCATGGTGTTGCTGGCGAGCATCTCCTGTGTCAACTGCGCGCAAGCCTCCGGTACCGGCTCCGCTTCGCTGTTACCATACAACACCACTTTGATCTTACGGATGTACCGCGCCAGTTCGCTCATCTTCTCCTCTCGTCTCGGGTCCTGCAACGACGTCCCCAGAAGCTCGCGGGTCGAACGCACCAGCTCCGCCGTGCTACTGCCTGTGCTCTTCTTCTTCTTCTCGAACAGTCCCTTCATGATTCCCACCCGAATTCACGTCTTCCCTCACGCCCCCCACACAGATTCCTGGCTTCTCAACCTCGTCGAGAACCCCCTTCGATGTGTGTGTGTGTGTGTGTGTGTGGCGCGCTAGCAACTCGCCATCATCTCCATCAATCTTTCAAGCTCCGCTACATCCCTATCCATGTTCTTCTTCTCCGCAGTAAACCTCACCCCACCTTCGCACCTCCGAAATTCCTCCTCAAACATCAGTACTAGCAGCAGCAGCTGAGCTCTACGAATATGTACTTCATCTTCTTCGTCCTAAAAGCTCTGCAAAGATCTCTGCGAATCTGATCTCTTTTCCCTTCTTCTTCCTCCTCCTCCGAACACCCCCGTTCGCCCGTCGACGTCAGGATCAAATTTCACACAACTCCTTCTTCAAGGTTTTGAACACACCTACGGAGATGGAAATCCAAACAAGTTGCGCTTTTTCTTTTCTTCCTGTGCAGAGAGCGAGAGAGATGCAACATCACACCACTTGTTACGCATCCGAATCTGCTCGTTCGCTGGTGCTCTTATTGTTACCTTCTTCGATCGACAATCCGATGCATTCTCCCCCGGCGGCTTTAGAGAACCAGAGACTTCTCCTCCGGCAAAGAAGAATCTTTCCAAAAAAGGGATGGAAACGTTTTCCGTACCCTAGAAAGTACTACGGCGACTGCTACCTACTCCCGCTGCCGCAAGTGCGCGCGTCAACACTCCATCGTGTCGGAGGAGATCGAGTCAGGAAACGTCGAGAGTCCAGGAGCGTCTTGCACGAGGGAGCAAGCGGAAGCTTCGGATGCAGCAGCGGCAGCAAAAGCGGAGTAGTGGCAGAATCGCGGAGGGTTTTCAGGGCGTTTCTTTTTTCCCGCAGAATAATATTCTTCTTCTTTCTTCTATTAAGATTTGCGGTAGAGAGAGAGAGAGAGAGGCGGAAGGTTTTTTTAAAGCAAATCGAGCTTCAAAAACACTTGATTCTTGTAGTTCGATCTCAAGTGAAGGGACTTATATCGTGGAGAAGAAGCTAGAGAGAAGAGGGATGCAAGCTGTGAAGGATCTAAATCATCACGATGATCATTGCTCGGAGCTCCTCCGGTCTTCCAGCAACAGCCTCCACAGTTGGCTGCTGGATATGCAGCAGATTTTACTCTCGTTTTGCTTTCCGGCATGCACGACATGCCCAACCAAGGAAGGCGGCAGGGCACTTGTTACCTCGACTACTACCTCCTGCAGTTTCTGGTACGGTTCTGGTCCTGTCTATTGCATAATGCTGGATCCATCACACAATTCTTCTAGGATTGCCACCAATTCTTCAATGCATCTGGGGAATCTGTCGAGCTCTAAACCCTACAGAACGCCCAATTGAGGGAGAAAATCTTCAGAAGCAAAAAAACCTGTGGTATTCTGAAAGAGAGACACAGACACCAACACAGAGAGAGAATCCATTCCATGATTTCCAATGTCTGTAGCTGCAGTTTCTGAATGGCATTTGTAATCAGGTCCAGCAATGAGCTCACAAAGGCTTTGGGAGGCATTCTTCCAGGATCCTTCACAGTGGAGGGACAGCAGGTCTCTTAAGGTGCGGTGCCTGCATTCATGATAAGGAAAGAGTTCCTCAAGGATATCACAATCACAATTTTCAATACTGAACATCGTGACATTGACTGATCTAGTAGAAGCTGACATTGTGATGACGATCCTTTCGATGAGGTTGATTCTTTGTTTTGCCTGTTATTCTGCCACTGTTGCACTTGCTTCTGACTTGGCTGCCACACACTACTGTGATTCTTGTGGCTTCTGTATCAATAGGTAGGTTGTGCTTCACTTCCACGTGGACTTTAGATAATTTCATTCTCCCTTTTTTACCATATCTGAGAGCTTCGACTTCCAATCTGGTTCTGAGTTTAATTGTGCTTCACAATTGGGGGGGGGGGGGGGGGGGGGGGGGGAAGAAAAAACA
>Ga0116231_10002505_pt1 | contig 38447 bp, 17 predicted proteins | sample S1TSphgellanicum_2_FD_89695 | JGI IMG/M metagenome (GOLD analysis project Ga0116231, IMG submission 89695) | Host-associated microbial communities from peat moss isolated from Minnesota, USA - S1T2_Fd - Sphagnum magellanicum MG | ecosystem: Host-associated > Plants > Peat moss > Unclassified...
AAATAAAATGAACTGTTTTCAAAAAATTTTCAAAAAATATAAAAATTCGAAAAAGAATCTTCACAAATAAACAATTAAATATTTGAAAAAAAAAAGTTGGAAGCACCCCCCCCCCCCCCATATTATAATGAAAATGGAATCAGAAAGAAAGAATCACAAAAGTGGGAAGCAACAAGCAACAGAGAAGAAAAAACACTCTGAAACTTCCCCTATTCCAACATCACTAGAGCCTGGGATGTGCTCGAGCAAGACTCAGCCACAAGTCCAGACTCCAAGGTTAAGACAAGCAAAAATAAGTCATTCTCGCAACTAGCAGCAACTCAACTTAAAGGTCTTGCTTGAGGATGTGGTGAAGGTAAGGGTCCGACTCTGGCCTTGCGTTGGTAGGCAAGGATATTGTGTTTAGATTCATTATAGAGTATAGTAGCTTAAGGGATTCTGGCCCCCAGGTACTAGCTCTATTTTTATATGAGGATTTTTGAAAGATGATATTTTGGCTTGTGTTGAAACTTGAGGTTAGTTACAGAGTTATGATATCTTGAAGGATTTTGGTTCCTTTTAGAGGATATTTTGAAGAATATTTTTGCATGGTGAAATATTTGAGTGTCCATAATTTTCTTTTGCCATGAGATACTTTTTAATGTAGATGGCAAGGCCACAGTGTGACACACCCGTTGTTATTTTCAAAGAATGGACTGCAAGACGCAATAGGTATGACTGAGATACAAAACTGCAAGCGAATCAACATAACAATGACTAACAATAAAACTATAGAAGTTGCAACCTGATAGTTAGCCTGCCAATATCCAACTAGAATTAAGTTTCAACACTGATTGCAATACAAAAAATAAACCTCACTAGTACGATCCAGTAAAACTAAAGTTTCCAGTCTCTAAGGTGAAGCCATCTCCATCAGCACCCCCTTATTTGGGCCCAAGGAAGACGTTAAATTAGTGACATGTCACTTCTGCAGGGGAGTACAAAAGTATTACCTACTTCACTTCTTATTGCAGTCCTTGAGGCAAATAAGTTGTAATTTATGCTTCCTAGACACCCTTTGAGGGTCCTGTAGAGTATTGTTGGCAGGTTCAACCATATAGACAAGTCCAGGTTATAAGTTATATGGTCTTTTAGAAATCCAGAACCGAACAACAAGACTATTCCTGTTGACCACATTTTGGGTCTGTAACCAACAGTTACCTTCTCTCTCTCTTTTTGAAGAAAAATAAAAGGATCAGGTCAAGAGTGGACTCCTCTGGTCTTTTGTTTTTCAATTCGCTAGTGGAGCCAGAGTGACAAGCATGCCCTGGCAGATTTGACTTAACTGGTGACTCTTTTCCAGAGAACTCTTTAAATGTGTAGGTAGACATGAATGTGGTGACACCTTCCCCAAAAAACAAAATTGTTTTCTATCACAATTTGACTTATTTTTTCATATAAAAAGAAATTTACAACAGAATATTTGCTTTCCAGAAAATTGTGTGACGTTTCGAGGATTTTTGCCCCCCAAAGAATCGACTAGTAGACATGGAAAAAAAGAACCAGGGAATACTTTTGTACTGACTGCAATAAAGACACGTCGGTTATTTAAGATCTTCCTATTTGGGCCTCTACAGGCTTTACCAAAATCAACGGAGAGTGTAACTTACTTATTCAGACCGGCTAAATCAAAAGCAGTCACTTTAGTTTACTGATCTTTTTAAAGTGTATGTATCGCAGATGCAAATTCTGTTCCAGTCATGTTATTTGAAGGCTATACTTCATCCTAACTTCTGTGTGTCATTGCCTAAGTAAAATATTATAGCAAAGCCAACATATTCTTTTTGGAAGGAAGATGCTAGAATTAGTTTTAATCTGTAGTTTGAAAAGCAACCATGAACAGCTTCCAAGATGAAAAAACCATGTTGTTACAAAACACATTAGGTTGCAAGTTACAAAAAGACATAGACATGGCATTTTTTGAATGATTCTAGGTGCAAAGATCAAATCGTTGGAGAAAGGCTCAAATTAGGAGGGTTCTCCGAAGGACCACCAATGCTTTTTTTAAAAGATTTTGTGATGTAGTTGAAGTGGCAATATGTCCACAGGAAGATTTAACCAAATCTGTATGTAAACCAGATATGAAAGTTTCAAAAATTAAGGAAATCTATAAATCTGACAATTTATTTCTATTTGTTTTCCTTTTTTTGACTTTTGGCAATTGAAATCCCCAAAACTCACTTCATTTTTGCACAATCACTTCAATTTTAGCTTCATCCTTTGGCAAAATTTTGTTACTTCAAAAGGTTGAGGTGCAAATGTATGTGTGATATTCATGTTCTTTTGTGAATTTCTGGTTTCATACCATTTTGAATAGGTACCAATCAAGCATCAACCTATAATCAATTGTTATGGACATCTGAAAAATTGAAATATATTGTGCATGAAAGCTTTGTTATTGTCTTTATACTTTGTAGGTATCCAAATGATGTTCTTACCAAAATTCTGGTGATGCTTTCAATGAAGGTCATACAGCTCTCAATGTTCTATTTCAACACCAAGAAAAGTTTTTGGAGTGGCTAGAATTGTCATAAAAGTGTGGGGGTGTAGGACTAGCTTGCACGTGTAAAGAGTCAAGTTATTGAATTGTGAATATTCCCCAATGTTTATATAATAGAAAAGTGATGATTTGTTTTGCTTGATACTACCAAAGTTTCAATGAAATTGTCAAGTGTATTTCTATACGTTCCCAACAATTATTTCTTTAATTCTAAATCTCTTTCCCATGATTTTCCAAAAATTTCCACATGATGTTCCAATAATGCTTTCAAAGTTTTCAATATTGTTCCACAATTTCCCATTCCATATTCCTAGTGGTGTTTCCATTGATATTTCTAAAGTTCATAATCACATTTTAAAAGTGCCCCAAGACTTTCCTTTATTCATTCAACTACCACCAAAAAAAAGAGGATTCTGGTTGAAGGAAGACAAAGAGTGAGAACAAAAGAAATACCCAAATCAAATAAGTTGTGAATATGGGAATCATGAATGATGACAAGCATGGCAAATACACAAATTATTAACACCTAAATAAAATAGACCAACATCATCAATTGGAGCTCTTCTCATGAGTAGATAAAACAAACCATACATATATTAAGAAATGTAGAAACTAAATGTAATTAGTTTGTAAGATTGACTCATGGCCGAGGTTTTGTAGTTTAGATTTCATCACCTATTTGCTTATTTCATATATACTAAAGTTTTTTTTTCATGTCAATTTTTGTCCAATTTTTTTACCCCTAATTTAATAGGCATATTTTATTATTGTTTTCAAAACTAGTTGAAATGTTCATTGTAATAGGTGTTGCATTTGCATGGTCATAATTTGTTGCTAAACAAAGATTGACTTGAATAATTTTCAAAGATCTCTAGCTATCAATGTTAGGTGATTATGAAAAATGTTACAAACCCCCATTGGTTATCAACTTGGGTATATACCCACTTAATTAGAGAACATGATTTTTTTTCTAAAAATTGTGTGCATTGAACCCCTAATGGTCAATACTGCAAAGAAGCTCGGATGTACAAGAATTGCAACTTAGAAATTATCAGAGGTTTTCTTGACTTCTTTTTGGGATAACCAAAAGTTGCAACCAACTTTTTCAGGCATGTAATAATAATGATTTTTGGAAAAAAATTGTAATGATATATTTTGTTATGGAAATTCAAGAAGCTTATAGCAATATAGGAAGGCAATGTAGCTAAATTATGAATTATTTTATTTGGTGTCAAGTATGAGATCAATGCATCAACTATCAACTTTGTTGATTTTTTATCATGTGGAAGTTTATAGTTTGTTGCAAGAACTCATGGGTTTTTGAATTGCCAACTTTACTAACTTCATTTTTATTATAAATTTAGTCTTTTTGATTGGAAACAAAAAATTCCAAGCAACATGCATTTTTTGACTACTTTGTCAAAATGTGACAATCTAAAAAGACAAACAAGTGAACACTTGTAATACTAAAAAACAAGATTCTAATCAAATGGGACATGTGTTTGTTTTGATGGTCATGAAAATACATGAAAGTGACCCATTAGGAATATGTATTAGGTAGGTTAGGTTATGTAGGTAGAAAGGCTACAAATGTACATTAAGTAGGTACATAGTTAGTCTAGGTAAATAAATTAAGTAGGTAAGCTAAATTAGGTAAGTAGGCCATGTAGGTAATTAGATAGCTAAATAAAATAGTTGGTAGGTAGGTTTGGTAGGTAACTACATGTAAGTTGGTAGGTTAGGTATTTGAAAATAAGCCAAGCTTTGTAGGTGACTAGGCTAGAGGTAGCCTATGTAGATTGAATAAGTAGGCTATGTAAGCTAGTTGTAGGTAAAATTAAGTAATCAAATGGCTAGGCTAATTAATAGGTTGTTTATAGGTAGGTTGTTAAGCCTTAATGTAGGTAGGTAGGAAGGTAGGAAGGTAGGCTAACTAGTTAAATATGTAAGGTAGCTAAACTAGGCTAAAGGTAAATAAGTTAGAAAAAAAATGTTCATAATAATATGATGATTTAATATATTATTTGTTGAATGTGATGCAAATATTAAAGATTTGGTCCTTCAATATGAACCTATGGAAGGTTCAAATCCTCATACTTGCAACCTCATGACATGTCTAAGATAGGTTGTGTAGGTTAATAAGTTAAGCTACATGGGTTAGACTTCTAGCCTAAGCTATTTAATCTAGGCTATGTGAACATTCGTTGCCTAGGCTACCTAGTTTAATCTACTATTATTATTTACTTAAGTTATTATTTGTTTACATAATAAATAAGTAGGTAGGACGGTTAATAGTTAAGTAAATGGAGTCCACACAAATGGGAACCATAAGCTATGTAATTGATGTTTGGTTTTTCATGTTTTAATGTCAAAAATTGTGTTAATGTTGTAGGTATTTGAATGTGTTTACATATTTATAATATATTTAAAAAACCATTATGACATAATTTGAAATGAATTTTAATAAGGAAAGAAACTAGTTTTAAAAATGTTATTTGCAACTACTTTTTAATTACAAATGACATTTTTCAGTTGCAAATTTTGATTGAAAACAATGAATTTTCTTCTAGTGAAAATATTCAAAAGCATTCATTAAACACAATAACCAATATTTTAATATGACTTTTATTTTTGGGGATATTTTTTAAATACAACATATTTTGAAAGAGATTTTGTAAACATATTTTTACATAATAGTATAATGCGACATTTTTTAATGATAAAAATTTAAATGATTTTTTCTCAACTTACAAATGAAATGCTCTCAAAATATTCACAACATAAGTACTAACCTACGTGGGTAGGGTTGGTTCATGTTAATATGGAGGCACTTTAAATAAATTGGCTAATAGGTGGGTGTAGCTTCAAATTGATTGCTGATTTGACCAAGAGTCTAATTGACATTACTTAAACTGATTAGTCCAATTGTCCACTAATTCCATGTCAGTCAACTAACCACATGGTCACCTTTATTAGTAGTTAAATTGGACATGTTATAATCAACTTGTCCAAAATAACTAGCTAATCAAATTGGTAAAGATGTTAAATGTGACTTTTTGATTAAAACTTGTGGTCAAATAAACCAAGATTTCTTGTAACTTGGTTGTAAGTTGTAAGTTTAGAGTTACAATTTGTGGCTTTCAAAAAGTAATTGGTTGTGTATTATGACTTGTGAATAGTCATATTGCAAATGATTAGTTAAAGGTTTTACATTTCAAATTAAAGGTTTTAAAGTTAAATTAAGTTTTAAAATTAAATTCATGTGAAGTTTACATAAGGGTGCAAACACAATACTAGGATTCAATCCCACCTACTTTGTGATTTGTTTAAAAAATAATGGAAATCCAATCAAAATGATATGGGAAAATGGGATTGGTTATTTAGAGAGAAGTTTTTTAATTCACTATTTACATTATATTTGGAATGACATTATATTTGAATCTATGGCCCAAGTCAAAAAAACAAAAAAAACAAACAAACAAACAAATAAACTTCAAATTTTTTAAATTATGTTTCATTGAATGCATATATCTTTGTGAACTATCTTGAAATAAAAATTTTCATTTAATTTATTTGAAAAATATATGAGGGATTTTATTTTTTATGTGAGATATTTAAAATGGACATATTTATCACTATACATCAATTCATCACAAGTTAAAGGTGTGTTTGGTTGGTTAAGGACTTGTTTTATAGCTATGGGGGTGATTTGTTTCAACAATCTTTTATCTCAATTTAAACTTGTGACTTACGTGATTGTAATTGAAAACTTCCATTACAACAATTGAGATGAATTCGTTGCATTGGAATGACTATGTACATATGATAGTCAACTTATGATAATTATTTTTAAAAATAACATTTCAAGTTTATTGAAATAAAATAAAAATAAATATATGTGAATTTTTTAAAAATAATTTAAAACTATTTCCATCCACATGGATGAAGTCATAAATGTCTTGTACATAGTCATAAACACCATGTCCAATGTGACAAATCCTATTTGACTACATAATCATCTACGTATTTTACATATAATTACAAAATTAGTCATGGATGTAATCGTAATCCATGGTGTTGGTATAATGTATGTCCTCTTGTGATGTCCCTAACACATTCAACATGACTACAATTGAATAAACTCCAATAATTTTTAACATATCATGGTTGATCTAGCAACATAATTCTCAAAGCTTCAATCTTGGCCTACCGTCATTGCTTTCATGCTTGATTGATGTATAATGAATAATCCAATGGTCCTCAAAGGTTGATAATTTTGACATGTTGTCTAGACAAGCTTCTTACAAAATGTGAAAAAATAATCTCCAAGTTGTCTATCTTCATTTCCAACAAAATTTCCTCCCTTTTATTGCTTACTCATTTTGTGGGTCTTGTGCTTTACGGCTTAAAGAAAAACATGGTTGTCATTGATTAGGTGTATAAGCATGATTTTGGAGGCACACCATAGAACACACTTGTAGTGTGAAATAAAACATTTCCTTTTGGGGTGAGGACATTAATAGTAATAGCATAGGTCCCATTTGGGCAAAATTAGAGAGTTGAAAAATCGATGACTTTGCCAAATTGCCATTAATGGAACATGCATTGAACTTTAGTGAAGTTGTGCTTTTGGAAATGCACAAGAAAATACATTTGTAACATGAGAAGAAAGATTTTCCTTGGGTTGAAACATTCATAACCATTGTGTAGTTACCATTGGGGCTAAATTAGAAACAAGAAATCAATGATTACACCAAATGGGGCATGAATGGAATATGTGTTGAGCCTCAATGGAGTTACTTGTAGGTTCCAAATGACTATTCATTTGAGTTTTATATTCATTTAAAAGTAATTAACTATGTGTCACTTAATTATGTGACCACTTTTGAATGTCATTTCCACATTGTTAAAACTCCCATAAATGGTTTTATTAATTCAAAATCCAAATCACCTAAATCCAAATCCTTAATACCATCTTTGTGGTTGCCAAAGATGAGACATTGGAAATAACTAGCTTACCATGCTACTTAATTCTTGTTTGATGATGTAATTAAAAGCCACTTTAAATGAAGGTCCAAGGTCCAAAATCTTATGGACCAATTTGAGACAAATCAAAACAAATTGAATCCTTGAATTGGACCGTTCTTCACATTTAAAAAAATAAAAATTGTAAGGTACAATGAGTGTGTCTAAATGTATAAGGTCCAATTGGTATAAATGTGGGATCCACATGTGAGAGGACTAGGGTGACATTTCTTCCCCTTTTTTTTCATTTTGTTTTGCTTCTTTCTTCCTATTGCACACACAATGGATGAACATAAGAAAAAACACCAATGATCCTAATTTTTACTATGACAATGCACAAGCGGTTTCATTGCAACTAGTCATTACATAATAGTAGAGTATGATGGGTGCATTGTTGTTTTATTTTCAGAGTATGTTGACATGCCACCAAGAGTTCAAAACATATGGAAGTATGAGAAAGCAATTAAGTACATGGGAATCAACATTTTGAAAGCTTTTAAATTTTTTGAGAAGATGTTTTGACAACATAAAAGGTTAAATTACATTTTGTGCTTTGATTAGAGTTATCAATATAATTTTTGAATGAAAAAAAATACAAACATTAAAAAGAATGTCCATGTAAAAGCTAGAATAACAATGGCTCTTCCAAGAATGGGTAGTGAAAACTCATTGCAAATGTGTGGAGAAGTCTATGACATTGTAGAAAGTATGGAATTGGTCATAGGGATAGAATTTTTGGCAATAACTAGAAAGTTTTTGAAATCATTGGTGATACCTAAATTGATTAGAAACGAGATCAAAAAAATTGTCACTAGTTTTAAAAGCTTATATAAAATGTCTTACATTCTAGGTGCCATAAATGATAGTCATATTCCAATTATTACACCTAACATAGATCCAAAATCATATAGATGCAAAGTGTAGTTTTTGGGATTATAACTATGGGTGGCTAAATATTCATAATTGGGCTTCCTTTCAAAAAATAAATTTAGGAAATCGTGTGATGAAATATAAATTTTTACCTTACAAGTTGATAGGTGATGCTGTTCATCCAATGTGACCACATGGTTCTAATTTCCATTCAAATGTGAATTTAAAGATGGGTTGCCAAGATACAAAACACATTGAAATTTTATCCAATTAGATACAAGGATGCCAGTAAAAAATACTTTTGGAATGTTAAAAGGAAGGTTTTAAATTTACTCAAAATAATATATATTCCATTTTGCCACATGTCAAATTTGGTGATAGCTTGCATATGTTTGCATAATAAGTGCATTGCCAATTTGATTGGCTTTTATACGGATTAGGCTTTAGAAGTTCAAAAAAAAAACACAAGAAAAAAAAAATCAACATTTGGCAACATAAAAAGAACTAATATGCTCAAAATGGTCATAGAAACAATTAAACAAGTGAAGAGGTGAGTGAATTCATAGTTGGGGTGCCATTACAAGAACCATGACAACTTTTTATCTTATGTCCCAAGTCCTAAAACAAAATCAATGTTATGAGATGTTAAACAATGAAAGGGGGATATGTATGTTTAGGCTTTCAACCAATAAATGTTATAATGAATGATTCAAATCAATTGAACAAAATTTGAATGTCATGTTCAAATATAAACTAAAAAGGAATGTAAGACTACATGACATTTTCAACTTGACATACATTCATTTAAAATGTTAAAACCCTATTAAAAACATCAAATAATTATTTGTTTTTGCACACACATCTCCTATACTTCTTCCCAAACCTTTGGAATGTCATTTTGTACTTAATAAAATTAATTTGATTATCCTTATTAATGTAATCTTTTTATGAAAAAAATCCAAGATTCAAACATCAATTCCAAAAAAATTGGTGATTTACCATATGAAAAATTTGCGCCATCATATAGGACATATTTTATTCAACTTGTGGTTAAAATATAAAGCAATTTGAATAAATTTGTTGCTAGTCCTAGGTTGATTTTTGTTCAATAAAACTACATAGTGGGACATAGTTCCTAAACCATATTTCAAGACATTTAAGAACATGTTTAATCATCTAAATCACAAAAAAATCATCACAATCAAAAAGTATGTGAATATTTAATGAAGAAAAAACATACCAAAAAAATTATTTCATATACGTAATCATCTTTCAAAGTAATGTTTCAAAAGTGATTTTGGGGCAAGACATTTCTTTTGTGTACCCCGACCTTGAATGGACTTAGGTTACAAAATCTACGGATAATTGCTAATGATAGGATTGACATGGAAGACATAAAATATCAAGGTGAATATGAATATATGACAAACATTGAAAATAATCCCAACAAGAAAACAAAAGAAGAAAAGATAAAAAGGATGTTGACAAAAGTTTTGGTTATTCATGAACTTTTAACAAAAAAACTTTTTTGAAGTTAATTTGAGAAAATATAATAATGTTGCCTTCTTGGATACATTTGAATTGGAGGAAATTGTGATGAATGATCCAAAATTCAAATGTTATGTAATTTATATTTTAACTATCATATGTTTAATTTGAACATTCATATTTTTGAATAAAACATTGGTTTTTGCTTTGTTATAAAAAAACATCATATGGAGTGAGAGGTCTATCCAAGGGCTCATTACTACCATCATATTTAAAATAATTACATTTAAAATTCTAAACTACCCACAATTTCATTCATAAAAACATTCACATGTTTCATCACATTTTCACTTTGATGCCACCAACTTTCCAATGCATCATACAAAGGAAATTCATAGCAATCACTACTTGAAATTCCTTTGTCATCCTTGTATTGCTTGTAAATTGCATTGAATTTTTGCTTGCAAGCACTTGGAATCCTTGAAAAACTAGGGATTAAAGCCAACATTCAAGTGTGCAATTTGAGCCATATTTTCACTCCTAAAAAAGAAACAAATTAGGATTAAAAAATCATGATTTAGGAATTGAAAAAAATCTTTGAAAAAAATAAATCAGAATTGATTACATTGATAAAGTAATGCAATTTATATCAAAATAGTTGAAGTAAAGTTCACTTTGTGGTTAACTCCTTTCTTTCCCCCCAAGGAGATGTGGTTTTTAAGTTCTTTGTGGTTAAAGTGGTGATATTCAATGGGGAAAAGGGGGGCGAAAGGCAAAGGCACATTGGCACAATGTGAATTTAATTTTTTTGGTTTTTTTGGGGGGAAATTCTATTGTTTTGTTCAAATTTTAGATATGGAAAAATAACAATTTCAGATATTAAAAAAAGATCATTTTCAAAATTCTATCAAAACAAACATAATTAGGTTTTCAAATAAACTAAAATGTTTTTTTTTTTCACACTTTTGACAGATTCAAGCTCCATCTTTCCTTGTAGTGCAATGATATGTAATATTTCACCACTTGCTCAATGTTTTTAGCCCTTTCATTCTTGTCACTCTCTTTTTGGGAAGGGGAGCCGATTTAAGGATTTTTCATAAATATAAATCTCCTTAAACTTGTGAAAATGGGCGTTTCAACCTTCCATGACCAAAACTTTCAACTTTCATTTTTGAAACACTTCCATTTTGTGCATTTGCAAGGGTTAAAAATGCATTCCTTTGATAAACAACCTTGCGTGGATTTACAAATCCAACCATGTCAACACTAGATGTGCTAAAAAATGAAGTGATGGGTGTGCTTTCAACAATGTCCTCGATACATAAAATCTTTTTCATTCTTACACAATTTCATTTTGAAAAAAAAAGTGAATTATTTTCTTAAAACAATGAAGGAAACAACCTTAAACCCTAATTGACATCTAGGTTTTCCAAACCATGAGCTTTCCTTTTAACATCATTTAAAAATTTCGAACCAATTGAATTTCCTTCCAAAATGATGTCATGTAAATGCCACCTCCAATTGGGTTAATTGATCTTGAATCCTCATTTATAGGCCTTGAGAGTCTAATTTATCACTCTTGACAAATAAGATTGCTCCATTTTGTTGGACCATCCCCCTTGGACCCTCATATAAAATGCCCATAAAATTCTAATCTTAGATTTTGGATTACTTACAAGATCACTTATTTTTTCTATATTTCTATGATTTTTCTTTTAGTAAGTCTTCCATTTGTTGAACTTTGAGCTTTCATGAAATATTTGTCTTCATTTTTTCACATAATATAATTTAGCTCTCGTTGCTTTGGATATTTGTGATGGTAAGGTGCTTTGTGAACTTTGGAAATATATAAATCTTATAGTAACAATATTTTTGACACATTTTTGCTAGAGGATTCTTAGTTCATAAAAGGGAGATATTTTCAATGGAATAGCTGGAAAGCTAATACCTACTTGTAGGTCAAAAAATCAACAAGTTGATGATTTCTAAGGTTTTGGGGGTCATAATGTCTTTCTTTTTTATTTTGTTGATGGTATTCTAGTTATGATTGTTACTCCTACACATAATGGCCTTTTTGTTCCCCCACTCATCCAAAGTGAATGGTCAATTTCCTAAGTGAAAAGTGTTATTTGAAATTTCATGTTGGAGAAGACAAACCCAACCAAGGAAAAAAAAAAAAAACCCCCAACAAGAACCACTCAAAAGCAAGACAACTCCTAGTTGGGCCAAGAAAGAAGACTAGACCTACAAAAGTTCACTATAAGAAAGTGTTTTCTTTTGTGCATTGATATTTCACATTTTTTCCAAAAATTGAAGACACCATATGGTGAACACCTTTGTGTTCTTATTAAAAAATAATGGTCACACCCATCATTGAATCTAGTGGAGTCCCATGTCCCCCAATAATGACTTGTCTATACCTAATTATAATTGCATTTGGTGACTCGGAAATAAGTAGAGTCCAATTACAATTCACTAGCAACATTGGTAGCATGATGTTTGTTTTGGGGGGGATGGCCAACTAGTTGACTATATATTTATCAATAATTGTTAATGCAAAGTAACCATGGATGGAACGAAGGTGAATGTGTTATTTGTATTACATGTGCCATTAACTAATGTCAAATTGCCATTTTAATGTAATATATGCCACAATAAATATCATTTATTATACATTATAATGGATGGAACCGCAAAATTTACTTCACACATGTGTCATGAGAATATTGTGTGGAAATATTCAAGTCCTCTTGCATTGATGGGATTTGCCCACCCATAAAACACTTGGATAAATTTTATAGTGTTTAAGGAAGGCATTTTATATCTTTGAATATCTCCCCTAGAAAAGATGAAAGATGTTATACTTAGTCTAGATTGAGAATGATTATGTGCATGTAAAAACTATTATGCCTATTTATGGGCATAAAATTGTTCCTACTATTGACAAGTGTGTGTGTAGACCCTAACAGGGCCATGGTGGACCAACACCCGCTAGTGCACCATCCACTAGATGCTTGTTATTACTTAATTGCGGATGAACTTCAATTGAGATAATATTTGGTTTCATCTTGGTAACTGTGGGTAAAGGTGAAACCAAATATTAACTTAGTTGAGGTTAACTTTGGCTGTTATTTTCAGAAACTTGTGTGATGCCGGGGGGCTTTTAGCGAATATTGTCCCTTTTACTAGGTTATTTTATGGTGTTGTTTCTTTTCTTTACTTCCAACATGGGCAGCATCTAGAGGGGGTCACCATTATTGAATCATATTTAGGCATGAGATAAGGTGACCCCCTATGAGGCTTTTTATTTGTTTTGGCCCATTATCGAGTTCTCTTAAAGACCATTGTGTGGGCCCCCAACTATGTTTTTCCATCCTTAACAGACGATACTTGCATCGTGGGGCCTATGAGTGAGATTACTTGCGCTTTTGACCACCTTTCAACCCAATTAACCTTAATTGGGCTTAGGGTCAATGTGTCAAAGTGCAAGCTTTGGAGTCCATTAGGGATCTTTCCAAGCATAGAGATTCTTCAAAGTTGCATTTTGGTCACATATGGCTTATGCATTTTAAGTGTGCCAGTGGGTTTTCAAAATTTTGTCACGCATTTTTTGGATGAGGTTTTATCTCAGGACATGTCGCATATCAATGATCTTCTTCTCTTAAAGGATGCCCATGTTGCTTTGGGCATTTTTTCCTCATGTGTAGTTCATCAACCTTTCTATTTCACTTAAATAATACATATTTCTTCTTCCTTTCTATCTCTTTTGGTGAGTTTCAATAGGAAATTATGCAGGTATGTGGAAACATTATGGGTCCAGGTTTTTGATAGTCCTTTACCCCTTAGCAAGGTGTTAGGTTCAACTACCGATATCTTTTGGTGGTGTAGGCCTTCTCTCTATGGAAGATTGTGCCCGTTTGTTTTTCTAAAGAGTTGGGTTCTAGTGGTTCGATATTTATGCTTTAGGTTTCGTATTTTTGACATACCCATTTTGGAAGAATATGTTTTTTAGGTTGAAAGGGAGTCCACACATGTTTCAAACATGCTTACATGTAGTGCGAAATGGCCTTCCTTTTATAGCTAGGGAGATGCACCCTTCTTTTAAGAGTTTGGTAGTTACTGGCACCCCAGGTCTATAAATGACGCACTCCCAAATCCTTTGTTGGACCCAAAAGGGGTCCAACTATGTCAAAATGCGGAAGTAGTTTGGGACTTGGAGCTGCTCCCAGCTTCCAGCACTAAAGGGGGTGAGAGGGGCGTGCTGAAAGCTTCGGGATAGACTAGGAAGAAGGACAAGCTTACTCACTTACACGATCCTGCATCCAAATCCAACCCACAAATGGGTTAGAACTCATTCTGCACCTATTTGGTGTTGGGACAAACCACAAGCTAACTTGGACTCACTTGATTCACCACGGCCCGGACTTGGAGGAAGCCACCACCTTCCCCCATATAGTATTCTTTGCAGCTCTCCACAGGACTTGCATCCAAATGGCTCTTTTTCCCGAGACTCCCAAAGTGGAGTCTCGAAATTATCCCAGTTTGGACTCTCGGGACTTTGGACACTCATAACTCCTCGCCCCGAACTCAGATCGGGTTGAGGTCTAAACCAAAGTTGTAGCTCTCCTCAAGAGCTTTCCAATGGTGTGTCGCACTTCACCTGCACGCACCGAAGTCGGGTCGATTCCTGACTTTTAGTGGTCGGGAATCAAATTGCCAGTTTGACTTCCGGCCTTTCTTTTGACCATAACTTGTGCTGCAGATGTCCAAATGGCTCATGTGAGGCCATTTTGGACATCTAAACTTCAAGACCTTTCCAACGGTACCAAGAACGCTTCAATGCAAGGTGTTTTGACCCCTACAATCACGCTCTGAGTTTTTGGGAGTCCCGAAGGACTCCCAAGTCCCATTTTCGAGAGTGTGAGTGGCGACCTCACAACTCCCTCAAAGTGGGATTGCGACAATAAGCATCTTTGATGAACATCCACCATGACACATCCTTTAGGTTTATCTTAGAGGATGATTTCATTTCCTCAACATCCTGAGCTCGCATTCATTCTTGTTTGAGTAAGGGGGAAAGGTTATGGTTGGTTGTTAGGCCATCTATTCATTCATTTTGCATCGCACATTCTACTTTCACCTTGGTGTTACGTTTTTGTCTCAATTTGATTTAACCCTTGACATTTAGTTTTCTCACATGTTAGTGTGGACATGGGTTGGACACATTTGGCACACATTTAGTTCATTGCCTATTTAGAGGTTGGCAAATAACCACACATGATGCCATCTAAGATGTCATATATGCCTTCGTTCGAAAAAATGGGCATGCTATATGGAAAGAGCGATGGTATGCCCTTACGTTAGAAGTCTCATTACAAGCCAATTTCTACATGACTTGAAAAGACCAAGCTTTTGTTACTGATGTGATGGTTACAGCCCCAACACAAAAGACGGTGGCTTTGAATGTCATTAATTGACCAGCAGGTGCAACTACATAACTTAATGTCATTACAAATATAGAAGGTTTCATGAGGGGCACCATTTTATTTTGATGGTCATGGAGGTGCAAGTGTGATATGGATCATTTCATCAAAGAATGTGCTCGTTTTTTTCATGATAGACAATTGGGAGGTCATTTATCTTTTTTCATTAAATTTTTTAGGCAATGTGTTAGTATTGTTTTTCAATGTGTTTTAGCCTCTGCTATAGAAAGGAAAATTACATTGACGAGTGATGCTTGTTCTAGACCTCCCATTACAATTTACATGTTGACGACATTAAAAGGGCCGTGAGTGAGACATCTTAGTACCACAAAAGGGACTAGCTCTCTCCCTTTTCTTTTTTAAGGTTTTTACAAGTTGTGCGTTTTTTGGCCTTCCCTTTTTGTCTCCCCTATGATGGTTCCAGCCATCAATCTTTTATTGGATTTTTGTGACACTTAGTGAACTAATGATGATGATCAGTGCACCTTCCATGGTAGCCTGTTATGATAAAATAATTTAATACCCACATTTTCACTGGTGAGCAGGGAGGAGGGGGGTCATACTTTTGCCACTTGGCAACCAAAAAAGAAAGCCTACAACTTCTACAGAGAATTTTGTGGGAAAAAAACTTCCAAATTCGCCACATTTTGACCAAAAAAAGATTGAAATAGCCATATTCAGACTGGCGTTAAATAAAAAGTAAAGTAAAGTTCTTGCAACTCATCAGTTGATAGTTAGATTTCAAAAACAAGCTACTTTTCTCTCTGATCTGTAGCCAGATTTGGCTAAGTCCTCCTGTGCAGTCCTGTGGAGGATTGCCAGTCCACCTTCCTCATGAATTTTTAAAAAAAAACTCTGTTGGAGAGATGATTAAAAGCTAAGGCATGATTCACAGACATTTTAATTGAATTGAAGTATGAGATGTCTAAAGCAGTGTTGTGTGTGTAAATGGTTTGGGACTTACACTGTGTGTGTGTAAATCCCACAATGAATTTTATTTACACTCCATGCGAGTGTAAATGGAAAACCATGTAAATTTATTTGATTCCGTGTAGTCAGTGTAAGTGTAAAATTAAATATATTTACATAGTTTTACAGAGTCTGATAAAACAATGTAAATGTAAAAATATATATGTTTATATGGTTTTACATGACTATGTAAAACAATGTAAATATATAACAATGTAAAAAATGTGATTTTTACTTGAAGAAGGGAGATTTCATAATGTTTTTGATGATAAGTGAGCTAAATGGCCCATTGCAAAAAGGTCTGGTCATTAAAATTATATAATAAAATTATTTATAAAGTAAGGAAAACAACGCTAGAACCCTAAGTTTGATCATAAATAGAGTGAGATTCAAAAAATAAAAAACATTACCATTCAAGGGTGGTGGGGACCTCAGTTTTTGTGATGAACTGAGTTTCACCTCCATTACTGCTCCTACTTGTAGAGCTACTATAATTAGTCTTGAACCTTGTGCATTAAATGCTGATTTTCAGCATTTCATTCCCAGATTTACTAAAATTTTCTTACTTTACAGATACCCCTGAAAGAAGGGTTTGGGGCGAAAGGAAGCCTAAAGGCATGGTGACTTTACAAATAATTTTAGTATTTACACTTACATGCCCCAAAACATTTACCTGGGGCTGTGTAAGTGCATTTGACAAATATTTACACTGGCCTCGTGTAAGTGTAAAACAATTGGACGTGTAAGTGTAAATGATGTACACTTACACTGGATTTATACATCATATATATGTATATACAGCTATTGACACTTACACACACAAAACACTGGGCTAAAGCTTGTTTCTGCTTTGTGTAATAGGCCATTGAGCCACTGAGGCTTGCTGCAGGTAAGGCTGCAAGACCATCCCAAAGGGGGAGGGAGGCATCAGTAAAGCTGAGGGACCCAGATATCGGTGGTTAGGCTCTTTTGGTCTTTAGACTTAAATGTTCACTCCTCCCTCTTGACATCTTAGGTTAGAGTAGTTTATAAGCTCACTAAACCTCTGAAGCCACATATGGACTATTGGTGAATGTGATGGTCAGAAACTATATAATGTCATTGAGGACCTGACATCACTTGCACATGAGTATTATGCACTTCCATTTCGTGGCAGAGCTGTACTTTGTACCTACCTCTGCCCCGTGGCCCCACTCGGCCAAAACCATTGACAAAAGGATATGAGATACGTGAGTAGATCCAAAATTGTGCTTTGCCAAAATGCTTGTTCAATGGAGCTTAACATAAGCAGTGTTTTTTTAAGAAATTTCTTTATGTAGCCTAAGATCATCCATAGGAAGAAGTAGGCAAAATGGCGATCAAACCTAGATGATTTAGCCAAATCTGGCTACAAACCAGATGTGCAGTACAAATCTTAATTCAACCTTCTATATTTATGGCTACATTGAATAAGGCAGCATGTAAATTGTGGAAATGAAAAATCAGCATAATTATTGGAGATCCGTGGGAGCAACATTGAATGTCCAACATAAAACACCCATTATTGAGAGCATTGATAACATTATAAGAGATTTCAAAGTGCAAATTGCTTCAGAAGTGCTTTGGAGAGGAGTATTGTGAGGACACCCAATTGAGGAATCCATTAAGAATGTGTTTCATTGGAGACCAGACAAACAAAAAACTAGCATTGGGTGGTTGTGGTTCAAGTGGTAAAGAAGTTGAAGGGGTGATGACAAATGCTGGAATTAGGTTTTGACCAATGATGGTATATATGACACCAAACATACTAACATTTGTAGACGAATCAAAGTTGGGCAAGACTTTTCGGCCACTAAGTAATATTGGTGAAAACCTATGTGTACCACATTGAGTCATCATTGAATATTTGTGTTTGGAATAGAGGTGGAACATCTCTTAAAACACTCCAATAGTTAACTTAATCCCTTTCAACAAACCATGGGAAAAAAGTATGCAACCTCATCCCCATGTTGTCTAGGTTTTTCCCAGTTCTAACATGTCATTGGACACCCTAATTTAATTAGCAAGCTGAAACTGAGGCGGGCTAGGCTACTAGTTACTACACCTTACAAGATTTGAAATAACAAAATGAACGGATAGGTGGAGTGTAAATTTGAAGGCCAGTGAAAATAAAAAAGCCACCTTAAAAAATATGCAATACCAAAGGGAAATGGAAGAAGATCACCATGAAACAGAAAAACAAATAGAGCCCACCTTCAAGAAGAGGCAATACCAATGGGAAAGTGAAGAAGACACTTTCAATCATGCTACTGTTCACCAATGTGAAACTTGTCACAATTCTTCTTGATTACCTGTATAATTTGCTCATAAATTGGCAAAACCCCTCCCCGCAATAGAATGGATTGCACCACATATTGTTACCCATTGTTGTTACCATTTCTTTAAACTAGGCAGAAGAAAAGAGTGCTGAAAAAAGCAAACCATAATCTTACTACCTCCTTGACAAAGATAACAATTTTTAACAGCCATGGAAACAAACAAATAAACAGGCAATTGTTTTTGCACAAGAAGTGTAAGTTATAATTTTTGCACAACAAGTAGAAGTCCTCAGCCGCCACCAGTTTTGGATGATGATCAAGTTTGCGCACTTAGTGTATGTGCCACCTAACCCCTGTCTAATTCGGTTAGATCAGATTTCATTGTACATGCTTTTTTGACACCCCTAAATAGAAACTTCACCATGGAATTCATCCACTGTTATTGACATCTTCCTTGGAAATCAAACCACTTGGAGACAACAGAAACAGTTCAAAATAGTTGAAATGCAATCATGCCCTTTGCCTACTAGCGCTCCACCACAGCAATTTCAACACCGCTCTGGAGCTCTGTGCAACCTTCTGGCCTACACAACTTGGACACATTCTTTCACCCTTTTGCATCTGGAAAGACTACAGGGGGGCTTTTATGGCAACAACAGGCAAGGGAAAAAAAAACACATGATTAAAAAACAAATGTTTGGTGGCAGCTTGGACAAAAAGAATCCCATCCCACCTCCCCTCACTTCCCCTTTCCTTCTCACCCTCTGCCAACAACTACCCCACCACACTTGCCCTCGTGGATAGAATCCACACCTTACATGTGGTGTACTTAGTACATACATCCCCTCTGGCCAGTGAATGAATGAATGCATGGTAAGGAAAACAAGGGGTGTGTCACACTGTGGCCTTGCCATTTACAGTAAAAAGTACCTGAAGGCAAAAGAAGAGTTATGGTAACTCAAATATTTCAATATGCAAAAATATAATCTTAAAAAAATTCTATGAAAGAAATCAAAATCCTTTAAGATATTATAACTCTATAACTAATCTCAAATTTTAACACAAGCCAAAGTATCATCTTTCCAAAAATCCTCATATAAAAAATAGAGCTATTACCTAGGGGGCAAAATCCCTTAAGCTACTATACTCTATAATGAATCTAAACACAATATCCTTGCCTTGGTAGGGAAGGCCAGTAAAAAAACCGTTGATCCATAACACACTAACTTTACTTAACTTTCACTTAATTTTACTTTACAACAGCCAAAAAAAGGCAGCAGCGAACCTTGAAGAACCCAAACAAATACATATAATTATGGATGAAAGATTACCCTGGTGGATAGAATCCACATCCTACAATGCATGTGGTCGTACATGGTACATTCCCTCCCCAGTGGTGAGTTGACTCAATGGATGATGCATGTCAAGGAAAAGAAAAACTGCTAATCCATAACAGAATAACTTTACTTACTTTCACTTAATTTTACTTTACTACAGCTAAAAAAAGAGGCAGCAGCAAGCTTGAAAAACCAAACAAATGCATGTGTGTAATTATGGATGAAAGATTGCCCTGGTGGATAGAATCCACACCCTACAATCCATGTGGTTGTACATGGTACATCCCCCAGTGGTGAGTGAGTGAATGAACGAATGAATGCATGACAGGGAAAAGAAAACTGTTGATCCATAACAGAATAACTTCACCTACTTTTTACTTACTTTTTGCTTGCACTGATGCAGCAGCAGCAAGCTTGAAGAACAAAACAAATTTGTATAATCATGGATGAAAGATTACACTGGTGGATAGAATCCAAACACTACATGTGGTGTATACATCCAGTGGTGAGTCCATGAATGAATGCATGGCAAAGGTTTGAAAAAAAACTTTTGATCAATAGACAGACTTACTCTTTACTTAATTTTACTTTTGACTTACTTTTACTTTTACTTTTATGACTGCAAAAAAGATGCACCAGCAACCTTGAAGGAGAAGGGGCTCCGATTCTGATAATGGCTCTGCCCTTCAAATGACATCCATGAGGATGATAAATGTTCCATCATACTTAAATTGAAAACACTTGGTGGTTATATAGCATGGTGAAGCCCAAGTGGATGATCCTTCAGTTACGCTGGAAATTTTTCTTGAAGGGACTTAGAATGTAAGGATACCAAACTTTTGACCCATTTCTGGGTGCATCACAATGTGAGTACACTTAGGGGAAGAGCCAACAAACCAAGATTGGATGAAAGAGTAACAAGGCGGATGCAAAGTGTATGAAAAATCACCAAGGTTGGATGAAAATCGATTCCCTATGTATGTAAAATGAAAAATTAGCTTAATCGTTTCAAACCCCACATTTCCTTCTTTCACAAGAAAGGAATTTTAACTAGTTACTGGTTAAAGTTACTAATTTAAGTAGGAAATTTCTTGCGAGAGACCGCGCGCGCTCTCGTGCAATTGCAAACGGGGTTTCTGTCTGTCTGTCTGTCGCAATTCCCCAACGCCGCCACGAAGTCTGAAGAGAGAGAGAGAGAGAGGGTGGGGGGAATTTTCTCTCAGGGAAGAAGTCCCACCACGCGAAGAGTGGGAAGAAGAATCCGCAAACGGAAGAATGAAGAAGAGAAAGAAGGCGCGGGAACGCGGGATCCGTAAAAGATCGGCAGAGCCGGCCAGCGAGCAGTCGGTCCCTCCCTCGCCGGCTGGTCGGTCCCCCACCCATGTTGGCCACCTAGCTACCCTGACAATCAATGTCGCACAAGAGTGCATAAGAAGTCCATCATACGGTAGGCAGTTGCAGAAAGTGCGGCATTAATTCTTCACAGCTTCAGCTTCCCCTCGTCCCCCCTCCCCTTTAATGCACGGCGTCAGAACACTCTACCCAAGTGCTCAATCCTCTCTCTCTGTGCTGGCTTCCCTGCCAGGCAACTGCAACAAAAAAAATATCGACCTTGGGATTGTTGTTGCTGCAGCTACCGGTCTGTCGCATTAACTCATTACTAGGACTAACTTACTACCCAATAGATCAAACCTACCCTCCAGCTGCTGCTTTTTCTGTTGTTGCCATTAGGTTAGCTGCTCTGATTTTTTGGCATGAGGGATCCGAGAGGACTGTCAACGTATTGTGTGTCGACTTTTTTCTTTTTTTCTCAAAAAGTATTGTTTCTCCTGAAGTTGTCTTTGAAATTATTATTATATGTATCTCGCTGTGAGTTTTTATGCATTTTGAAGCACTATCTTATTGCAGCAGCGATATAACTTGTTATCGTCTTGTACTTGACAGCTAATAGAAAGCGAGCATCGCGACTGATCTTCCTGTGTGTTTGTTTGTTTACATTAGTGGTGGAGTAGTAGTGGGGGTTTCTTTTTTCTTTTGGGGGTTTGGGTTGTTTTCACAATCTTGCGGCGTTGTTCATTCACTCTCGGCAGTAGCGATCAAGTATTTGAGGACACGGATGGTGGCATTACGCAATCTCCCTATGATGTTGGCTTCTTCTTCACAGAAGCTGTTGCAGCACAAGTTTCCCTGCTGCAACTCATGTATGTTAAAGACTCTAGGTTTCTGATCGTCTTCGGTTGCAGCAGCAGCTGGTTTCTTCATATCTTCTTCAGCTGCAGTTCTGTTACCCAGTTTGATCACTGGGTTTAATGACGACATTATCGATCTGGTGAGAGGCAGTGCCGACCACGCAGGCTCGTGTTCGTAACCCTTGTACGCTGCACATTAGCTGCACAACCTTATTAGGGTCGCTGCATGGTCCCTGAGATCATATCTTTCCTCTACTTGTTATAGCTAGCTAGCTGCAGCTCTTCCATCTTACGTCTTCTTCGCACAGATGCTTGCTTAGGCTGGCTTTCATCATCGACGGAAGCATTGTCTCTTTCTATGTGGACGCTGTTGTCATGCAGTCTTCTGCCAGAGGTTGCGCGCCACCCGGCAAGCTTGACGATGAGTTACTGGTGTTAATGCGGTTCTCAGGCTTGTAATAGTAGTGGTAGCAGCAGCAGCACGACACAGGAGCAGCTGGCCTGCTCTCTCATCATTTGTGGAGCTGAGTTTGACCTTCTTGAGGATGGCATGCCTGGGGAAGGGGAAGTTTAGGGAGATGGAGACCGAGAAGAAAGCGACACCGACCACGAATACTACCACTCGGAGCAAGATAGTGTGTTGTTGTAGTGGGGAGTGCACGGGAGTTACAATAGCTGGTAGTAAAGACAGCGGGAGGTTATATCCCTACATTAAGGCGTCGCAAGTAGCAGGAGGACTACCATCACCATCTCCGTCACCTTCACGGAGCACGAGCTATGAGATTGAGGTACGAAACTTGTCTTACAAGATTGTGAAGATCGAGGGGACACCCAAGAAGGGGATGCTACAAAGCGTGAAGGCGGAAGTGGCAAGGTATAGAAGCAAACCGAGTCACTACGTTCTGAAGCACGTGACATGCACAGCTCGACCAGGAGAAGTTCTGGCAGTTGCGGGTCCGAGTGGAGCGGGGAAGTCGACTCTTCTGGAAGTTCTAGCAGGACGCATCCAGCCGAGTAGTCCTTCTAGTAGCATTCTAGTCAATGGATTACCCATGGACATGCAAAAGTTTCGCAGAATCTCAGGCTACGTGATGCAAGACGACGCGTTGTTTCCGGTACTCACAGTGCGAGAAACGCTGCTGTATAGCGCGCGTCTACGTCTGCCATCTTCAGTCCCGATGAAGGAGAAGGAGATTCGAGTCAAGGCGTTGATGAACGAGCTCGGGCTGAGTCACGTCGCCAACACAAGGATAGGCAACGAGACTATCCGCGGAGTCTCGGGAGGAGAGAGAAGGAGAGTCTCCATTGGCGTGGATGTGATCCACGACCCAGCGGTTCTCATCCTTGATGAACCGACTTCTGGTCTCGATAGCGCTGCGGCTTTGCATGTAGTAGCGATGTTACGGACCATGGCGGTGTCACACAATCGGACGATCATTCTCAGTATTCATCAACCCGGTTACAGAATACTGCAGCTCATTCATTCTGTTGTCTTACTTGCTCGAGGCTCCGTTGTACACAACGGTCCATTGGAGCTTTTGTCTTCACGGCTAGCTGCAGCAGGGCATATTGTGCCTCCGCAAGTGAATGTTTTGGAATATGCTATAGATGCAGTCGATTCCCTCAACTCAGACGAGAGCGGAATCATCTTTCCAACAACCAATGTTGTTGGAAAGCAGCAGGGCAATTCCAATACTCTACCGGAGCTGACATTAAAGGAGCTATTCCAGCTGGAACCATCTCTTGCACATGAATACGCTGCCAGTAGTAACTCCTCACCTTCTCCAGACAGGGGAGGAGATGATCTGGAACAGCAGCAGAAATCCGACAGCAGCGTAACGTTCGCCAACTCCAATGCCACAGAGGTGATGGTCCTTGCACACAGGTTTGCCATTAACATAATCCGTTCCCGTCAGCTGCTAATCGCACGTACAGTGCAGGGAATCGCAGCTGGATTAGGACTGGGAAGCATTTTCATAAAAATGGGATACGGCACACGGGGAGCTACAGAGAGAGCGGGATTCTTGGCTTTTACACTCACATTCCTTCTCACCTCCAGCATCGAAGCACTCCCGATTTTCCTGGAAGAAAGTCACATTCTTGCCAGGGAAACGTCCAGAGGCGCGTATCGTGTATGGTCGTATGTAGTGGCCAACACCATTGTCTTCTTCCCGTTCCTCTTCTTCCTGGCCACGCTCTTCACGGTGCCGGTGTACTGGTTAGTGGGATTATCATCCAACTATCACGCGTTTCTGTTCTTTTTGTTAGCAGTTTGGATCACGTTAATCGCTGCCAATTCATTCATCGCTTTTTTCAGTTCATTGGTCACGGATTTCATCCTCGGGAACTCGCTTGTCACTGGTTTCATGGGTGCTTTCTTCCTGTTCTCCGGCTACTTCATCAGTAAGGAGAATATGCCCAAGTACTGGCTCGTCATGCATTACACTTCCTTGTTCAAGTATCCCTTGGACGCTTTGCTCATCAACGAATACACACATATCAAAGCTCATGAATGCTTCGGCCCTGTTTATGTCGACAAATGCTTCCTCACTGGACCCGACATCCTGCTAGAGCTGGGCTTGAACAAGGAGAATAAATGGGTGAATTTGTGCATTATGGTGGGCTTCGCCATCGCTTATCGTCTTCTTTGTTACGCTGTTTTGCGATTCAAGCTTCTGAGGAGAAGGCGATGACCGAATGACTGACTGACTGACTGATGACAACAAAGTCATAACAGAGCCAGCCAATGGACATAGCCAACACACATGTATCACCAACCCATCGCCAACACATTGCCAACACATAGCCAACAGACACACAGACTCATAGGCTGTTTTGCCATTCAAGCTTCTGAGGAGCCAGAGAAGATCAAGGCGATGATGACCACAACAGACAGAGAGACACTACTGAGCCAACTACTGACCCCCACACACACACACACTATACACAAGAGTCTAGTACAAAAACTTTCTGGCCTCCCAAAAACAATTCTCAAGAAAGCTTCTTTTGAACACCAGTAACAAAATTTCTCAAGACAAATTTTGTTCCTGGTGTGAGTGAATTTAAGCAGCTTGAGAACAAGGTGTGGCAACATTTTCGGTTTGTTAATAATTTGTCCAATTTCTTCTTTCAATTTGTTTAGTTAATATAAATTTCTGTTCTTTTTTTTCCCCCCCTCTTTTTTAATCTTTTGCACATTGTTGAAACTTTAAAACCCATGGTGGCCACCTAGTGATGATAAGTTGGTTAGTCCAGAGAAGAAAGAAAAAAGATGCAAATTTTTCTTCTTTTGTATGCAGAAAATTTCACCCAATTTTCTTTGCAACTTCACAGGGGGCATGCCCCATGGGGGTGGAGGTGGAGATGGGAGGGGTGGGAACACAGCAGTCGGTAGGTCACCAAATGTCCAGTTCTTTTTTGATCTCTTGTAACCAGATAATTGTGTCAGTTGTGAGCAACTTCTTATTGTTATACACTAATGGAGTCAGTTGCAGTTCACCACTTTCTTGGAATGTGTTTTTGTGTGTAGTACATGGCCTTCCCAGCTGACCCAACTCGACTGTGGGTTTTCTAACTCTTCACCTGGATCTGCAAATAACCTGCTAGACATTATTTTGTCTCTCCAGTCTGTTTCTCTATATTGTGTCTTCCATGGCCATGGGTCTGTTTTGTTTGTTTTTGCATCTCTTCTATTGCTGTTGTGTTTTTCTTCCTGTGTTGTTGTGTGACGCTGCTAGCAAGTGTCATGGCTGAGTCTTCCTGTTGCTTCCAGGTTTGCAGCAAAAACTCAGTGCACAGGGTTAGCCTATACCCACAGCAGGGAGCTGATGAAGTCTGGGTTCAAAAAACAGTGATCTGATAGAGAAGTCACTATTATACTGACGCTCTTGTTGATGGTCCTTGAACAAGTGAGAGATTGTCACTGTTGTTGACAGACACTGCAAGTGAGTTTTTTTTCTCATTTTGCACTTGTTGTACTGTCCTTTATTCCCAGTTTTGTAAGTCTCCTCTAAAAGTCTTTCTTTGACTTTTAAGCAGTTTTAACCTTGTTTGGGCTTTCTTAATCATGAAAATGGAAGTTTCTTGATTCTCGTGTGAGATATATATATAATTTTGGGTTCAAGGTTGCAAGGATTGCAGGACTTCATGTGTGAGGAAGGATGTTGTTAAGGTACTACAGTTTTTTTTAACAATTTGGACATTCAATTTAGTGTTTTCTTAGGTTGTGTTTACATCTCTGTGGGACCCAGTTTTTTGGGTGAGCTATGAATTTAGTTGATTCTTCTTGGGGTGTGCTGGGATTTGTGTGGAATGGCTCATACTCAAATATTTGGAATAAATTTTAAGATAAGAACAATGGATTTGTGCAAGTTTTTCCAGTCGTGGTACATATTTTTGTCTTGATTTTCAAGTGCAGTTTCAAGTTTCCAGTACTTAGGGGTTGCTGATCGGAAAGGGCTGGAAATGCAGAGTAGTTAATTAGGATTTTATTGCTATCAAGAGTCACCATAGGCAGTTCTCAAGGGTGAACAAGTTAGAGATTCCTTGAGTTATTATTGGTGTGAGCTATCTGTGTTCCAATGGGTGAAATGCTATTGGGGGGGAGGGAGGAGGGGAAGGATTTTTTTCAATTTTCCCTGGTTCTCAACGTGTTCTCCATAGCACTTCACTTTTACCCCATGTGCATTGGCAAATGTTGTCCTCCTTTCACCTACATATGTGAGCCAAAAGGGAGGAACTCTTTACTTCAAAATAGAACCTTCTACTTTGTGAAGCCTCCATAGTTTCATTTTTTTGAATGATGGGCTCATCAAATTGACTCATGCACAAAATAAAATAAAAAGTAGAACTTGTAGGCACCTCATCTAATTAATAGGAGAGGAGAATAGGTAGGACCCTCAAAATTTTGCCCCTGCAATTAGCCTGGGCAAGTCATGGTGATGAACAGATTTGAGAAAAGAAATTTCATGCAGCCAATGAGAAGGCTCAGAATGCACTCATGAATGGCCCAGTTTTCTGTTTTATTGAAGGGGGAGAGGGGTTTGTTGTTTTTTCCCCCTGTTCCCAATGTGTTCCCATCAAATTCTCAAATTGTTCTCAAGTGTGTTCAGCCCAAGATGTTCCCAATAGCACCTGGGTTTTTTATTAAATGAAATTTTATTTTATTTTCCTTGTTGAAAACCTAGATTCTTGAGATGATCTAAAACATGCATTGTATATGTATAATACCAAAATGAGCAATCAATTTGCTAATGAGTTGTTTTATGGCAGTTCTATATATCACTTTATCATAGAAGGTTGCATAATTATAGGTTATCAAGAAATATATGTATCCATGTTTTTCCACTGCAATGGGCATAATGAGTGATCCCATATGGTTTGCCCAAAGTTCAACTCCCATGTATATAAACTGAAAAGGAAATTAGGGGAGCATGTTTGTTTCTATATTGCAACTGGGGGTCCAAAGAGGTGCTTTATTGGGGGCTTACCAATGTTCCAAAAATAATTGCTGATGGGCCAATCAATATGGCTCTTTCAAAGGAACAGAAAAAGTTGTGACTGCACCGTTGTTTCCATTGCACTTGACAGCCAGCTCTGGCTATGAAATTCCCTGTAACTCTGGTGTGTACTACTCCAATGTTGGGTGGGAGTTCTGATTGAATTAGCTTGTCTCTGTGAGAACTCCCAGATTGTACAATTGAGTGAGTCCAGCACCTGATGCAGTCTACTTTTAGTATTGGAGGTCAGATATGTCTGCAGCAGTAGAAAATTATTAGCTCTGGCTTCAAATTCTTCTTGCTGTAAAATGTTCTGGCACTCTCTCTATACCAAAATGCTGAGGGTCAGTTTCCACATTGACAAAATGAATGTTCCACTAGGTATGATTTTTAAAATAACTCTAATGTTTAACACATAATTAAGGTTACCATTCATCAAGTGTGACATATATTCACTTTTCAGAAAACCGGATTTGACAAAGCTATGCATAGTACATGACAAATTTGTGGTTTGATCCCTTTCCATATTGAATATATGTATATGTGGTGTTTATTGTAATACGACATTAACATAATATGTGCCATTACCACATTCAAATGTCAAGGCTTCCTACTGCTGTTAGAAAGGTTCTATTGTATTGCAGGGCAAAGGAAGAGCTCCAGGAGGCTCCAGTGTTTTTATTTTTGGCAAATGTTTGTTTTTTAAAATTTGGAAAAACATTATTTCCACACATAATGAGGATTTTTTTGTGAAAAGAATGGGCCTAATTTGTCAGATTTTTGAGAAAATAAAAATGAAATTGCCAGATTTCTACAACAGGTTCCAGTAGTGAAATATATATAAAGATTTTAATTTTGTTTTCGTATCATATCTGGTCTATAGCCAAATTTTGGTTAAATCTTTTTGTGAATGCTAGTTTGGCTATACTGAGGGAACCCTGCAGTGATTCTGTTCCAGGTTGAATTTATGACCTCCTGAGAGATTTTGCAACATTAATTGATCTTCATTTTCAATTTCTTTTTTAAAAATTGTGATTCTAGTGACCCGAGGCTTCTTATCCTGGGCTTTATATCATTTTTGTTCAAGCCTACTCGCATCGTTGAGAGCATCTCCACCCACACCCTCCATCCACACCCTGCAAGTGTTCACATTAGTGTTCCCCCGCCCCTTTAATCCTGTAATGTTGCTCAAATCGCAATTGCCCATAAGTATATTTAGGTATATTTGGTGATATCCAAAATATGAAAGTAGAATACCTTAAGCACCCTTTCATATTGTAGGCAATTGTGACAATTTCTTGTGATTTTTTTTTTAAAACAGAATTATTGACACAATTTTTTTTTCATTTTTTTTTTTTTTTTTGCAAAATGGTGAAAACTAGCCACAAAAATATTCAGCGCTTCACATCCACCATAGAGTGTTAATTATTTCCCAATCTCAACTTATAAACATGAAAAATCAAACAATATAACGTGAGAGTCTATTTAGATGTCACCACCTAGGCCATTCAAAGTGATGCTTTTGTGATGGACTTTCATCATTTTGCAAAAAATAATTTGATAAAACAATATTCTCTCAAATTTTCCCTTTTATAACAAAATCACCACAATTTCGAGCTACAATATGAAAGGGTGCTTAAGATTCTCTACTTTCATGTTCTGAATATTGCATATGGCTAAACATACTTACGGATGTAAACATGTTTATGGATCATCACTTGAGCGACATCACAAAATTGGAAAAAGAAAAGAAAAAAACCTGCACACAGAGCCAATCAAATGCCGTCATTTCTTTTGGAGATCATTGTATATTTCTCCATATTTGCAGGTCCAAACTCAGATTCAAATCATAATTTAAAGGTTGTGCTGGCATCATCCAAATAAGGATGTGGGAACTCCTCCTTTTCAGCATGGGATGCCTTGCAAAGAAAATATTTTAGAGTGCAAACTTTTATGGTGGTACAAGAATTCTGTCGAGGTAGGGAATGTGGTTGATCGAAATTGAAAATGTCACTCTTGAGTTTGTCCATGCAATTGTCCTTGTTGTTTGTGACATTTATTGGACAAAAGAAATGAATTCATCACAAACTTTATCACAATTTAATATAATAATAATATGAAATATATTTTCCATAGGTTTGTAATATTAATATATATATAGTATATTTATTTATATTTTATAGATTTGAATATTATATACCTTTTTTAAATGAATGTCATATGTTTATTCGTACTGATTAAACACGAATATTATATATTTATTCGTGTTTACACAATATGAATATATGAAAAAAAATCACAAAATTATTATTATTATATTGTGGCCCATTTTTTTCTTTGTGTCAATGCCGTGGCTAGTGGCCTTAATATATTACAAAACATGTACACAGGAAATCCACATTTATCATGCTCACAAGTGAGAGAGTTTCTCTACAACACATCAAAAGATTCAACTCAGCAGCAGTGGATTCATGACAAGATTGGACTTCATGAGGCCAGAGTGAACCAACAGCCATGAGCACACTACAAAGGATGGATGATGGGTTGATAGAAAGGTGGAAAGGAAACACTTCCTCCATTAGGGCTCCTGTTCCCTATGTAATTAGAGTGGTTAGCTCAATTTTGTTGGGCCCTGTCCCCACAGGGACAGGGACTATCGGCAAGTTTTACCTTATTAGAACCAGTTCACATTAGGAGAACCGGTTTCTTTGGTGAAAGTGTTTAGATTGGAACGGATTGTTTTGGTGTTCACAGTGTAGACACAGTAGGTAGATATACAATATTGGCAGAGCCAGTGTGTTTGTGATGCCTTGTTTTCTACTACCTCCTAAACAAGTCACTGGCATTTTATCGATGTAATAACCATCTACATGCAATTTGCTTATCTCTTAGGCACCAATTAACCCATCTACATACTGGACCTATCTAATATATAATAGGTTACCAAGGTGAAACCCAACATCAACTCAGTTGGGTTGCATTCATCGACAACCAAGTCATATTAGGCTTCTCAGGCACCAACAGGGGTCAGGGTAAACCGGCACCTACACTGGTACCTTCGCCTTCTTGAGTGAGTGAGGCCTTTTAGTGGCCATCTTTCACCCAGGAAAGTGTTAAATTTGGGCTCAGAGACCTTGGTTTCATCTTTAGGTGAAACATTTGTCATGGTTAGAAGCAACCTAAAAATTGTGGGGTTTTTACCATGGTACCAGTGTAGGTGCTGGTTCACCCAGGATGCCAAGGGGATGGTGCTCTAGTGACTCTTGGTTTGCTCTGGTTATTCACTGGATTGTGACAAGTTCTCTATTCACAGATCTGTTATTTGTGTGAATACTGCCTGCACAATTGTTATAGTTTGTGGATCTACCAGTCAGCAATGGACAGTATACATGGGGCAGCTTCAACACATGTTGGTCAAACAATAAATTAATTTTGAAAATTCCATGTTCAAAATAGGATGTTCTAAGTATTTCAAAATATTCTCTATTTTCCTTTGTAACATTTTGATCTTTGGGAAAAAAAAATTTTGAATCTTTTCTTCAAACAATATAATTAGTGTCAAAGTTGGCAAGGTACTAAGGTATCACAAAAACCATCAATGGAACTAAAGCTATCAACAAGCTATGGAGAAACTCATTCATTCTCTCATAGTGGAATAATCTATTTACTAAGGAAGGTAGTTTTTTCTTCTTTCTTTTTTTTCGCATTGAGATCTCCCAAACCTGAGCACCCCTTGTTGCACTCTTGATACCAGGAAAGCCCTCAATGAGTGCCGAAGTGATTTTGCAATGCTCTCTGGATTTATCCAAGTCTATGGCTTCAAGCCATTCAAGATTGTTCTGCACCCGAACTACTTCACTCCTTTCCAAATAATTACTAGCTCATTTCCCCTACCCACCTACACACATATGAAAAGGCACATTATCTTTACCTTTACAATTATTTTTCAAATACCCTTTCATAACTTTCATTTCCCTTATCATGATTTTTACCCTTTTTCACATACCCTTTGAAAACTTCCATTTCAACGAGGAGCTAATGATCATAAGATTCAAATATAGATATTTTGAACACTAATTGATGTAACCCTTCATAAAATATGATCATAATTTTCTTAAAATAAAATGAGAATAACCTTGAATTATTCCACAAAAAAAAATCTCCAGTTACAAGTTCTATTTAGACAGTATTTTCATTGAGAATTTAATAAATAAATACTAAAATTTTAAAGAAATTGAGGTGTGCTCTTGGAATCTTTGGAAAGCCCTCAATGAGTTGGTTGGGTGATGAGTTCACCCTCTTTGGGTGAATAGCACAAGCCACACTATCCTAGTTTTATTAGGAATTTTTTGCATAATAAATAATTTAATTTTGAAATTTTAAGTTCGACAAATAAAATATTCTCAAATATTTCAAAATAAGTTTCATTTTCCTTAACAAAAAAGAAAAACTTCTTTGAGAAAAACATTTTTTGAAAATTGCAGTATGTCCAAAAACAATATAAATTTCATCAAACCTGCTATTCAACTAGGGTAGTATGTGTGATCATGAAGGCAGCATCATGTGGTACTTTGGTTGAGATCCTTTTCAACCTCCTACAAGGAGGGTATTGCAAACTGTAGCCTCTCCTCCATTATGATGGATGTTGCAGTCGATGATGAAACTGGGCGAGGATGGGATAACATCCAGCAATAAAGTTATTGGTAAAGTCACCCAGTTTTTGAGCCTTAGTTTGACCCTCATAAAACAGCCTTAAACTGACTGAAATTCGGTACTGTTTTATGAAACTGGGTGTCATCAACTTCAGAAAAAATTTGCATTATTATGACAAGGCTTGTTTTGGTGAAGAATATGCTCCACCAGTGAAGGCACAGGTAAAGGCAAATCCAAAGCTGGGGATGAACTCCTTTGAGGACCTATTCAGGTGAGAAAACTAGTCTGTTCCCCTTCTTTTTTCTGTGTACTGTTCTCATCCTGACTTGTGATTTCGTCTCCAGTTTCTGCAAAACTGGGATCCAGGAGCCCCACTTTGGGGTAATTTATATGTAACTCTAACATCCATACTATTTTCATACTTTGGATTCTGCCATTTGATGTAGTGATGCCATGCAGTCTCTTCCTTAGTAAAATGTCTTAATGGATTTATGGGTACGCAATAATGCAATATATGGCATTGTGTTTGCATACCAACATGTGCAAAGGATCTTCACATTTATGGACGTACCTCTTCTAAAGGGAAAGGGATGCCAAATGCACCCCCCCCAAAAAAAAACCTTGAAGAAACAAGAAGACCTGTTGTTTGAACAAAGGGAAATACATATAAAGTTTTGTGAAGAAGGTGAGAAATGTTGCTTGAACCACAAAAGGGGTTTGTGAACTCAAGACCATTGTATGAACACAAAATATTTTTTTATAAACAAGTAAAAGACAATAATATGTGATCCACAAAAAAAACTTGGGTTTCACACTACTTCGCCATATCAGTGATGATCAATTGACATAAGGTCAAATTATTAACATATTTTGAAATTAAAATATTTTGAAGGAAAGATAATTAGTTCCCAAACATTGATGTTCCACGATCGTACATACATAAATTGTCCATGAAATCATTTCCACTTTCATTAATTCTAGAACATGAAATTTAATCCTCGCGTATTGGGAACATTAACCTTTCTAACAGCCTACATCCCTTGGCAACCTATCTAACACCTTTCCCATTTTTTATGTGTCTTTTGATGCCCTGTGTTGCCCCAAAAACTTTTTTTAAAGCCTTTCCAACAGCCTCCAACAGCCTTCCTAGTGGCCCATGACACCCCTTGTGGTTCAAAAAAATATAAAATATTTTTGACCATAGTGCCCTCAATATCCTCTACATATTTCTTGATGCCTTTAGTGTCCTTTGACATTGTGTCTAGTGCATCCCTTGGTGCCCCCTTTTGCCTCGAATTTTTTTTATCCAACCTAGCACCCCTCATGGTGTTTCCCATATACCTTTTTGATGCGCTTGTTGTTGCTTGTTACAATTTTGTCATTCCTTGTTGGCACTCCTATCTTTTTGTTGTTCCTCCCCATCTTTCATCATCCTTGGTGTTGTTGAGATGTGTTTTTGTCATTGGCCAAGCTTAGGCTATCCTCAAACCAAAAGACCCAATCAATTCATTTTAAAATTAAGGATGTCCAAATTCAAAATGTTTGGTAATTCAACATCCCATCTTGGGATGTCATTTCAGAACCAAGTTGGGTCAAATATGCACTAATTCAAAAAGATACTAAAGTTGAATCGAAAATTATTTTCAATTGATTGAAAAAGAAAAAGCAATTAAAAAGGGGGAAAAAATGTTTACCCATTCCAAAGAGAGGTTGGTTAAAAGGTGCAAAATAGAATGCCCACCCCCAAATCATGTGTGGAGGTGATATTAAAATATTGTTAAATGCCACTTCCCATTATATTAATGAACTTAATATTTAGAATGAGTTTATTGAAAGAGGCATGTAATAAAATATAAAGGTTCTGTTCAATTAGGGATGTTAGAGGAAGGTTGGAAGTTTTTAAAATATTTTATTCTAATTCAAAACTAAAAAACAAAGTCAAAATATGTACAATTTATTTTAATTGCATGCACCCCTTTAATTTAAAAAACAAATTATAACAAATATATTAGTACTTTGAGTTTTATGTACCATGAAAAAAATATTTTGCAAAATGGCAACATAATGTGACATGGTATATTATTGATTATGAATATTGAAAAAACTACATGAAAATTTTATCTTATAACTAAATTAATTAAATAATGCAACATCCACTATACACCATTTAAGTTTCAATTTTATCTAGTTCACTCAATATACAAATGAAATAGAGAAATACAAATTATATGAATATAAAAATATAAAAATAAATGAATATATGTATACTTCAATATATATGTATGTATGTATGTACACATACATTTCACAATGTTATATACATATTTATTAACATATCCTAATGCATTCCATGTGTGATGGTGCACAAAAATAATACAATTTAATAGTGAAAACGATTAAATGATTAAAAAAAAATCACGAATATTTTATCCAAGTCACCAACATCCTTCATAAATTGGCAACATCAAGATTGATTTTAGCTCAAATGAAATAATGAACAAAAATAGTAAATTGACTTTTGTTAGTTATATTTTTCCAAGTAGGTTAAGAGAATACAACAACCGAAATGTTGATCCATTGTTTTGGATCTATTAAATTACATTTCCACTTGCCACTCTAACAATCTTCATGTAAAGATGGTTCATCCAAGTTTGATCATTTCTTCATTAGAACCCACAACCCACCATTAAACTTTGACCATTTTGAAAAAAAAAATTTCATCATCCTTGATAACATCACTATATTCTCTTCCCATCCACACAAAAACAAGTTTAGGATCATGCGGCCTCATGAGAACAAAATCTCCTTTGTTGAAATGTTTAAACGAGATATACAATGTTGTCTTTAGACAAGGCTTCGAGTTCTTTGACCCACAATAAAAAACAACGACTAAATCTTCTACATCATCAACTTCCATGGTGCTCAACAACAAAGCTCTAGAAAATTTTGACCTCCAATTGCTTGAAGGCCAAAATCCCTCCAAAAGAATGGAGCTTTGAAGAGGTTTTGACAAATGCAATAAAACATTCTACCAATACTTCACATATAGTTCAACTTGTTTGCATAAGTTGCATTTTGCTCAATGTTGTGCTTCCAAAATTTGATGTATTTGGACAATCCAATATTAATAAACTTTTCTTTCTCCACATACATCAATGAATCATTACCCCACATTAAATGATACAAAATAGGGTTTTGGATTCAAATATGCAACTTTGGTGATCCATTAAGATTAGCTTGCCATAATTCAATTGGAAGGCCATCCTCCAAACAAAATATATGAAGGAAACTTTATACTATATCACAGGCCAATTGAACAAATCAATAAAAAATATGAAAAGATGCATATCAATATGTTCTACCAAAGTTTTAAGGCCATCAAGTTCAAAAAACCTATTACCCACAATTAATTTTTTTTGAATTTCTTCAATCAACTAAGGAATGAAGGGTTGTTCGTGTGACATTATAAAAGCCTTCATCAAATTTCCCAAAATGTAGTTGTTTTCTTCACTCAACTTTTTTGACAAATACCCAAAGCATATGTCAATGTCTTCATGTGTATGACCAATTACAAAAATCCCAATTGAACCTCCTCAAAAACTTTTCTCATGGTCAACACTTGGGAAAAAATGCTAACAAATGCCGATTCTTATTGTCCTTCACACAATTATCCATTTGAAACAACAAATTTTTCGACAAAAGTTTGGGACCAATAGTTTGTTTTAGCATCCTTAATACATGTATGCAACACAAACTTCGCTACATCAAACATGTAAACAATGCATTCTACAAGGGTGCTTAAATAAGATATGTGATTCAAAAATTGAAGTTTTTTCCAAAGTCCAACTGTAAAATGGGATCATTAGGTCACAACTCATTAAAATATTGTGCATGTCTTTCGTCCCCATGACCATGTGCAATCATTCTCGTGAAGATGATGGGTAATTAACCAAGCCCACAAATCATTTTATTGGTCAATTGAAACCTTGGGAATGTAGCTTTTACATGATCGATTTTGTCATGGATCATGTTTAGGAACTCATCTTTAGATGGCATTGACTCATATCTCCAAGTATGTTCCAAGGTTTTGGATGACTTTTAATGCAAGTCGTGTTTTTTCAACTTCAATTCATATTCTTTCACATTAATGTTGTTTTTTCCCAATTTGAATATTAAATCTTTTAGGGAATCACACAAAGTACATTTTGTAAAAGCACACCTTCACTTTCACACATTTACATTAAGATGGTGTTTTTTCTTCAACCTACTTGTTGCAAATTGAAAAATACCTTCAATGTTTAATTCCTTTTTTATTTTCAAAAATGTAATCACAAGAAAGGAGAAAATGAAGGTTTTTGGTAATAAGAATTAAACAATACTTCAAACCCATGACCAAACAAGGACAGTTGCACTAATTTTGTAAAAAATATTCATGGAAACAACATTAAAATGCCCCATTAATTCAATAGATATTACTTGATTGCTTCATTATTTAAGATTTTTCCAAGTATCAAGCAACAAAATAGCACACCTATTGTCTACCATTTCCGATTCCTTTCATTCAATGCAACATTGTATGAACACACAAGTCAATCAAAGACTCCATAGTTTATGTGCACCTTTGTTGCCATGTGGTAGAAGTCAACAACCTTACTTACTTTCAAGTTTGTATAACATATATGTCAATCTCAACAAGCCAACAATCTTGTACCATGTAGTTTCACAAATATCTACCTCTTGTATTGTGATAATTTTTTACCGCTTCATGTCTCTTCTTGTATGAAACCTTCTCATAATATCCAAACCATACATTTTATGTTATTCAAAGCACAAACTACAACACTCTTGTTTAAAAAACAAGGTCTTTTCATGAGGAAAATGTTGACATCAATTCATTGAACAATACAACACCACATTCACACTACACACAAACGTTTTTGATAACAATTTTTTAATTCTTGAAACTAAGCCTCTAGAGTGATATGCCCTTGCATTTCCTCTTATGAAAAGAGTATTACTTCTTTTTCACACCAACTACTCCCTCTTCATTAACATCAGGTATATGGCTTTCATTGTATGATATGAAAAACTTTTTTAAGGAATACCCATCAAGAATGATTTGCAACAATTACCACTTCCAAATGGTCATTATTGTTAATATGTTATTCAAAAAATACAAAATGCATAGTCCCACATGATCTTCACCAAATTGATCATCAAGAATTGCATCCCATTGGTGACAAATTATTACATGTCCTTTTGTAACAAATACCCCAACATCATCCACAAGGTCACATTCAATTCCTCACCATTGACACTTATCTCTTACTAGAAAATTTGAGTTATTTATCATTTCCATCCCATTCCTAAAATTAAATAGGGTTCTCCCCAAATTCCCTTCTTCACCCTCTTCAGAGCTATATCTTCTATATAAATCTATCTGTTTCATCATCACCAACCTCACCAATCCTACTATCGATTTTGTCAACATCATTGAAATCCTCATAACATAAGCTCAAAGAACATGGTTGGTCCTCCCTACAACAAACTTGTTCTTCCTTAAATTATAAAAACCTTCTACCATAATAACACCACAATGTAATGGGGAAAAAATCCCTTCATCCATCAAGGATACATCATTTTCAAGTTAGAAGCAATCAATTCCAATTGACAACCCACAATACTTCACACCTAGTGTAGGGCAAAAAAACTTTGGCTACTTAAAAAACTCAAACATAACCACAATTGAAACAACTATATAGTTTTCCACTCCAAAAGCACCATGGATTGGAACTAGCGATAGATCTGTACACTTCTTGATTTCTATTTCAACATTTTCACCCTTGTTCAAATCCTAGATGGCAACAATGTCAACATATTTTATTCATATTTCCATGCCTTGATCGTTATGAGTATGAGTACAACTTTCAAAACAAGACTATTATTTAGTTAATGAATAAAGGTTAAATCACACAAGTTTTAATTTATACTCCATGTCAAAAAAAAAAGTTTCATGGCCAAAAGGTGAATCTTTCCAATTCATAACAGATGGACATCCAAGTGAATCTTTCCAGTTCATAACAGATGGACATCCAAGTG
>Ga0116231_10002507_pt1 | contig 38443 bp, 34 predicted proteins | sample S1TSphgellanicum_2_FD_89695 | JGI IMG/M metagenome (GOLD analysis project Ga0116231, IMG submission 89695) | Host-associated microbial communities from peat moss isolated from Minnesota, USA - S1T2_Fd - Sphagnum magellanicum MG | ecosystem: Host-associated > Plants > Peat moss > Unclassified...
ATGACAAATCAATGGTTATTAATAATCTATTGGGATAATGGCATGTTGTACAATCCAATTTTTCTTATCATAAATATATAGAACTTAAACCTTCGGAAGAATTTTTTATTAAATAAAAATTATATTGTATGTATTCATGATGAATTAAAATTGTGATATTTTCATTAGTGTTTTTTGGATATTCATTAACTAAAGATGTAATTTGAAACATTATTAATTATATGGGTAGATGACCAATGTTGTCTTCATTACAAATGTCATTGCTTGATGATAAATCCTAATAAATTAACGATATAAAAAATATTGATTCCTTATTATATGAATTTAATACCCTTGCCAAACCCTTAGTTATGTTATTGACATTGCAAAAGAAAATAGAAAATGAAAATGTTGCCATGAATCAAGCACAGTTTGATGAGATTAAATTGTTTGTATGTATTTTTAAATTCATTTGGTGATCCTTATCCCTTATGCAAATATGAATATTAAAAAAAATCATTTTACTTATTGCATAATTTATTGTACATTAACATCATTTTTAAATTTAAATTTCATTTATTAACATAGTACTTAGAAATTTTTTATTAATTATATTATTTATAAAAACCATGTAATTTTCACATTTATTTTTAAAGGAAAATACATAGTCTTTGAAAGTGTTCAAGAATATTTTACTGTTGACATGAAATATGGAAGGTGATGTTGTTCGGAGTTAAAAATAAATCTCCAACATATTAGAGAGCTATTACCAAAGCATTCATAGAGCATTTAGACAATATTATGGAGATATTTTTGGATGATTTTATAGTGTACAATGACATGAGACATGGACAATCATCTATAAAAGTTCATATTATGTTTTCAAAAGTGTAAAGGATATGGCATTAATCTGAATCTAGACAAATGTGCATTCATGGTATTTTTAAGGATGATTTCAGGTTTTATTGTTTCCAAAAAAGGGAAATTACCATATCCAAATAAAATGCAAGCAATAGTAAACATGCCACCACCTAAAACTCCATAATAGATTCAAGTATTCAATGGTATAGCATAGTTTTACAAATGTTTTATCAAAAATGTTGTTGCTATTATGGCACCTATTACTAAACTGGCTAGAAAAACAAAAAAAAATCTTTGGATAGAAGAATGTTATAATGCTTGGGAGTTGATCAAATAAAAGTATATTGAAACACCGATATTGATATCACCAAACTAGCAGGTTGAGTTTCGTGTTCATATAAATGCATCATTACTAAATCTAGGAGCTATGTTGTTTCAAAATTTGATAGGGAAGAGCAATCAACCGGTGGTGTATGTTTCTAAACTTTTGAACAAAACAAAACAAAATTATAACACAATAAAAAGAAAGGTTTTAAGAATGGTTTTTTGTTTTGCATAAGTTCAAACATTATTTGTTGGGTAATAAGTTTGTCTTTTATGTATATCATATGGCATTGGTCTAACTGGTCAATAAACCACAGGTTTTAAGGAAAATAGTTAGGTGATTATTATTGTTATTAAAATATGACTTCACATAGTGTATAAGCCAGGTAGATTCATGTAATTGTAGATGCATTGTCAAGATTACCGAACATTACAAAACCCATAGGTATGTTTGATCAAACCACATATGTAAAACCGTTTTACACAGAGCCTGAATGGATGAATGATGTAAAAGAATTTTTTAGAACATAACAAATTGAAGGAAAATTATGTGTATAACAGAAATAGAGACTAGTCAAAAAAGTATAACCTTTCACACTGAAGAATGGTGAATTGTATAGAATAGGTCAAGGCAATAGACTATGAAGATGTTTGACAATTATAGAAGCATAGATGGTGATGAGAAAACTATATGAAGGACCATCAAGAGGTCATTTTACAATTGAAATCACGTAGAAGAAGATATTAGATGTGGGATATTAGTAACCAACTTGATACATTGATGTGAATGATTACTATAGATTTTGTGATGCATGCCAAAGAATAGGAGAATGACAATTCAAAGTCTTGCAAAATTGGTCATGAGTTTTCCAAAGGAACCGTTTATGAAACGGGGACTTGATTTTGTGGGGCCAATTATGCTAACATGTAGATATATAGGAAACAAATACATTTTTATAATCATAGATTATGCTACCAAGTGGGTGGAAGTAAGAACATTGAAAACCAATACTACAACAATAACAACAAAGTTTATATATGAGTGCATATTAACCAAGTTTGAATGCCCTTTGATTATAGTCACATATCAGGGAGTTCATTTCATTAATGATGTTATCAAGTATTTGATAGATCATTTTTTGTTAAAACATGTGAATTTTACAACCTATTATCCTCAAGGGAATGGGCAAGTTAAGTCTATTAACAAGGTACTTGGGACTTTCTTGACCAACTTAATTAGTGAGAATAGAACAAATTGGGATGAACATCTTCCAACAATGTTATTTTCATATAGAATTATATACAAAATAACAATAGGGTATACATTATATCAATTAGTGTATGGATTACATCCATTGATGCCCATAGAGTACATAATGCTAGTTGTTGGTGGTAATCAGAAATATAGTTCTTCAATTAAAGTTTTAATTAATAAAGTTTCTGAATTAAAGAAGTTGCAAGAGGCTAGGATGTAAGTTGTAGAAACTATTGGCATTTAATAGTGGAATAGAACATTATGGAATTAGCAAAAGAATCCAAAAAAGTAGTTCAATTTTCGTGATTATGTTTTGTGGTTTCCAAAGGGAAATAAATCACACCTAGGGAAATTTATTAGGAAATGGTTTGAACCATATAAAGTATAGTATGTGTTGCCAAATAACATTGTGTTATTGGTGACAATTGAAAAGTTTGAGACTAATCCTATGCTGGTTAATGTGAATAAGCTCAAACTATACAAACATGGAATTCGAAGTTTAGAACAAAAATAACAAATGTCAATATATTAGGAACAAAATGGAGGTGGACTTCAAGAGTAGGATTTTGATATGAAGGTGGGAAATGAAAATTGTGTAACATAAAAACCACATATGCGGGGTAATGAAGAAGAAGAATGGATGGAAGATTTTGAAGTCAAAATAATATTGACTTCAGAACTTTAGATGATAAACAAATTGTTGGATGATAACTACAAGAGCAAGGGATTGGTGCTTCATAATGAAATGGACCATGAAGTACAAAATGAAAAATTTGTGATATAGAAATTTGAAGTTGGTATATCAGTGGTATCAATTGATTCAACAAATGTACTAGCACAATCATTAGATGTATGGGCATAATTAGCAAATGTATTAGCATAATTAGCAAAAAAGGTACAAGGAGAATGACGTGGAGTCAATATAGTTAACTTAGGAGGATTATGGATGCAAAGTAGTCAAAAGAGGAGATTTGAGGCTTTCATTCACAATGATGAGGTGACATGCTTCCACATGGTTCTACAAGGGACACAAAAAATGATAGTGATTGGGTCATCATAATTTCAACAATGAGACATTAATTAAAAGATGGCAGGTAGCTCAAAAAATGAATGGGACGGGCAGGAAGTTTAAGGGAAAAAAAAATGAAGTAACAGTCGATAGTTGTTTTCGTTTGCTACAGGAAGTTGCGTGTTTTTAGAAGCTTTGGAATTCGCAGAAACATGAGTGCGAAGAGTGTGATCAAAAAATTATAGAGATTAGCAAAGGAGAAGGAAACATAAAAAAATGAACATAGACAAAGACAAGAGGAAGAAATATAAATGTTGAAGAAAAAGAAGGAAAAGAAGAATTAAGAAGAAGGGGGAGTGTTGGAGTGTTAAACATTCAATTATTGGTAATAAGGTTGCCATTGTATTCATTTCATTTTCAAAGTGTGAGGAAGGAAAACAATACCATGAGAAAATGCAATTTGCACATTTTATAATTCAAGATATATATAGGTCAAGAACATTTGTAGTAGAGTTTTTTTTAAGGTGGAAAAAAGGTTAAAGTTCAAGCGAGTAAGCAAGACCAGGAGTTACACCAATGGATTTAGTATACATTTAAGAATCAGATGAAGAAGAAGGTGTGAAGAAATGATCTATGGAATAATAGGCATCACATAAAGATGTAGAGGAAGGAGAAGTACTTCAAGCAGCCATTGAAAGAAGTGCAATTAAGTGGGATGGAGATTGACATGACTGCACTAGGGCTATAGATGTAATGAGATGAACAACCATCATGGATAGAATAACACTTATGGATGAAGGTATTCACATTCCGGATTTTGACGAATTCATGTGGATATAGATGAAACAAAATTATGATAAACATGTTGAAAGGTTGGAAAACTAAAAAGACATCAATGAAGAGGAAGAGTGGGTTGATAAAGCAAGGATTATCACTCGATTTCTAATGAAGTGGGAAACATTGATTCCAAATATTATGCTAGAATTTTTTAACACTTTTGTCGTTAAGGGCACATATATCTATTTTGGTCACTAGGATAAGGTGTATGTGATTAGTAAGTAGTTGATTGTAAATGTCTTTATAATCTGTGTAAAAGGGTATGTAGAAGACCCAAAAGGGCAAATTAGTAAGACAATAACATTATAAGCTCTATAGGGTTGTAGAGTTGCATCCACGGATTTTGCAAGAGATAAGTGGAATGCAAAAAGTTTAGGTTGTCATACTTTAGGTGAAATACCATGCAATCATGTCTATGATTTATCAGAGAGAGAAGATGACTTATTTTAGTAATAAGATTGCCATCACATTGATGAGAACAAAAAAGGGGAAGAAGGTAGATTAGGCGCAAATTATGTATAATAGTTTGTGTAGTGAGTTGGTTCAGTGGTACAAATATGTCAAGGAGAATAAAGGGGACAAGAAGGAAAAATGTCAATCATCCCTGATTTTGACAAAGATTTTTAAGTATATGTTTGTCCACCAAAAAGATAATCCACATAAACCACAAACTAGGGTCAAAAGAACTTGAGAGGAGATGTAGGTAGCATTGAAGAACAAAAGAAAAATTGTAACAAAATCTCCAAGGAGTGCTTTTAAGAGGAAGAACAAAGTTAAGGAAGGTGCAGCCTCAAGATCAAGGATTAAAAAAAAAAAGGAGAGCATGAAGCAAGGGCTTAGAAGATGATGAGATGGAGAGTGGCACCATCTATAGTGCCAACATTGGTATAGGTAGGTAAGTAGAGTGCTGAAATACCACAGATGTCATCTCCACATGAGAAACAAATAAAGGAACAAAAACAAAAGGTTAAGAGGGAGCATGATACCAAATTTCCAAAGGTTGAAAACCTTTGACGAATGGGGACATATATGAAAATTGGATGGATAGCAATGAAAGTCCATAACATTTGCAACAACAATAACAACAACAACAATAGTAAACACAAGGAGGTTTACAGGCTAGTGAATTGCAGATGGAGAGGATGGAAACACAACCTCCTTTAGCAGTATTCAAACCACTAGAGTTATAGGTACCAACTAGTAGACCATGATTTACAAAAGGATAACCATTTGAGTTTGGGTTGGGGAGTAGAACAATATAGGAGTTGGGATCTTTTGGAGAAGGATTTAAAAATCCGACAACATAAACAAATACACCAAAATTTGTGGAAGAAGTAGTTACAAAGGTGATGCAAGTTGATGAAATAGTTGAATTATTTCAGACCATGGCTATTGTGAATCTAAATATGGGGAACTTGAATCTAAAAGCAAACAATTTAAAGAACAAATTAGCCACAAAAAAAGGTAGTATTGTAGGAGGAATTGAACAAGGATAAGGGTTTCCAGAAGGAATACAAGCACAATATAAAAATATGGAGGAAGAACATGACAAAAAACCAACTTACTTAATAGTTCCATTACCAGTGGCTACATCTGTGATTACTCTGCTTTTGTTGTTGGAGTGGTCTCCATCTATTATTGTTCCTTATTCATCTATGGTTATTTCTTTATTTCTTATTTGAAAAGTTACAAAATGTACTTTTAAATTGTTAAATTTGAATATCATTTCATGATACTTGAAAAATTGAAACATGTGATACCTTGATTTTGGGATTTCCATTTGGAAGTCTAAAGAAAAATAAATATTTCAATGGAATCCTTGTAGGTAGATACAAGGTTAATATAGAGAAAAAAATGATGATTCTTCCCAAGTCCAAGTGAACCTTATGAATTTATGTTAATTTATGGCTTGTTCATCACCATTTTAGTTACAAATACAATAATCACAATTTTTTCCTTGATTTGTGTAGTGTAAGAGCTCAAGTAGAACACATCATTGTAATCTTATCTCAAAGTTATTGCATGACCATTCTTATTTTAATGCATGGAGTTAAGAAACATGCCCAACTTGGTTTTAAAAATTTCCATAATGTATTGAAAAGTTTATATCAATACCTTATGAAAAGCCTTTGGGGGTGCATCAAACAATGGGAAAACCTTTTCACTCTTTCACATGTTATAACTTGAACACATTTTTATGCATTTTTTTTTGTTCATTTATCAAAAATTTATAATATAAACAATTAACCTTAAACCAATTAAAGACTCAAAAGGACATTTACACAACATTCAACACATTATTGATTTTTTTTTGGTTTATATTCTAAATGTTCTAGTTGTAGGAACACAACAATACACCATCATTGGGCACATTATAGGGTGAAAACCCATTACAATAACTTTTTAATGTAATCACATTATATTGTTTTCTTGGGTGGTGTTTATTTGAGATTAAACCATGTTAAAACTAAAAGGGATTTCACAATGGTTTTGCATATTATGGTAAAACATAACCAAAGGGAGAAATTCTTTAAATAAATTATATTTATATTACTATGGATTGATATATATTTGTGAAAAATATATTTGTAACTATGTGTATTAACATTAGAAGAAAATCACAAATTAATGATTATATTTATAACTAATTCTTAGTTGTAGATGACAATCACAACAAAATTCCTTATAGTTGCATTTGATAAATCATAGTTGACAACTAATTATAAGTGACAATTACATACTTCATATGCTAAACACAAATTCATCATTGTCATATATCATATGATGGTTGCCCCCCCCAATTATTGAACAATTATTTTAATGGTCATTTTTGCAAAATGTGTACAAATTATTAATGAACATTGAAACTACCTACTTTTTTTCTTTTTTTTTTTACCTAGGTTATGCCACCTACCTACTTTTTTTTATTACACGAGTAATGAATCATCAATAGACACATTGGATTTATGCAACCTAAAGTTTGCCTAAGGTTAGGCAACCTATGTGGCATTTAGTTTAACCTATAGGTATGCATTTTAAATAACAACTAAAATCACCTAAAGCTATGTAATTTATGTGACATCCAAATTCAACTTAAAACTAGATAGCCTACTAGGCACCTAAGGTAAGTTTAGGCCACATGGCACCTAGGCTAGGTTTATGCCATGTTGCACCTAAGCCATACGGCATTTAAACTAGGCTTAAGCTTTAATAACCTATGCAACACTTAGTCTAAACCTATGCCATCTATGTTAGGCTTAGACTTAAGCCACATGACATTTAGGCCAAACCTAAACCTAGGTCATGTGACATTTAATTAAGAAAATCCTGTTTCATTTTGAGTTTAACTTTTGAGGTGTCATAAACATGAAAATTATGAAGACCAAAAAAATTCCCAAAGTACATGAAAATTAAGACAAATTATAGCAAAGACAAACCTATATTTAATTATAAACACAAAACATGAAAAATAAAATATATGCATGTAAAACAAAAGGCAAATGTATGTTTATTCTAATAACATGTGAAACCATCAACATGAAACAAAATGAATAAGGTTATTGTTTAATATCATAATTAAGACTAATGTTGAACATATGAAAACTAATGTCAACCCTTGTCATGAATAGTAAACAATAGAATTTTTTAAAAAAAAGGATATTTAAGAAATGTGTTTGGGAAAGTTTAAAGGTTTTTAGAAAGATCCTTAAGGAACGTGCTTGGAAATATTTAAAATTTAAGAAAAAATCTTGAAGAATATGTTTAGAAGTTTTTTTTAAATGTAATTATAATTATTTTTTTCTTAAATAATAGTTGATAGGAGCTTCTAAAGCACGTGATTAACAACAAATTTTAAAAGGTTATTTAGTAAAATAATAATAATAAGTTTAGATGATAATTTTTCTAAAAAGGTTGATGATATTGTAAAAGGTTCCATTGGATAATATAAGAAAAGGTTTAGAAAATGTCACCCTTTAATCTTGATAACACAAGTTCTGACCTTTATGTTTTGTTAATCCACTTTGTGTTCAACTTGCAATAAATTTATTTAGTTTTTTATGAAGTCTATAATCTTCTTCAAGTTTTATTTATTTTGTTAATGATAGGTCCTACCTTATTTATACCATTTTGAAGACTCAGTTCAAAGAAATTTCTATGAAGGTTTCCACATGGTCACCATCTAAGGAACCTTTTTGAGAAACTTTTAAAAGTGTAAATGAATTATAATTAAATCATAATTAAATTAAAACATTATGAATGAAATTTATCCATTATGGATGAAAAATGAATGTTTGAAAGGATCAAATTCAATTATGATGATGTAGTTGGCCAATGTTGCCATCCATGACATAAGGTTGAACCTCTTTGATTAATTCATCCCAAATGACATTTGCTTATTTCTTACATGTTTAAACACTAATAATGCACTTATTTAAAACTTTGGTTAAGGTGTAACATGTTCAAGCTACAAATGAAATATAAAAATATTTGGTTCCCAAGTTTTTTTTCATTGGACATGCATATTGATTATTTAATCCCCACCACATTTATATGGAAAACAAATCAATCATTGGTTTACTTTAATTTCTTTTATTATGGTTTGAATTCTATAGGTTTTTCAACAATTTGCTCCTCCTTCCAAACGAAAAACCATGCACATGCATCAAACATGTTTAGTTTATTCAATTATTTGCTTCTCCATTCAAGAAAACCACACATAATGATACAATCTCTATTCACACAAAACATCAAATAGAAAATTTATAATGAAAATAATATCAACCTTACAAATTGATCCATTTACACCATTAGGATGAAAATTTGAACAACATAAATGTTATGTATTTTTAAAAATCATGATGTTCCATCTCTTCGACTACATTGAAGAAATACATTATAGAGTTATATTTCAAAATACAATAATGTGATGAAATCATTGTGCAAGGTAGCCATTCAAATTTTAAAAACTATGGGAACACGATTTTTATAAAGAACATTATAATTTTTATTAGATGTAAGGGATGTAAGGTAGGATAATCCTTTGAAATGAAAGGGTTAAACTAACCTCCTTATAATTTGATCATAACTTGCAACCAAATCTATGAAATTAAAAAAAATAAATCCTAGGGATAATTAATTATTCCTTAACATTTAACTCCTCTTAACCACAATGACATGACATTTGTGAATGAAATAAACTAGAGTTAATGTTGGTTTATTTATTTAATTTATTCATTATACCATTTAAAAATGAATTCACTATTAAATTAAATTCACACTAAGGTGATAAAACAAATAAACTAAAAGAATAAACAAAACCCAATAGAATATTATTCACACGAAAGGGGAAAACCTAACTTGGCAAATGACATTGTGTTAATGTGAAGAGAGGGAAAAATGTGTTGAGGATATCTTAGCTTTAGGAATTTTATTTTTTCTAGATTTGAGATCAAATTAAGGTGAAATAATGGGGTTAGTTTGGTCCCATATTTCCTCTTGTTCACAAAAGTTTTTAATGTTGTTCTTGCCAACATATTCATTTTTATGTGAGAGGACAAGAAATTTCAGCCTTTATATTCAGCCCAAAATCGTCTTAAACAACATACAAATTCCCAAATTATGCAAAAAATTCAAGTGTCATGATTTTTTTCAAAGTGCCCAAAAAAAGTTTAAATGAGAAAATTTCCAACCTTTTTAAGGTGCCTAAAATGCTCGAGCAGCATAAATATTCCCAAAATGCCCAATTTTTTTGAGCATCTGGACTTTTCCAAAGTGCCATAAATATTTGGGCAATAAGAAAATGGTTTTTAACATTGTATATTCACATGTAGAATTTAAATTCCAAAATTGTCGAATTTTTTTAATGCATCTTTGGAAATTTCATCAAATCTTTTTGAAAATTAGGATTTACGAGTTTTCAAATTTTGGAGCAAAAATGGAAAAAGTTCAACCTCTATATTATGCTCGAAACTATTAGGCAACATAAAAAATCCCAAACTGCTAATTTTTTAAAAACATTTTTAAAAACATTTCTCAAATTTTTTCCAAGAATGAACAAATTTTTAAGGCATCATGGAAAAAATTCATAAGTTTTTCCAAGTTGTCAAAACTTTGGAAAACCCCTGAATATGAATGGTTCAATGCAACATTAAATTAAACCCATCATATTATTATATTTATCCCCTTTGGGTGGTTCTTGTCATGGATGCCAATGTTATGGAAATCATTCATTTGAATGTTCATTCATGACTTGTAATGAACTTGTACCTAATTCTTAATTTAATTTCAGTTCACTTTTAAATAACTTCTAAATAATTTTAGCTTCCCTTTTAGTTCATTTTTAGTTAACTCTTAATTCACTTCAAATAAACTTTCAATTCACTTCTAGTTAATTTTAATTAATTTTTAGTTAATTATTAATTAAATATTAATCCATTTTTAATTGAGTTTTAGTTTGCTCATAGTTCACACATGGGGGCACATGGGCACACATGTAGGTTTGAGTTAAATGCATAATGGGTATAAATATAGGTAGAATTGCCCATTATTTTTAATATATTTGACACCAATTTTGGGTACTTTTTTTTGTAATAACCTTGTTTATTTTTTGTATCTTCTTTGTAATAAAATCTTGGTTAGTTTCGTGCCTATGATAGTTCCTCTTCTAAAAGTCATTTCCTTTTTTATCATGCTTTTGGTTTTTTCCTCTAGATTTTGCTTGCAAGCTTGCCCAAAAATTTTGATGAAATTTATCACCCATTTCTTTCATAGTTGCTACAGCCCAAGTTGCAACAAATTATATTTTAGCACATTTTTCAATAATTGTTTGAATTACTTGATTTATTTCAAACCCCATATTTGCTGTTCTTTTCAAAAAAAATTCTTTTCTTTCATTTTGTTCTCCTTTTCTAATTTATTTTACAATTGTTTTGTCTACGGTTTTTTTCTACACATGATACCTAAATATTGATCGGATGTCACAACATGTGATGGAAAATAATTAATTCATGGCTATCTTCCCTTTGTTTGTCTCATAAATAAATAGGATAATGAAAATAAGTTCTACATAAACATGGATTCTTATGGTAGATTTAGTGGAAAAGGTAGACTATCTTATAACGCATCAAGGCTATCATTTTTGTTTACAACATGAAACTTTTTTTGTTGTTCCTTAATCATATTAGGGTTATGAAACATATCTACATGGTTCATGTTTATACATGTTAAGTAAATCTTCAATTGTTTGTTGAACAATTTCACTTATATGCATACATTTTGTAAGTGTAATTTTTTCCCCCCAATCTTGACTGTGTTCAGCTTCATCATCTATTATGAAGTCTTCATTTTTCTTGATCATTGACATTTGCTTTAGTGTATATTTGTGAAGGTTGAATCTTGTGTCCATCATCTTGGAGTTGAAAGGCCATATACTTGTGGCCTTAAATCCAAACTTGATGTTTTTTTATGTATGTGATTGCTCCAAGGCCTAATGTACCCATCCAACCAATGTTATTTTGTATGGTTCCATGTGAATACTTTTAAACATAGTTACATTTAAAACCTTTTTAAATGTTATTTTAAATGGCTTCAAACAAGATACATTTAGTGGTTGTAGAACATGTGATGTGTGGGAAGGTAGGGTGATCATGTTTAAATTTATTTATTTTCCTGGTGATATTGCTTCTAAGGTAACATGGCTACCATGCCCATCCATAATTAACAATTTTTTATTGATGAAATATAATCCACATAGAACAAACTTTTTGAAGAAATAAATAAATTCCTTGAACATGAAAAAAATCATCTAGACCTTTTTTTGCATTGCCATGTAGGTCCCTAGTTTAGAGAATTGATGTAATCATCTTGTAGTCTTTTTCCTTTGAAGGTATAAAACCCTAATAAAATTTTTGCAACATTCACTACATAGTTTATAAGTAACCATTCTTGAAACTTAGGGATGGTATTATAAACTGCATTTGACCCTATTTTAGCTAAAACCCTTACTTTTCATCTGCTAACTTGAATTTTAGTTTCATTTGAATTCCATACATGAGATTTGTAGCATAATTGTGGGGATTGTGTAATGATTGCAAGTTAGTGTAAAAGGATTTACAAGAATTAGGCATTAATCTTTGTGTTATGTAAACTTACAACCCTTTTGCTTGGCAAATGTTTAATTCTGGGTGTCTACACTTGAACCAATACCACCAATAGTTGTTTGGTATCCCATCTTCTAGGATGATGTAACCTTTGTTTGAGTCAACTATACAACTTTCATCTTCAATTGATGTAGGTTAATGGATAGTCCACATTTTTACATAGCTAATGTCCATTTAATCACTTTAACATCCTTTTTTTATGTGAGCACACCTCTTTGGCCCCATATTTTTAGATCTAGTTTTTCCATTCAAGTGGTCAAAAATTGAGTTTAAAATAATGTTTCATATTTTGCTAACCCTTTTTAAGGAATGTGTCATTTTTTCAATAACATCCATTGCTATTTCTAATGTTTCTTTTTTCCACATACTTTTCTTGCATATTGCAAGGGGTTGATTCAACTAAAGTGTTGATCTTTTGTTTTCTCATGTAAGTTAAGGAGGCACATTTTCCTTGTTTATTGCCCGCATGTTCAACATGTTGATTTGTCACCTTTAAGGCATAATCAAGTTCGTGATTGCTTTGTTTTTCCTAGTCCTAACCTCCAAGAGCTCGATAATGTGTGTTTTGGCCCAATTAGTGGTATGCCTTTTTCTTTCTTGTTGACAACTCAAAAATCCAAGAAGTGTAGAAAGTTTGGAAAAGTTGTTAATGCATGTTCAAGTTGTGTAATAAAAGAGTACATGAGAATGTAGAAATTTGCAAAGTCCTCCCACACTAAATTGTCATCTTCTATTGATATGTAGGTTGTGGGAAGAAATTAATAAAATCGATTAATATAACTTAGTTGATCCCTTGCTCTTTTGAATCTATATGATTCAACGTTTTGGATGATAGATTGAACATGGATCCAATGATAGTCCAAGTACTATTTGATTATTTGGTTGTAGATTTGATCTATGGTTTTTGTCTTTATTTGTGATGTCGATCCTTCTTTTACATACTCTACTTTCACCTTGAGATGCGATTTTTATAGATCTATTTGTGGACTTGGTTATTTTTTTCTACATGCTCAGCTTTGATCTTGAAATTTAATTTTTGCAAATATATTTGTGGATGTGATTTTTGCTTTTCTACATGCTTTGATTTTTCCTTGATACCTATTTTTTGCAAATATAATTTCAGTTTTGAACTATTTTTTTTTACATTTTCTATTTGGATTGGCAGCTTTGTATTTTTCAACTCGACAACATTAGAATCCAAGAGTTCTAAGAAAAGTTGGAGTGGTTCTTCTCCTCCACCTCTTAGAGATGACATAGTTAAGAGAAGATTACAAACACTAATGAATGTTTTGATTTCAACTTAAAATTAAACTTGTGCTAAATTTCTTTGGAGAGAATGTAAAGTGATTTTGCATAGGAGGAATTCGAAAGGGAATGTCTTATGGAAGACGAATAAATGAAATTTTTTGGAGAACTCAAAGATTTAATTTCCTTTGTTGATTTTTTTTCAATGTATTTTTTTGGTTAAGATTTGAGGTTTATTTATAAATAGTTGCATGCTTTTTTATGTGCTAAACCAACTCCCATAACCAAATGTTCTCTTTGGTTTTGTTATTGCTTTATGAAATTGAATCCAACCCAACCTTAATGTAGCCATTGGCTTTGAAAGGACTGATTTTGTTTTTCCCTTAATGGATTTAAAAATACACCTATAACCAAACACTCAAATTGTTCCCACTAAGTACCCTTAGTTTATAATGGGGGTATTAACCCAAGCCAAAAATGGTGATGAACAATTTTGGAGATAGAAATTTCATGCAACCAATGGGAAGGCTCAACATGCATTCAAAGTGCCTTGATTTTTTTCTTTTAAGTTTTGGGTGGGCGAAGGTGGTGATGGGGGGATTTTTTCATTTCTTTTGTTCCCAACATGTTCTTTTCAAATTCCCAATGGGTTCCCATTAGGTTTCCAATGTGTTCCTCAAGGGTGTCCCCAATAGCACGTCGCTTTAATCCCATATGTTTTGCCCAAAGTCCTCCCCTTCTCACCTATATAGGTAAGCCAAAGGGAGAGACACTCCATCTTTCCAGAGAATCTTGTATTTTGGTAAGCCTCCATAGTTTCAACTATTTTTTGTGACGGGCCAATCAAATTGGCTCATTGCAAAAAATTAAAAAAAAAAAAAAAAAAAAATTGAACTTGTGAGGCACACCCAACTAATTAATATGGAACATAATAAGTTTTTTTTTCATTATATTTGTTTTTAGTTATGTGCATGAGCTTGTGGTGTTCCTCTCCCATGACCAAACGAATCAAGACATAGCAACGTTCATTCTCTTTTACCTACCAAGGCATTACTCTCCCCCCCGCCCCCCCAACTGCACACTACACCAATATTTCACATTTAAAACAACCAAACACAATTTACTAATATCGAACGCTCGGTAATGGGAACCTTTTAAAACGCTGGTAGGTTGATCAATGACTGTTGTTGCGGGGTGTAGATCTGGCCTGATGGGGTGTTCGGTCATCGGATCCTGTTCGGTTTTGTGGGGGGGGGGAAGGCATGTTAGGGTATAATAGGTACATAGGTGCCTACTCCTCCCCTCCCCCGGGCGCCCTTCTTTTCCGGTAACCGGCTGGACCGGCGGCCCCTTCCCGTGCTGCCTAAACCCGCGCACTGCCCTTCTCTCTCTCTCTGTGTCTCTCCCCAGATGTAGCAGGGCCATCGCTGAATCCCTTTTTTTCCTCGCCAACCCATCTGTGCGGCTCGACTTCTCTTCCGCGGTTCGATTCTTCCGGACAGCAGCTGCAGCGGCAGCAATCGCAGCTTCGCCCTCGTCTTCATGCATCTCCAGGTACTGCTCTGATTCTCTTCCCTTGATCGATGGATCAATCCCTAACACCCCTGTCTGTGTGCGTGTCTCTGTCTCTCTGTGTGTCTCCTCTCTGTCTCTGTCTCTGTCTCTGTCTCTGATTTTTTTCTGCATTTATTTTTCTTCTGGGTTTTGATCAATACGTCTTTCGTTTGCTGAATTTTGATTGATTTGTTTTCTCGAGCTCTTTCTCTTCATCTGCCATCGGGATTCTCTTTTGACATCGGCCTGGAATTCAGGGGTACCTATGTGGTTAGCGAAGTGGCGTGTACATGTGTGTGTGCGGATTGGGATTCTTTGGTGCTGCAAGTGACCAGCTTTGACTGGAAGATGGATCTGTTAAGAAGGTTTTCGTGAACAGTCTTTTATGGAGATTTTTGGGGTTTGTGATGTGTTGATTGAGAGAAGACTGATTTTGAGGGAAATTGTATGCAGTTGCGGATTTGGATGATTAGGTCTTGTTTTGTGGAAAGTGATAGGTACTAGGTACTTCTTCTTTGATGCTGGATCATCATCCTCTGCATGCAGGCATGCTTGTCTTCAGGCTGGCATGTATTTGTTGTGCTGTGCTGCTGGTTGCTAGTGCAACTGTGGTTTTATATTTGTGAACTGTGTTTGTATGAGCTCCTCCTCTGCTGGGCTTGGGTAGAGGGATTATTGAAACGGCTTGGCAGTGACCCAATCTGTGTCATGTAAGAAGAATTGAAGTCTTCATGAGAAAAGGGTTTATTCAAGGGAAAAAAGGTGTGGCCTGGGAAGACTGGGATGAGGATGTGTGTGGGTGTATGTAGGTGTATGTGTATGCTCTTTTGTAACATTGCTGCAAATCTGTTCTTATCTGTGTAGCAGTTGAGTATTTCAGGTGGGTTCATGTGGGCATGCCTCAAGAAGGAACTGGTTCGGTGAAAGGCCCTAGATTTGGCCATGCAACAGCGTGGACTCTGAGTATAAGGTATCAGCAACAAGTGTGGGGCCAGGAAGCCACACTAATGTTTCCCTCTACCACTTTTGATGGCTGTTGTTGGAAGCAATTGGGAATCAATGCCAGGTGAATCTCACAAAGGATTTGGAGATCTGGTCAAGTGGATGTTTGCCTCCAGCTGGTTTTGTACTGATTCTTCAAGAGTTGGAGCAAAGAACGGAGCTTCTGTTCTTGTACTTTAAAGGGTTTTGCTGTGGCATGAATTTTGATGATTGTTTCTAGAACTGACAAAAGGAAATGCAACTTAAGTAGGGACTAACAGGTGAACCTTACATTGACTTCTTGGAGCATGTGGTTGCAAAGAGGGCAGTGATATCCTCTTCATTGGAGGACTGGGTGATGGAATTCCGGATCTGGTTGTGATGCCCATGTGACAATTATCCACTACATTTATCCTCAGGATGATGACTTGGGAGAGTATCTTTGCAAGGGACTGATCAGTACAGGTGAACTAATGAAGAGCTTTGGATTGGTACTCAGCTGGAATAAGGAGGCTTCAATTGATTGATTGTCACTGGTTTATGGTCACCAGAAGCCTGTAGTGCGGATTTATGACTGAGCTATAACGCATGGTAGGATTGCCCAGCAGGAACAGAAATGTTGTTGGGCAGAGGTCAACAGCAGATGGAAGGTGGGGCCATGGTTCGTCTTCTCAACTATACAGGACGTGGTGGTCTAGACATGGACGAGGGTCCTAAAGAGATTGTTAAGACCCCTAGTGCTGCTGGAGATAGTGGCTGGCTCATCCGGTTCTTTGATTCTGCATTCTTCTGCGAGTGGATTGCAGTCAGCTATCTGTACAAACATGAGCACTCAGGGGTAAGGGACTACCTTTGTAACCGTATGTATAGCTTGCCTCTTCCAGGTATTGAGAGCTACCTCTTTCAGCTATGTTACATGGTTGTACACAAACCCTGTCCATCTCTGGAGAAGTATATTGTTGACATGTGTACAAAGTCACTCCGCATTGCAACCAAGGTCCATTGGTTTCTTATGGCTGAGGCTGAGGATGTGGACGACAGCCAGAGTATACTAAATGTGCAGGAGAGGTGTCAGACAGCTGCTTTGGAAGGTGATTGGCCCCCCTTGGTTAGACCCCAGAAGATTGCTAGCACTCCCGGTGCAAAGAGTCGTGTATTCAAGGCAATCCTTTCTTCTCGTCGACTGCTTCCTCTGACATCAACTACACCCCCTCAACGGACTCCACCTCCAGTTCCTTCACCTACAGCAGCTGATGAAGGCTTTCGTGAGGCAAATCGACCTCCAGTTGAAGAGACAGAATCATCTTTGAAGGTTCTGAAGAAGTTCATTCCCAGTACAAAGGTCCGTGATGCATTCATGAAGAAATTTCGGGAGAAGGAGGAGAAGGAGGAGAAAGAAGAGGAGGAGTTTGCTACCGAGAGGGCAATAAAGGAGAATGATTCAGACAGTTTCTTCAAGCGGTTTTTCAGGGACAAGGATGAGGATGAGAAAGGCATTCGCAGTGACGAGCTGGTGAATTCTGAGGGATTTTTTCGCCGCCTTTTTCGTGATAAGCCTGATGCTGAGGAGAAAGTTGGGACCAATGAGGATGAAAAGGATGGGTTTTTCCGGAGACTTTTCCGTGAGAAGAGTGAGGAAGAGGAAAAGGGGAATGGTAGCTGGGAGGATGATGAAGGCCCAGAATTTTCTCTGTTTCGGAAATTCTTACGACAAGTCCACCCTGGAGAGGACAAGGTGGCAGGAGCTCTGGGGGACCAAGAGCACACAGTTGCCATTATTCCAGAGACTAATCCAGGGAATGATAACTTTTTCAAGCGACTCTTCCAGAATCGGTCAGTTGAGGATGGTGGGAAGTTCTTTGGTGTACGTCGAGAGGGGGATCCTGTAGCGCCATCAACAACTCCTTCGGGCTTCTTGAGAAGGCTGTTTAAAGACCGCAGTGATGAAGAAGGAGGCCCTTTATCAGATGACTTTGGATCCCTCTCTCTGAGTCTTGACAGCACAGATGGATCAAATGAAGGGAATTTCTTGCAAGACAGCTTGCGTGGGATGTCTATATTTCGTTCAAGAGATCGGACACATGATGTGGAAGGCCTGGGGAAGGACCTTATTGTCATCAGACCCATGGAACTTGCAGCCACAGATCAACAGTCTGCTGATGGGTTTGACTTGAGCAAAAAGGGACTTGACGAGGCAGATGAAAATGAAGTGGTGGACATACCCCATTGGGATGCTGGGAGGGCAGCAGAGAAGCTCTCAACAGACTCTGGCAGTTGGAAATTGCCATCATCAGATTCTTCTTTTTTTGACATTGGAAGGTCTTTCATGGTGAGTAATCCCTCATTTTCAGTGTATCTGTTACGGAGATGATTGGTCTGTGCTTTGTACTCATTCAACTGTTTCTTTTGTCCTTCTACAAATCTCTTCCAATTCTCAAGGTTGATGTACATATGATTAACATTTGGAGCTTATTTGAATTCTGGGTCAACAACATCAATGCAGAAGCGGCCTGGGTCTCCAAAACAAAGAGCAGAGACGCCAGACAAGTCATCAGCAAAACCACCACTACCAAAGTATTCTTTATTTCACATTCGGAAAGGAGTTTTTCATGCAACTCTGGACTTTGTGCAGTCACTTTGTGACACATCATCTGGTCTTGCAGATATCTTTCCCATGGAAGATCGTCGCCAAGCTCTTCAGGAAGTATGCGTGCTATCCTCTCAACTTGATTCACTAGGTCAGCTGTACATGGGGCACTTTGATGATGTGCCATACCTTGGAGAATATTGTCTCAGTTTGCTCTCAATCATGTCATGAGTTGGTTCTGATCACACATGTTGATGTCTTTATAGCCAAGCAGGGAGGTTCTGGCTGAGTTTTCCTCCTGTTACTGGATCTTGATATGTCCTCCCCTAGAGAAACCCTTGTCAAAGAAATTTGACCTCACACACCACTGTAGAATCAGGTTCCATACTGTGTCATGGAACACCAAACTTAAATAGAGTGTGTTCTAATGCAGAAATTTGTTTGATCATTTGTGGCAGTCACTTATGGAACTCAATCATCATCTGGGGGCTGCAGAAAATGATGGAGGTAGGCTAGTCTGGGGTCTGATTTTTACACTCTAGACTGAGAAAATCTCTTTGTACCTCTCAAGTTTCTCACTTTTACTGTTAGACCAACTAAGCAGTTGTTTGTTTTGTCTCTGGTGCTTTAAGTGGTTAGACATAATGCACACATGCTAATCAGCTTCGGTAAAGTACCTAATATTCTTCAAGCTAGTTCCTGTTTGTCATCAGAGGCTTGCAGCTTCTGTGTCCTTTGGGATTTTCACAGAATAAATTTCACCGCCCTCCAATCTCACAGTGTTGTGCATTGCATATGTGCAAATGGAGCAGGGGTGTGCTTTCCAATGGGCAGGGGCTTGTATCGTGTTGTGCACATCCCAGAGGATGAGTTTGTTCTGTTGAATTCGAGGGAGAAAGCACCATATTTGATATGTGTGGAGGTTCTGAAATGTGAAGCTAAGAGGTTTGCTGCATCCTTCAACATTCTGCTGTTCAATTTTTCTTTCCCCCACATTTTGTGTACTATCTTTTTTGGCTAGAATGCTGAATGTATCGACTTTTCAGAAGATGACTGAAAAGGATATAGACCAATGTGTGGTTCTACTGTACAGATGTGCGCTTCACATTTTGGCATCAGTTTTGAATGCTGGATAGCAGGGAAAATCCAAAGCAATTCACTTGTTTCAAAGCGTTATGTAATTTGATCTTTGGTTCAAAGTCTTGGGTCATAGGAGACACAATCAAAATATGGCAATTGCTGAGGATGTGATTGTTTTGTGTTATCTATGCTGTAACCTTGTTTATCCTATTGTTAAATGAAATGTGCTGTCTGTGTGGATTCTTGACTAACTCTACTACTTTTTCTATTAGTTTGGTTGAGGCAATTTCGGAGAGTTCTTGTCAGCTAACTCTAGTTTCTTTGTGTTTGGGAGTATGAGCAGCAGCCAAAACAAGGATCAGAAAGATTCAGGTACAGGGGTAAAGTTAGCCAGACGGGGGATACCGCTTGCCAGTGGTGATGCTCAGCTGCAGTCTCCTCCCCCTTGGGCTTACCCTCTTCAACCAGATGTCCAACAGCCAAACACACAGCAACTTCTCCGCACAGCTTCAAAGGCTATTGATCTAGCCATGGCACACCTTTGGGAGACCAAATTGAAAGTGGTGGATGTTAGCTTTTCAGTCCAACCAAGGAAGCAAGAAACTTTAGGGGAAGAAAGGGCAGCGTTCAAAGGCAAAGGTCAGACCAGGAATGAACTTCCACAAGTTTTACAGAGAGGAAATTGTGATGCACCTGATACAGAAACCACTTGTGAATGTGTGGGGACAGTGTCTGGAAATAACATGCATGCACATGATGAAACACCCGTTGGAGAGAGAGTAGGGCCTGATGACAATTCAACCCTTTATAGGATAGGTGCAAGTCAAATCAGTGCCAAGGATTCTGCAATGAAAGTGAGACCAAGAGGGATTGATGAAGTGGAAGATATCAGAACTGGTCAGTTTAATGCATGCTGTCGAATCACATCTGGAGGTGATGCATTTGAGAGATCTATTGATGGAGGAAGCCTACAGGTACAGGGCCATGATAAGGTGGATGGTGAGGAATGGGTTAGGGTTATATTGTCAGTGGTCCCTGGGGTGAACATGGAAGATGTTGAGGAGGAGCAGCCTGCTAGAAGAAAAGAACACCGACGAGTGCCAAGTACAATTGCAATGGATGAAGTTAAAGTAAGTTGCTGTGACACATTATTTTGTGAAGCTTCTGTGTATGTGGATTGATCTGGATATAATACCCAAGTGCAAGTATAATAGATGGTCTGCACATTTGTATTTGTGGAATTGCTATTTATAGGTGCTACCATGCTAACAGGCACCCCGTGTTGAAGATGTGAACACCATCTATACATGGTTTCTTTTGCTGTGGTGTCAAAAGTAGAGGAGTTATTGTTCCAGGATATGCAGCTTTTATGATGATGTTTTCTTTGCAATTCTGTTACAGGCTGCTGTGGCTGATGGAGAAGCTCCACCTGGTCTCCCCATGAAGAAGAGTGGCACAACACCATCTGTACCACAATCTGGGGTTTGTGCACTCATATTTCTTTTGCCTTGTTGTGGAAACAGTTGTTTGCAAATTTAGTTGGTTTGTTTCAGTTTCAAACTTTTCAAGTTGTCACCTACTTTGGTCCCTCTGTTCTCAAGGAGAAAATTGGATTTCTAGGGGCACTGAATTTTCTGCTTATTGGGTCAAATAGTCCACTTGGACCTGCCTGGAGATCCCTACTTTTCCAGATTGCATGTACCCAGTTAAGGACTCATTCGGTGGCCAGATATTTCAGGAATTTGCTTGTGACCGTAATTGCCCTTATACTTGATCTCTTGCAATTTGTCTTGATTTGGCAATGATCCCAAGTGCTTTAACATTATTGTCTTCCAAAAAAAGTTCATGGGTGGGCTGAGTATTCTGGCATTGTCATGATTCATATTCTACACATTGATATTAGTATCTGACATGCTATAGAGCTAGTGTCATCAACAGCTAGCTCTTTAGGTTCTAAAGTTTCCAGGGTTCTAAAGTTTTCAGAACATATGGTAATCTCTTAGGTCCTCCAACAACACTGGAGGGTCAAAGATTGGCAGCTGTGGAATCTGGGAATTGATCTGTTTTGTAGTTCTTTTCACATATCACTTCTTTGTTTATGGGAATCTGTAACCTCAGGATTGTCATCTGACTTTGCATCGTCAGGTTCAAATTGTGACTGTGCAGTCTCTTCTTTGCATTTTTCTATGTTGAGGATCATAAGTTGATGGTATTTTACCAGCTGATGTTTGAATTGGGCTTCTTCATGTCTATGTTTGTACTTGGGAGCTGAGTTCTAAGTATTCTTAAAAACCAGTGTTTTTAGTGTGCCAGTTTCCTCAACTGTTGTAAGGTGCAGTGGGCTTAAGGATCTATGTTGAACAATTCTGCTTTTCATTGCAGGAAAGTGTAGGTGTGAATGTGAAGGCCACAGATGCATTAGCTGGTGAGCTTTGGGAAAACAAAAAGGAACGAATACGGCAGGCTTCAAAATGGAGCTCAAACCCAGACTGGGACTTACGCTCAGTAAGACAATGATGCCTGTGCTGATTTCAGCTGCATTTCCAAGTTTGGTTCTAATTTCAGGCATGGCAAGTTGGGTATCCACTTTAAGTTTTCCATTGTGTTGTGTGCTAATTTTACCAGTTTTTTGTGTGTGATATAGATGATTGTGAAGAGTGGAGATGACTGCCGACAAGAGCATCTAGCAGTCCAACTTGTTGCCCATTTTTATGGTAAGTTTTCTTGGTGCCTTGGAAGTAGTAATTGTTCTGCCTCCATTATGTTTTGGTACAGTGGATGTGTGACCTTGGTGTCGATTTCTTGTTAATGCTGCTCAGGTCATAGCTCCAAGCTATCTGAAACAAGAATCTCAGGTCTGTATTGTAGAAAGAAAAGTACAGCCCAACTACAGGATTCCCATTTCACACCACTGCATTGTTTCACTGTGCATGTTTTAGTTTGACGCAACACCCAGGGTCATTGATTTCTCTTATCATGACATAGAACAGAAAATTCATTTGTATTGGTTGTTGAGATTCTGCAAGTGGTCTGGAATGCCTGATACTGGATCTGAACTTTTCACAAGCAGATATTTATCAGGAAGCTGGCCTTCCTCTCTGGTTGCGCCCATATGAAGTACTTGTCACATCCTCCCATACAGCACTGATTGAGACCATCTATGACACAGTGAGCACACCATTCATGTTTCAAGATCTTCTTGTTCAAGTGCAAAGTCTTAAATCTTATTTCAGACTGTTCCAAGGAGTTCATCTGTTCCTCTTGATTAAGCCTGTTGTCGGTAGTAGTTTTCTGGGAAAACACTCTGTAATTTCTTGGATTAGTTTGCATCTCTATCATTGAAAGTTTTCCTTTTCCTGGCGTCTGTGTTGCAACATACAAATGTGTTTATAGGAGAGCTATAGGAAGTGATATGTGCAGATGTGATGCATGGTTTGTTCTGGCAGGCTTCAATTCATGCAATTAAAAGTAGGAATGCAAACCTAGCTAGTTTGCGGGATTTCTTTTGCAAAAAGTATGAGGAGGGTTCTCCTTCTTTCAAACTTGCTCAGGTACACCCGTAGCTTTTCTCCACTCCATGGGTTTTAGTAAACTTGTTCCTATCCAGATACTGATAATTTCTCCTGTTTATTGTGGTCTCATGGTTTACTGGTTCACCATCTCTCTTTCATACTTAGAAGTGTTGGGTTTAGGATTTCCATGATTTTTGCCCATATATGACATGAAAATAGCATTTTCTTGCTTTTGGGGACAGTGAATTCTTTCTTGGTTTCTTTTTTCAAGCATGAACGTTTAATCTGAAATTGTCATGCAAATTAAGTTTTCCTTCATTTTGCAGAGAAACTTTGTAGAGAGCATGGCTGGCTATTCAATCTTGTGTTATTTTCTTCAGGTACCTCCCAGAAGTTTTCATTTCATTACTGTGTTTTAGTCAATCACCTGCTTTCTTCAGTGAGTTTCTTGCTGTGGATTTGCAGACAAGTTTTAACAGATATCTTGGAGAGCTCCAAGTGCAAAATGGCAATGTGCTTGTTTGTTAGTGCCCTGCTTCATTTTCCAAGTCTGTCAATCATGTTTGCTGATTTTTTGCCACGGATTCTGGATAAGCATTATGTAAGGGGATTTGTCTATTGCTGAAGCAAAGCACAACTGGATAAGGCTTTCCATTAGGAGTTTATGCTGAGTGTGTACATAGGGTTTTTTCTATGCTGACCCAGGACATCTATATCTGGTGCTGTGACAGGTGAAGGATAGACATAATGCAAATCTTCTGCTTGACGAGGATGGCCATATTATACACATAGATTTTGGGTTTATGCTCTCAAATTCCCCAGGGGGAGTCAACTTTGAGAGTGCACCGTTCAAACTCACACGAGAGCTTCTAGAGGTGAACCACATGAGTTACTGATTTTCTTCCAGTTTGTGCAGGTGTTCTTATTCTTGGCCCATTTCCTGGTATGTCTGTACATATGATGTAAAGGTGTGGTTGGACCAGGTTATGGACTCAGATGCAGAAGGTACTGCGAGTGAGTTCTTTGACTACTTCAAGGTCTCAATTCTGCTCCCCCTGGGTGCTGGCAAATTTGTTGGTGGACTATGAATGTCAGTTTTAGGCATTTAACTCTGTGTAGGCATAGAATTTGACATTCAGTTTTGGATCTACTTGTATGTTAAGCTAATTGTAAGAGTCAAATTCTGCAAAGTGGAAGGTGCACTTTAATGTTTAAGGAGTGACTTTGTGTACTAACTTCCTGATCAAGTGCTTGTTCAGAATACTCAGAAATGAGGGCTGTGTATCAAAGAAATTGTCTTCTAATGAGTCTGTGTATTTTCATTTTTGGGCAGGTGTTGTGCATCCAGGGTTTCTTGACATGTCGGAAGCATGCAGAACGCATCATCCTGCTTGTGGAGATGATGCAGGTGCTTCACCTTCCTATAAATTTCTTTCCTATCCTGAGAAGTTGCATTCATCAAACTGAGTGATTGCAATAATTTTTGTTTAGCCAGCCATGGTGACTTTGACTGGTACCTGATGGGTGTTGTTCTTTTTGCTCATATTTTTTGTGTTTAAGCAAGAGTGTTGTGTTTGCCATCATACTCATGCTTACAAGTATCTTTCTCGTTAATTTGCATGTATGAGCCACTGACTCCTCTCTTCACAGTAGAAGCACTTGGATGTCAGTGGACACTGCTTGAAGGTCCCCTAGCCACTTAACAAATTGCCATGGACTCTAAGGGCAAAAGGATGCTGGCCCAAAAAATCTGTTGAAAAACTTGTTGGGGATTTATGGACTCAAAAGTGGAAATTGACAGTAGGAAGGTTCAGTGTGATAACACTCCTGTAGAAATGAATAGAGTGTCCTCCATTCTTTCTTTCCTGGGTTCTGTAATTTAGAGGTAAGTGAAGTTGTAGAAAAGGCCAAGAGTTTAAGATGCATCTTCCTATGTTTGTCTGCTCCAAATTTGGCTGGGAATTATACCAAGTCTGAATCCTGAGTTTCTATTGCATTTAGAGAAGCAACCGGACCACTGTTGTCTCAATGGGACTGGCACCTGTTTTCCAGTGTTAACAAGTTAAATTGTTTTTTTCATGGCATTTGTAATTGCAGGATTCTGGATGCCCATGTTTTAAAGGTGGCCCTCGGACCATTCAGAACTTGCGCAAACGGTTTCATTTGAGCCTGACAGAGGAGGTACAGTCACTACTGATATGAGATAGTTGCAATTGTGTGTTAACATTTTTCTTGTGAATGATGTTCAAGTTCTTTGGCACCTGAGTTCTTTGTGTGGTGCTTGTGTCCAGCAATGTGTTTCACTGGTCTTGTCCCTCATCAGCAGCAGCCTAGATGCCTGGCGGACACGACAATATGACTACTACCAGCGTGTGTTAAATGGTATTCTGTAGCACATTTGCAACCAACAGTGGCTGGGTGGTGGGTGGGTGGCTAACCACTTTTGTGCACCTCTACTCCCACTCCCTGGATTCTGTGTTTCTCTTGCTTCAAATACTTATAGTTAGCTAGTCCCGAAGGGAGATGCATTCTCACATACCATCAGATAAGGAAGATGATACTGTTGAGTTGTTAGAACACATGTATTCTATTAGTATTTGCTCGGCCAGCTAGCAGTCAACAGAGTTTAGCTGTTTTCTAGATTGAAGGTTGACAAAACAGGTCAAGATCATGGGGAAGGAGCTGTGGAGATCCACTCTTGAAATTTACAACCATGATGAGCACTCTCATTCCAGTAGTGCAGCATCATCTAGGTTGCAACAGATATATCTAGGGGTTTTTGGAACAATAAAGCTGTGTGGTTCTCAGTTCTCACATTGCGAATGTAGAAAGTGGCAAAATCTCTGGAAGTTGGGGCCTTGCAGAAAGTTGGAACTTCAAACAGCTGTGTATACTAATTCTTTGGGACTTGAAGTCTCTAAAAAGAGCATTTATAGAGTAAGCATGATTTTATTCCTATGTGTTTATGGTCGATGCCTTATTCCAGAATATGGTTATTCGAGCTGACATGCAGCAAGGAATGGCAGGTTTTTGAAGGTGATGCTTTTGTGCATTCTGCTGGCGACCCAGTTACAACCTTGTAATCTGCTGACATTGGAATAGGTTTTACAGTGCCTGACTAATAGTACAACAGGTCATCTATGTATATGCTTTAGATTGTGACAATGAAGAAACTGTGGAGTACAAATGGGAAATGTGATTGTAGGTCAGCACTTCTATTTGTCTCCCAATATCTGCATTGTGTTTATTTTGGTTTCTTGTCCTTGTTTGGTTTTCGTGTCATGATTCTTTGTTCTCAGTTTTGTCGATCCTTCTCTGGAAATTTTTGTGACTTAATGGAGTGTTAACTTTGCTCTGTTTTTTCTTAGTCACGAGAACGGAGATTTCTCTATGAGGGATATTGTCTCCCAATATCTGTTCTGATTATGGGTGACTGGGGGTCATTACTGTTAATTGAGTTCCCTTTCTCTGTCATTTTTATAGGGAGAGGCAGAATGGAATGTGTTTGATATAGTGGAATACACCAGTAGTGTTAAGCCACCAGTAGTGTGCTTAACGGAAATGTTCACAGTGCAGGAGGCTTTAATCAGTCCCTTCTGTGGAAACCTTTCTGCCTTCGGCTTAAAGCCTGCAAGCCTGGAGGCTTTGTTCCATTCTGGAAAGGAACAAATCCTACCCTCATAAGCTTGTGGCAGCTTGAATGGGGATATTATTGAATTTTAGTATTTGCTATGTCTCTTTAGTGATATTACCTGACATGGTGACTGACACAATGGGATCATTCAGTCACCCTCCTATTGCCTCCAGAAATGTGAAAGAAACACTGAACTCCCTTGGCATTTGAAGATATAGAACTGTTGGCAATGAAGTTAAAAGTCCTTGGAGTCACACTTGTTTGGTGAGATTCACACCACCTATTCTTTGTGGAACTGAAAACATCCAGAGCGAATTTCAGCACCCAGATTAAGAGACTAGTTCAAATCTGCACATACTTGTTCTTAAGAAAATTAGAATGGTTTTGGTTCTGGTTTCTGTTCCACAAAAAAATTGGAACCCTGGGTCCAGTTCTTGGAAAAATAGTAATTCAGGTTCCAGTTCTGGTCCTGGAAATCAGACCCAGTTCTGGTTCTGGTTTTGGGTAACACTAGGAAAGTCTAGATTACCAGATAGTTCATTCATCAAGTAGTGTATCCGTATGGTGAGACAGCCGCCGTCGATTTGAAGATCCGACGGACCAAGGTCATCGTCTCCGTCTCGCCGAACGGTTCCTAGCGTGGGAGAGAGGGGGGCTGTGTGTTGTGTAAACCAAAACAAATTAGGGCTTGGAGCTCACATGGCGTTGACGAGTAGTGTGTTGCTCCTCCATGTACATCTAACGCGGTCAAGGAGGACGAGGATCGGAGGAAGGTTGGCATGGCGATCCCAGTGAACGGTTCTGTTGCAGGACCTTCTGGACTCAGCTTTTCTGCGGTGCAAGAGGCTATCAAAGCAGGGCTGTATGTGGATCTTGCCAACATTATTGACACTCTGGAACTCGAGGTTTGTGAGACGCTCTCTCTCTCTCTCTCTCTTCTCTGTGTCACGGGGGGTGGGAGCTTTTCTTGCTGGATTTTCTCGCTGCTGTGGATTATCTAGTCTCTAACTCTGAGAGGCTGATACTTCAGCGTTTGCATCCATAGGTAGTCATGAGTTTGTCTTCCTTCCGGACCGCCTTCTGTGAGTTTGCGTTTCGGTTCTCAATCTGCACATGATGAGGCTGGGGTTGAAAGGCAGGGGAATCCAAGTTGTCGCAGTATAGGGGCACAGAGCAGTAAGAACGTCCATGATGCCCTAGCGTCTGCGTTGGAACTGCTCTTCAATCTCCAGTTTTGTAGAAGGCGTCGCTGCTTGGATTCCGAGGGATTGCCGGGCTTTGCGAATTGGTTACTAGGATTCAATTTGCTCTGCATTATTGCTGGTTTCTCTATTGCACTGTTCACATGTTGCTTCACTATATAGAATCTGCCAGGTGAGGATGATGGAATTAGGGTTTAAAATGGGTTGCAGACAGCAGCTGCAGGAGCTTCAAAGCCTCAGGACTGGCCATATGCTATCCAAATTCTTGCTCATGTTTTCAACCACGACTTGTGAGTGGGTTTCTTTGACTCTTCTGTATATATACTATCCCAACAGCTGAAGGATACACATGAGATTTCAGTGCCATCCATAGACATTTTACTTCTTGTGGCAATGACAGCTTTGCACTTGCAGGCCTTGACAAGATAGAGCTGGTGTAATCCCTTCAAAAGAAATGCAAGGACTGTAACAAGTAACAGCAACCTCAAAGAGCTCTCACCATACAGAGAAACTGTGACTAAAACCTTTATTCCGTAATCACCAACATAGTCATCATTTGAAAGAGATGGGTGCAATCTGGAGATTGTAGAGCATGCATGAAATGTGAGTTGGTTTTGACAATTGCAATTACTCTGGTTTTGTTTTCTATGATAGAAATAGTGCAAGATTTGTTTGGAAGAGAACTCCCGATGTAGTGAAGCAGAGCAATCCAGAACTGGTGGCAGCCTGGAAGATAGTGCAGTGCATGTGGATGCATGATCATGCTGGGGTTTATGCAGCACTTCGTGCATACAGTTGGGCATCTGATGTTCAGCAGGTTGTTGCTGCAGTAGGTGGTGAGTCTCCTGTCTCTTACAGTAGCTCATTGTGGTCACTACATGAGATTTAACCTATTTAAGACTATCACCATGTGGCAATCTAGCCATGAAATGGATGAAATTTGAGAGTTGAAGAAGCCTACCATTGTACTAGCAACTGGAGCCTGGTGATATCTCACATTATTGAGAAGCCTTACTGCCAAAGCCTGCACTCCTTTCAGACCATCAGCAGTCTCTGTACAGGCTTCATGGTCAGAAGGTAGAGAGGCTGATGAGTTGCTAGAGTGACTTAACTGGTTTCTATAGAAAGCACACAAGTTGACAATCCAATTGATGCCTATGATGGGTGGCTGTTGCACTTTTCAGAGGATTACTCACATGGCATGCTGAAACTGCTATCAACTGCCTACTCTACTGTCAGTGTTGTCGATGCTGCTGCCTTTCTTGGCTTAAGTGAAAATGATGTGGTGACTTGTAAGCCTTCGTTGCCTCCTTGTGCTCATATTGGTCTACAATTGAGGTCAACTTGCTCTTTGTTAGTAGGTTGTGAAATACAGTACTCCTCCACCTAATTCAAGCGTGCGTGTTGAATGTTAGCATGTTGAGCTCAAAATAGATATGGGTATGCTTCCTGTTGAAGTTTTGGATTTCTCTCTTGTAGTATATATCACCTACATCTTGATTTAGTTGAGCTGCTTCTTTGTTCAGGTCTCCATCACTGTAATTTGCAGACCTCATTTTTTCTCTTGAAGACATTCATGCATCTTCATAGTCAGTTTTCTCTTTTGTGTTTGACTCAATAGTGTGAGTAAATTGCATGTGGTAGAAGTGAGGTCTTGACAAGTGGTTGTGTGAATGCAGTTACAAGCCAGCAGCATGGATGGGTCCTGGATCCTGCAACAAAGATGCTCACAGTGATGCCCATGGTTGCAGCTGCCACCAAGAAGACAGACTCCAGCCAGCTGCAGAATTTGACTGAATATGTCTTCCACTTGGAACATTGATGCAGAATCTGTTTTTCACTCCCAAGACTTTCCATCCCAATCTCTCAGCTCACTTCAGTGTATCAACCTGAAAATGATGATGCTCTTGTGTTTTACCTGGACTCATTTTGATCTGACATTACGTACATGGAATATCTGGATTTCTACTGCTTGAAAAATGCAAAGAAAGCATTGTTACATAAGTCCAATGGATCTGATGTTGTGAATAGGGTATTTGGGCCAAAGGGTCCATGGTCCAGAATCCTAAGGACCAATTTGAAGCCATTTGAATTCTTGAGTGGCACCCTTCTTCATGGTATAAAAGTGTTTTCTCTTGGGATACAATGGGTTTAGTTTTGTTTAAAGCTAGAGTAGTTATGGCACTTGCGAGATGGAGTAGCAAAAATTCAGTACATATGTCTAGAGAGGTCTATATGGGAGTCTAGAAAGTATGGCATCAATTACAGTGAAAGAAGTTTGTGGAACAATTAGAAAACACTTGAAACCATTTGTCGGTCGTAAATTGATTGAGAAAATTATCATTACTTTTGAAAAATTAGATGAAATTCCTCACAATCTATGTGATGTATGTGGTAATCATGTTTCAATTATTGCACTTAAGATAGACTCAAAATTATTTTGCTCTCACAAAAGTTTATTACTTCACATTGATTTATAGAGTTTTGGATGCAAAATGTAGTTTTTTGGGATTATACCTATGAGTAAGCCATGTTATTCATGATTGAACTTTTACCTAAAAAAAATGGATTTAGAGGAATCAATTAATGAAAACAAATTCTTACCTTACACATTGATAGCAAATGTTTGTCCAAGTGTGTCACAATTTTTATTCTCTTTTCAAAGGTGAAATAATGTATTGTCAAGATAAAAAACATGATTTCATAAGATTTTGAATATTATATAAAAAAGTAGATATTCCATTGTGTCACATGCCAAACTTGATGACATATGACAACTTGCATGTGTTTACATAAATGATGCATTGCCAACTACAATGAATTTGATATGAATAAGCCTTTAAAGAACCAAAAGCAACATGATTTAACATGGGAGGAGATGATTTTTTTTAATGAGGTTAAAAAAACATTCAAACATTTAGAGAGGTTTCAAAATTCAAGGACAATGGAAAATGATAGAAATGACATGGAAAACATAAAATTTCAAGGTGAAGATGTATTGACAACCATTAAAAATAATCTTATGAATAAAAATAAAAATAAAAGATTAAGAAGATTTTGACCCGAGTTTTTAACCCCAAAAAAAAAAAAAAAAAAAAAAAAAAAAAACCCTTCTTTGAAGTCAATCTTAAAAACAATGGCAATGTTGCATTTTTTTTTGATACATCTAATTAAGTTAGATTCTAATGTGACTCAAAGTTCAAATGTTATGTAACATATAATTTATTTATAAGACCTCCAATTTGAGCATTCATGTTTTTATTAATACTAAAGTAGTAGTTTATTTAAATTGTTGTACCATTTGTTATATTATTGTCAACTATGGTTGAGAAATGCTCATGCATATTGATCATTTACCTTTTGTTTTGTATTCAAACTTCATATGGAGTGAAAGGTTGATCCAACTAGCTCCTTTTAGGACCATCATCCTTTAAACCATTATCAAGTTCCCTTTGGAGTGGATTCTTTGGCTGATTGTTTGATCTTGTGAAAACCATGGTTCTAAGTCAAAAGAAGTTATTTGATTTTTGAAAACCACTGGTTAAAGGTCTAATATAACCGGCCCCAACCCACTAGTTCTTTACGATTTGCAAAACATGTGAATATAACATCCCTTTGCATTTTCATACTAGGCCACGATATTGTAGTAGCTTATTTGGTTTGGCACTCAGGTGTTGAATAATTATTTTATAATAAAATTTTGATAAATTTTGGAAATTTTGGCTTATATAATTATGTTATAATAATATTATTTGACTATGATGACTAATCATTACACTTAATGTCCATGAAAAGATCTCATATTAAAACAAAAGTATTGCACAATTTCTTTTTAGTCCTTGTCATAGTTTGTCGTTACAAGTTGCATGGACTTCACTTTGTCCAACAACTTAAGTGAGTCATAGTACCACAATTGGAGCTTTTGCTAAGGGTAGGTAAACAACAAAGAAATCACCTATTTATTAGATATTGAATAGTGAAAAAAAACAAAAACAAAATTAAACAATAAACCCTAAATACAACTTAAACAAAATAATTGTCAAGTTCCCAAAATTTTCATATCAATCAACAAATAATTTCTTTCATTTTTGTTGTTTCAAGCAGATAGTTTTTTAAAAAATTACAAATAATATTATTACTGCCAACCCTCAAAAGGTAGTATGATATTAGCATTCTAGAAATGAGAATTGTGCTGCCCTCCCCACCCCCCCTCCCTCCCTCCCTCCCTCCCTCATTTGCTAACAAGCATAAAAGAAAGAAAGAAAGAAAGGGGACAAGGGGTGTAGAGGAACACTGAAAGCTTTGTGGGATTGAACCACCTTGCCTACCAAGGCAAGGATATTGTGTTTAGATTCATTATAAGGAATTGTGGAGTCCATAAAATAATAAGGAAAAATGGAAACAAACAACTCATCCCCTAATGCCTGTTGCCAGGTTTAAATAAAATCATGAGAGATGATACAACCCGGGGTTTATTTCTTCCAATTTTGTGATACAAAAACTTGGCAAAAATAAATTTCCTGAAAAAATAGCAAAATTAGTCAAATTGGCTTTCCCAAGTGCGGAGGGAAATTATGCTGGGTGACATACCCTCCACATACACTAAACAAACCGGACCAGGTTTTTCTGGTTAGTGTAAAGCGGTTAGTTAATTTGATTACAAAATGAATTTGATTCATACCCTCAAATGCCCCTCCCTCCGGAGAATGCACTCATACAGGAACCTCCCCTACAACGTAATGCCCACCCGGCACCTTTGAAAAAAAAAGAGTGTGGGTGTGTGTTTTCTGCACTTTAAAGCCCTCTCCGGGCAGATTCAACAAATTAATAAGGGTATCTGGAGCGCGGAAATTATCAGCAAGCCAAAAAACAAAAAAAGGTACATCCGGGCAGAGTCAACAAATAAATAAGGGGATCGTGATCTAGGGAATTATCAGCAAGACCAAAAAAAAAAAAAAAGGGTATATCCGGGCAGAATCAACAAATAAATAAGGGCATCTAGAGCAAGAGAATCAGGGTTATTTTTTAATAAAATGTTTCAATTTTGTGATATTGAAAATTGGCAAATTTTTAAAGCAAAAGTTAGTCAAATTTACCGGAATTTTTTTTTTTAAATCCCAGTTTTTTGGTAGAAAAAATTAGAAAAATTTGTCCCCAATAAACAAACTGGAGAAAATAAGATTTATATCCGGATCCGAAGTTTAGGGGCTAATATCCTCCCAATGGCAACAGCACTGTAATAATAATAATAATAATAATAATAATCATATGGTATTAAAAATTTAAAAAACAGTTATAGTTTTTTTTTTTTAAATTGTTGTTCTGTTTATGTTTTTTTGGGTCACGGTGAGAAACGACCGGCTGATAAAGAAAGACCAAGTCTATGACCGGTTGGGAAAGTTGGACCTCGTCGAGAGGAAACGAAGGGAAACCGAGGGTCTGTTGCCCCGAGACCCGAGAGAGAGAGAGAGAGAGCAGCAAGAGAGGAGAAGATCACAGATACGCACGCCCGCTTTCGCGACACATAGCAACAAAGATTGCAGTGATGGTGGACAGATCTTGACATCCAGAAGCATAGAATAGGTACACAAGTTGCTGCTTCTGGATCCACAGAGAGAGAGAGAGAGAGAGAGAGAGGGTTTGTGTGTGTGGAGAGCTGTGGGTGATCGGCAACAGAGGTAGGGAAGATGTTTTTGTTCGACTGGTTTTACAGCGTGCTTGCCACACTTGGGTTGTGGCAGAAGGAGGCCAAAATCTTGTTCCTGGGCCTGGACAATGCGGGCAAGACCACGCTGCTGCACATGCTTAAGGATGAGGTCTGATGCTTGCTTGCTTTGCTTTTTGTTTTTTTTTGCCCCTCCCCTTCTGTACAGCCTTGTTTTGTCTCGAGTGGGGTGGGGACTGGCTGGCTGGCTGGCTGGCAGGTGGGGAGTGAGGAGTTGCGGTTATGGAGCTTTATGGGTAGAAGAATCATGCGGAAACAGAAATGGTTTTCTGTAGCCAAGGGTTATGTGTTGCGTGTTGTGAGATCTATATTCTTGGTGTATGTGAGAAGTCTGTATGTATATTGGCAGGGGGGCTGTGTTTTGCTGTTGCAAGATGCCGCAGCAACTGATTACATCCGTCTTGAAGTCAGCGTTTGTGTAAGGGGTTAGGATTCGTGAATGGTGGGTGGTGCAAAGCCTCGGGAACCTAGTACTTTTCATTGAGCGATCCGATGATTGTAGGGAAACCAAAAAACCGTCTAGGAAATAGTTGTGTGTGCTTCGCGAGTATGGTGCCAAAGAAGCCAGGAATAGATGTTTGAAGGAGAGGTCGAGTGGTGATCAAAACACTTCTATCCGCATAGGTTTTTCTGATTGCATCTTTCTTTGCTCCTGCTTGTCTCATCTGGGTATTTGCAGAGGTTGGCACAGCATCAACCAACACAGTATCCGACTTCAGAAGAGTTGAGCATTGGAAAAATCAAGTTCAAAGCGTTTGACTTGGGTGGCCACCAGATTGCCAGACGAGTATGGAAGGACTACTATGCAAAGGTAGGGTAATTACATTCCACCAGACAGAAAGAGGGCAGTTTATTTGCTGGACCCCCTTCTTCTGCCCGCAGAGATAAGACCTCTACTACTCTTTCAGGAGTTGAAGTTTTTGTATGTATTTGTCAAAAGGGGAAGACCCATTTGAAGCTGCTGTGCCCACAGCAGTCTCTAAGTTCTTTTAGGGTTAATTCAACTACGCATGTCAAATATCAGATGTACCAACTTGTGAAGATATGATGCATACAGTTATCGTGTTGTATGTCTGAATCCTTGAGGTTTTAGTGTATGAATTTTTGCATTCTGGATTTGAGGACTGGTGCAAGCGGCAGGTGAAAACAGAGAGCAAGCATAGGGTTATTGACACAGATAACCAACCTATTGGAAGGCATGTGTTTTGGGGGTTGATGGTTGAGATGTCTTGCAAGTGTTGAGCTGTATTGTTAACCATCTCTATTTTCTCTGACTCATTTGTTTGGGTTTTCTCTCATGTTCTATTTCAATTTAGCATTAGGTGACTGCAGTCATTGTGTGGAGATTTCTCTGCAATTTCATGGGTATCTAAGTTCAGCTGTAATTGTGGTCAATAACACCCCCATAATGCCAGCAAGAGTGCCTGGCAGTTGACCAGTTATTCTTCACAAGGTGTTTTGCTAGGGTTTGAGCTAAACACGTGCTGCTCCTAAAGTTGAAAACATGTGGGGTAGTTACTGTTATCACTGGACTGGCCACATTTGAGAATAGCTGACATGATACAGAAGGATGGAGCCAATGATGGGGGTGAGCTGACTGTGAGACTTGTATGCAGGTGGATGCGATAGTCTATTTGGTAGATGCAGCTGACAAGGAAAGGTTTGGGGAGTCAAAGAAGGAGCTGGATTCACTCTTGTCAGATGATTCACTTGCACAAGTTCCTTTCTTGATCCTGGGGAACAAGATTGACATTCCATATGCAGCTTCAGAAGATGAGCTACGGTACTCACTAGGCCTGAGCAACTATACCACTGGCAAGGGCAAGGTGAATCTTGGGGAGACCAATATGCGGCCAATTGAGGTGTTCATGTGCAGTATAGTGCGAAAGATGGGCTATGGGGAAGGTATCAAGTGGATGTCTCAGTATATCAAGTAATTTTATATTTGATATTCCAGTTCGTGGGTTGGGAAGCACGTGTGGGCTGGAGGGTTTTTTGTGTGGGGCAGTTGCAGGATGATATCCAGTTCACCCATGGCACCATTTTGAGTTTGTGCAAGGTCGATAATTGGTTGCCACTGCAGCATGGAGTGGAGGCTCAAATCGTAACCCTTTTCTACAAATTTAGAAATCACCTAGTACTACTTTAGGATCTTGAATTGAGAATGTCTATTTGTCAGCAACATTTGTGTACTCAAACATGCTCTGGGTGTCCAGTACTAAGAAATGCTTTGTATCATTGTTGGACTCTTAGCAATTTGAAAAAGCAAACTGAGAGCCGATTTGTGGCACAAGGATCTTTCTTAAGGGGGAAGTTAGGGTTTTCCCATCTCACATCCAGTGGTCTGTGGATTTCCATACTGGTCCACATTGGTGCAAGAACAGGCCAGTGGTCATGGTGTTGGTCACAGATTTGCTGTGCAATGGTTCATATTAACTACTGCATTACAGCTCTATAGATTTGCTCAGTTAAATGGCTGTCTACCTCTTACTGCTTTAGATCACAATAGTTATACAAACTGTGGGTATTTTTTAGGTGAGGAAGATGGGATCAGTAGTTTGCTTGCAGTGTCTATTTGAGTGTTGGGTTTTTGGTCCCAAACCCTGTAAAGTTGTCATGGCTTTTCTTTTCCTAGGTACCTGATTGTATGGAGCTAAATTTTAGTTGGATCTTTTGGCATTCTTGAGTATCCTGTTTATGCACTGGCATCATAAAGTGCCTTCCTACAATTCCCTGTCATCAGCCAGATTGTGTAGGGAAATCAGATGCTACTGCTCATTGACCATTGATTTCAGATCTTGATGACATGCATTAAGAATGTGCAGCACAGCTTTGGTGACTTCCAGCAGAAGCCATGTAAGCTTTCAGGTCACATATTTATAGACTATGAGTTGCATTGTCGGGCGGGTAATAGATGAATTGATTATTATAATGTTTTTTTGATAGATATAATTTACTCTCCCACACGTGTGGGAGTGTGCTTGAGTCTCAAAGACATTTTTTCAGTTCCCTTCTTTTGTTTGGTCTTCAATTTGGTCAGTAGCTCAAGACTAGAGTTGCAATAGGAAGGCTGGAATTTCAGGTGAGTGAGGAGCTCAGGAAGGTTGAGGGTCTTGGGTAGGAGTCAAGACATGGAACTCTTATGTGTTCATTGATTTGTTAAACTCATAGGCGGTATAAAATGTTGCTTGTGTGAGATTATCTTATACAGTTTTGTTTCTCATCATCCTACAGGTTTTGTGAGGTCTACATAGCTCTAATCTTTCATGGCTGTTAGGATACCTCCTACACACAAAGTTGTGTGCCTTGGTACAATGTGCTAATCATGTATGTATGTAGTATGTACTGCCAAATTTGGAACAAGCAAAGGATTCATATAATTTGGGCAATTGTGGGATTACTTACCATTGAAAGAGAAACATTAGTTCCTTCATAGAGTGAGCTTGCTATACATACATACATCCATACATACATGCCAGAAGTGGAGCACCAAAAAGGACTGATAATTTTTAGACCTAATACTGAATTGAACAGCAAGTGTTTGTGTAGTTAAATGTCATTGGGATGAACTAAGTGCTTTTTTCTTCTTTTTTTTTCGTTTTTTTGACCGAAAAGTTGGGAAATTTTTATTTTTGCACTTGTAATGTAGACTAATTTTGCTAATATTTTCAGAAAATTTTATTTTGCTAAACTTTTGATATGATTAAATTGGAAACCCTAAAAAAAACCCTGGTAATAATGATGTAATCCTGAATTTAAAATCAAGTGTTTGAGTAAATCAAACAATAATGCAGACAGAAACTGGAAAACATGACGACCAAATTATGTGTAAAAGGAGAGTACCAACGTCACCTCTCTCCCATCCCCCAAAAGAAAGGAAAGGAAAGGAAAGGAAAAACAAAAGACCAACGGAAAACAATAAAGAGCGAGGCCTTATGACGACAATGGACCAATCAGAGTATGAGACGACAGAAAAAAGGCAATCAAGAGCTGCCATGTGGTAGGCACATCCACCGTCCAGAATTTCTGTACCGTCCATCGAAATTAGGGTTAATACTAGGGTTACAAATTTTTAAAACTTGAGCTTGCTCATTTGTTGACAATGGTTAAAATCTCGTTTTAACTACGGTTAATTTAGGGTTTCTATTTTAGGGTTTGAGGAAGAAGAGTTAACCGTGCGTTTCGTTGTCCCTTTCTTCGCTGCGTCCGTGGCAACCGTTACTGTCTCTGCAACTGTCGATCTCAGATCTCTGCAAGCGATGGTGGAGGAGAGCAGGACGATGACGTTGTCCCTGAACTCAAAGGACAGCATTAGTAGTAGGGAGGCAGGTGTGTGTCCTTTATTCCTGTCATCTTTATCATTTTGTTTTGTTTTCCTTTCTTTTTTTTTGGGGGGGGGGGGGGGTTTTGGGGGGGGCCGTTGTCGGGTTGTCACGCCCTTTATTCTCCTTTGGGGGGCCCCCCGTCTCCCCGAGCCCGCCTCGGCAGGTTTGGTGGGG
>Ga0116231_10002509_pt1 | contig 38426 bp, 25 predicted proteins | sample S1TSphgellanicum_2_FD_89695 | JGI IMG/M metagenome (GOLD analysis project Ga0116231, IMG submission 89695) | Host-associated microbial communities from peat moss isolated from Minnesota, USA - S1T2_Fd - Sphagnum magellanicum MG | ecosystem: Host-associated > Plants > Peat moss > Unclassified...
CGATTCCGGCGAATGGATCGAGTCGAACGAGTGGATCGAGAAGACTCGCGCGGCGCTGCGCGACGCCGACCATTTCGTGCATACCAGACCGTGGACCGCGCTCGGTATCGTCGCGGTTCTCGGCGTGATCGGAGGTTTGATTGTGGCCCAAAGGAGTCGCACATGACGCATACCGATCGGACCCGCTTACGCGCCGAGAGCGTGCCGCTCGTGCCCAGCCCCGAGCGTCCCGGACCGGATCAACTGCCCCATGATTTTCCCGACCCGGGTCCCCAGGCACAGGCCTGGCTGCGCGCCTTGCGCGTCGTCAGCCCACCCCCTCCTCGGACGCACTGAATCATGAAGCGGGACTTTGCCAACCGTCGCGACTGGCGCAGCTACTTGAGCCGGGTCGAATGCGCGTATACGTTGCAGTGCGAGTCGCGCAGGAATCCGATCAGTGTCAGCCCGGCCACCGCAGCCAGGTTCACGGCGAGACTGGAAGGCGCACCAATGGCCGCGAGTACCGCGACGCCGGCACGTAGCGCCTTTTGAACCAGTTCGAAGCTCGCCCGCCCGGACAGCAGCACGACTCGGTTGGCCAGCGGTAAGGCGCCGGCGAGCAGGTGCTCGCCGACCAGCTTGTCCAAGGCGTTGTGGCGGCCGACATCCTCGGCGAGTCCGAGCAGATTTCCCGAGGTATCGAACAGCGCCGCCGCATGAATGCCGCCGGTATCGCCGAAGCGCGCCTGCGCCGCGCGCATGCGCTGCGGCAATTCGAGCAGCATGGCCAGCTCGACCCGCATAGCACTGTCGATGCGCGTTGCAGCCGCGCGCGCGATCGCGGCATCGAGTCCCGTCGTGCCGCAAACCCCACAGCTCGAGCCCGCGGAAAAGCGCCGCGGTGCTGACTGTAGTTGCAGCGCAACCCGTGCCTCGAGTCCGACGCTCACCACATTGGGCCGGCGCGTGCTGGTCTCGATCGCGACGATGTCGGCCGCGCGCTCGACGATACCTTCGGCATAGAGCAAGCCGGCCGCCAGCGACTCGTCGTCGCCGGGCGTGCGCATCGTGGTCCCGAAGGAGACCGCTTCGCCGCCGAAAGCCGGGTGATGCAGCTGCACTTCGAGCGGCGCTTCGACCGCGATCCGATCGTCCAGTTGGGTGCGCTGCACGGCCGACGAGCCGGGCTCCGAGGCGAGCCGCAGGATGCGCACCGCGAGCGTGCCGCCGATGGCGGGCGGGGTGGCGGTCATGTCGGGAGTGTCGCGGTCATAATGTCGCGGTCGTAATGTCGCGGTCGTCGCGGGTGTGTCGGGCGGGAGCGCCCCAAGCCGGACAAAAAATGCCCGTTTTGCTCAAAAACCGCCGCAATGATACCGTTCCCAGTCACGGGCTGCCATGGACCCGCAAGCTGCCATGGACCTCAAAGGGTTGCCAATCAAGGGGACTGCGATGTCGAAAACCGCCGATCTGAAGGCCCGCCAAGCGGCGGCCGTGCCGCCGGGTGTGGGCTCCAAGGGAATCTACGTCGCCAAGGCGGAGAATTCCGAGCTTTGGGACGTGGACGGCAAGCGTTACATCGATTTTGCGGCCGGCATCGCCGTGCTCAATACGGGCCATCGGCATCCGCGCGTGATGGAGGCGGTCGCAAAGCAGGGCGAGCTGTTCGCGCATACCTGTTTTCATGTCGCATCCTACGAGTCCTACATTCGTCTTGCGGAACGCCTCAATGCCGCGGCTCCGGGGGATTTCGCGAAAAAGACCCTGTTCTTGAACTCGGGTGCGGAGGCCGTGGAAAACGCCATCAAAATTGCGCGCATCCACACCAAGCGCTCCGCGGTCATCGCGTTTTCGGGCGGATTTCACGGTCGTACGCTGCTGACCTTGGGCTTGACCGGCAAGGTGATGCCTTACAAGCGCGGCTTCGGTCCGTTTCCGGCCGAGGTCTATCATGCGGAGTTTCCGCATCCCTATCACGGCGTGACGACCGAGCAATCGCTCGCCGATCTCGACCGGCTATTTCATGGTGACGTCGATCCGAAATCGGTCGCGGCGATCCTGATCGAACCGGTGCAAGGCGAGGGCGGCTTCAACGTCGCGCCGGCGGATTTTCTGCGTGCGCTACGCCGCCTGTGCGACGAACATGGCATCGTCTTGATCGCCGACGAGGTGCAGGGTGGGATCGCACGCACGGGCAAGATGTTTTCGATCGAGCACGCGGGCGTCGTGCCCGATCTGATCACCGTCGCCAAGGGCTTGGGCGGCGGCTTCCCGTTGTCCGGGGTCATCGGCCGCGCGAGTATCATGGACGCAGCGCACCCCGGCGGGCTCGGCGGGACCTATGGCGGCAACCCGATCTCGATCGCAGCCGCGCTCGCGGTACTCGACGTGATCGAGTCCGAGGACTTGTTCACGCGCGCGGTGCGCGTCGGTCAGCGCATGCGTTCGCGCCTCGATGCGCTCGCGCTGGAGCTGCCCGCGATCGGCGATGTGCGCGGCCTCGGCGCCATGATCGCGTTCGAACTCGTCAAGGATGCGAAGACACGGGAACCGGATGCCGCACTGACGGCGGCGATCGTCGCGGAGGCTGAGCGTCGCGGCCTGATCTTGCTCTCCTGCGGCGTGTCGGCCAATGTCGTGCGCCTGCTCGCGCCGCTGACGATCCAGGACGGCGTACTCGAAGAGGGCCTCGATATCCTCGCCGCTGCGATCAATGCCGCGCTGGGACGCGAGCCCGCACGCGCGGTTGCCTGAGACATCCGGAGCGGCGATACAGGCTTCTGTATGCCGCGACCTCATGGCGCCCGCTGCGAGCGGTTCGCCTAATCCCGGAACGTCGCCGTGATGCCGATCGTGCGCGGCCGATAGGTGAAATTGTTCTGCTGGACCGACTCATAGTTCGGATTGAAGGCGTCCGGCTGCACCTGGGCATAGTTCAGCAGCGTATGCGAGTCGAGCAGGTTGTCGCAGAAAGCCGAAATCTGCCAGCCCGCCAATTTCACGCCGGCACGCATGGAGAAAAAGCTCTCGGCCGGCAGCGTATAGGAGTTCGGGTCGTACTGGCTGCTGTTCGGGTCCTGAACGGCGGCGAGCCAGGGATTGCGGCTGGCGTAGGTCCAGTCGAGGCGCACGAAGGCGTCGCGATCCGCGAGTTTGAAATCGTATTGCGGCCCGATCGCGATGTTCAGAGGCGGATTCGTGCCCGGCGAGTAATTGATCGCCGCTTCGCCCGAGATCGCATCGCCTGCAATCGCGAGGTTCGAGGTCGAAGTCTTGGTGAAGCGCGCATTCGTGTAACCCACGGAGGCTTCGACCGACAGGCCGCCGCCAACCACGAAGTCAGCCTGGAGGTCGCCGCCCTTGGCCACGGCCGTGCCGAGGTTGTCGGTGAATTGCAGCCCGCAGTCGCCGGCAACATAGACGTTTTGTTGAATGTTGTTCCACAAGATGTAGTAGAGGCTTGCCGAAATCTTGAAGCGGTCGGCGAAGACGTTCTTCGAGCCGATCTCGAAGCTCTGGGTCGTGTCCGAGTTGTAACTCAGCGGCGCTTGTCCGCTCGCGAAGCCCTCCTGGATCAGGCCGCTCGAACAAATAGCGGCGGGCAGCGGTGGGTTGTAGCCGCCGGGCCTAAAGCCCTTGGCGTAGGTGAAGTAATAGAGGTCCTGGGGATCGACCTGAAAGGACAAACCCACCTTGGGCGTAAAGGAATTCTCGTGCTGCTGACCGCCGGCATAGGAAGGACCGAAATTCTCCAGTCCGTCGGAGTAGTGGCTCAGCGAAGTGCCGAGCTTCGACTCGCGCACGCCTAGCGTCAGCGCGAACCAATCGGTGAACTCGTACGTGCCCTGGGCGAAGCCGGCGATCTGTCGATCGTAGCTGCGGTTGTAGTTGTAGTAGATGTCGCAATTCGGAAAGTTTTGCGGCGTTCCCTGGCCGTTGCAGCCGTAGTAGGGTCCGAAGACGCTGATCGCGTCCGTGCCGTAGAGATAATTGAAGAACGAGTTGATGTTCGGGTCATTGAGCTGTTCGATGCTGGTTTCTTGTGCGAGCGACCAGAAGGCGCCCACGGTCCACTTCAAGGGACCGTCGTCGGTGGATTGCAGACGCACTTCCTGGGTGTAGTTGCGCTGATCGTTGGTCATCGTATTCGGCGTCGAGTAATCGGAAAAACCCGGGGGCAGATGAATGCCCGAGCCGTTGATCAACGGATACCAGGGGCACGGCGGCGCGGTCTGCGCCGCGGTACAGCTCAAGCCGTAGCCCGAAGACGGCCAGCTGATCGATTGATAGAAGGCAAGATCGTAGACGGTGCCCTCGTAGGCGTCCGTCTCGTTCCGATAGTAGTACGAGGTGTTCGAGATCAGGCTCATGTGGTCGAAATCGACCTGGATCTTCAGCGCCGGCAGGATGTACTTGTCCGGGATCGCGATCCGCTCCGGTGTCGCGTCGTTGAACTCACCGGCGCCCGGATTGGAATAGGCGGGCCAATAGGTCGAGATGTTGTTCTGCTGTTTGTTTTGGAACGTGATGCTCGGCGTGATGCTGACGTTGCTCGCCGGCTTGTAGAGCAAGGCGCCGCGGATCGCGGTGGTGCCAGTGTAATTCGCATTCGGCTGGGTGACGGCACCGGTCGTATCGTTGACGTCATTGATCCAGCCGCCGTCACGGCGATACCAGACGCTGACACGATAGCCCAGCACATCGTCGATGATCGGGCCGCCGTGCGCGGCTCCGGCTTCGTAGCTCGGGGCGCCGTACTGCGTGTACGAGGCCTCGGCGCGCGCATAGGTCGAGTCAGTCGTGACGCTGGGCTGAACCATGATGTAGCGGACGGTGCCGCCCTCCGAACCCGATCCGAACAAGGTGCCCTGGGGTCCGCGCAGCACTTCCACCCGGTCCACGTCGAAGGTCTTCGGCAGCGTGTCGTCCGGGTTGAAGCCGAGCGCACGCATCTGGATCGGGGTGTCGTCGATGTAAATGCCGGTCGTGCCGGCGCCGCCCGACGAGGAGATCCCGCGTATCGAAATCGCATTCGTACCCGAGGTGTCGATCGAGACCCCGGGGGTGAAGCGCACCATCTCGGAAAAGTCGCGAATACCTCTTTGATCGAGGTCGTCCTGAGTCATGGCCGTGATGCTGATCGGGACCTTGCTGATGCTTTCTTCGCGCCGCGTTGCCGTAACCACGATCTCCTCGAGGCCGCCGCTCGTACTCTCGGCCGGCGCGGCGGCCGCATTGCTCGCGGCGGGATCGGCCAGTGCGGTGGAAGTGCCCGCGGCGCCGCAACCGGCGATGCCTAAAAGCAACAGCAGCGAGGTGAGGGAACGGTTCGAACGCATCGCTAGGTTGTTTCGCATCGCATCCCCGGAGTTATATGGTCATATAAAATCGCGATGTAGTGACACTAGCACCGCTCCTGGAGGCTTGCAACCGCGAATTGCTGACCGCCTTGCGGGGGCGTTTTGGCGGGGCGTTGCGGTGCAATGCGCACTCAGCGCCTGCCGATCGTGCGACTTCTGGTGTCGTTTTTGGGCATCATGGGGCATGGGAGCAGCATTGCACCTCGTCCATCCCGATCTCGGTCAGGATCCCGCGGCACGGTTCGCCGTCAAAGACGAGCGAGTCTCGGTACGTTTCGCCACGGGCGAGGGTTCTCTCGAGAGTGCTGTCGGCGCCAATCTATACGCCGTCGGCGACGCCCTATTGACCGGATCGACCGGCGATTCCTGGGTGGTGTCGCGCGCGCGTTTCGACGCGAAGTATCGGCCCGAGCCCGCGACGCAGGCCGGTGGGGACGGTTTGTACCGCAATCTACCGGTGCCGGTGCTCGCCAAGGCAATGGCGGTCGCGTTCACGGTGGCGAGAACGGACGGCGGCGATCTGTTGCGCGGCGAGGCGGGCGACTGGCTGATCGAATACGCACCCGGGGACTACGGTGTCGTCGCCCGGGCGCGCTTCGAGCGGGTTTACCGCCTGCTCGAAGGGTCCGCTATTGCCGATAAATCCGCTACTGCCGATAAATGAAGGTCAAACCGAAGGTTCGCGGCCGGAAGCCGAATTCGCGTTCCAGACGGCTGATGCCCTGACCGGAATCGATCGACCATTCGTAGTTCGTGACCACGTGGGTATCGGTCAGATTGTCGACGAATGCCTCGAGCTGCCATCCCCCGAACTTCGTGCCCGCGCGCAGCGAGGCGAAGTTCGTCGACGCCAGTTGATAGTTGGCGTAGTCGTATTGCAGCGTCGTACTATCCTGGCCCGGTGAGGGCCATTTGGAATGACTTTCGTATTCATCGTCCGCGCGGATGAACGAATCGTGGTCGAGGAGCTTGAAGCTGTACTCCAGGCCGATCGTCGCCGTGAAGGGCGGATTCGGCTGGCCGCTCTGCCCCGTGATCGCATCGCCGTCCGAAACCACAGGCCCCGTCGACGACGTCGTCGACAGCTGTGCGTTCTGCGTGTAGCGCGCATCCGTATAGCCCGTCGCGAGTTCCACCGTGAATTCGTCCGTCACGGCGATGTCCGCTTGCAGGTCGGCACCCTTGGCGACGGCGGCGCCAAGATTGTCAATGAAGGAGATTTCGCATATCGGCGGCACGACGGTCTGCTGGATGTTGTTCCAGCGGATGTAGTAGATGCTGCTCGCGAGCTTGATGCGGTTGTCGATATTGTTCTTCGCACCGATTTCGAAGCTGTTGACCGTGTCGGAATTGTAGGTCGCCGGCGATTGCGTGATGCCGAACGCCGCAAAGTCTTGCGAGCAAGCGGCTTGCGGCACGGGATTGTTCGCGCCGCCCGGCCGGAAACCCTTGGCATAGGTCGCGTAATACAGGTCATGCGGGTCGTATTGATACGAGAAGCTGACTTTCGGCGTGAAGGAATTTTCCTTCTTGTCGCCGCTGTTGCTCTGCGGGCTCAGGAACAGTTGCGGGCCGCCGGTCAGCGTATTGAACAAAAATTCGGTGCGCGAAAAGCGTGCGCCGACGGTCAATTTGTATTGATCCGTGAAGGAATACGTTCCCTCGCCGAACACGGCAAGCTGCTTGTCCTCGGAAAAGGTCTGCAGGAAGTACGAGTCATTCGGAAAGCGTGGATCGTAAGGAACCGGAATGTTGTTGCCGTTGGCGTCGGTGTAATAGAACTCCTGCGTATAAGGAACTCCGGCGATCGCTTCGGTAAATGCATTGAGTTCGGGGTCGTGGATCTGTTCCAGGTACTGCTGCTTGTCCATCGCGAAGAACAGGCCCGTGGTCCAGATGAACGGCGACGACGGATCGTTCGATTGCAGCCGCAGTTCCTGGGTGAAGTTCTGCTGATCGTTGTTGATCGAGGCCGGCGACTGGTAGCTCGTGAGGCATGACTGGGCCGGTTGGCCGTTACCGGAGATGATCGCGGCTTGTTCCTGGCAGGTCGGGAGGTGCACGCCATTGCCGTCGATGAGCGGGAAGTAACCGCCGAAGAACGTCTGGTAGAAACCAAGGTTGTAAAGCGTGCCGTCGTAGCCGGTGACTTCCTTGCGGTCGAAATACGAGGTGTTGGAGACCAGTCGCACCGGGCCGAGGTCGCCCTGGACCTTGAGCGCGGTGATGTAATAGATGTCGGGATCCGTTCGTTGCGTCGGATCCGCGTTCACGTATTGATTGTTGCTGGGGTTCGAGTAAAGGCCCCAATAACTCTCTACGTCATTGCGATAGCGATCCTGGTAGGAGAAGCTCGGTGTGATCGTCCAGGCGTCGCTGGGCGCATACACGAAGGCGATGCGGAACAGCTTGGTCTGATCGTAGTTCGCGTTCTTTTGCTGTAGATCCAGGGAATACGGATCGATCCGATCGATCCAGCCGCCGTCGTAGCGATACCAGGCGGTCACCCGGACGCCGAGCGTGCCGTCGATCAGCGGTGTGCCGGCCGCGATGCCCGCCTCGTAGCTCGGCGCTCCGCCTTCGGTGTACGACACCTCGTCGCGGCTGTAGAAGCTCGTGTTCGTCAGGCTGGGCTGCGTCGTGATGTAACGGACCGTGCCGCCCTCGGAACCGGCGCCAAACAGCGTGCCCTGCGGGCCGCGCAAGACCTCGATGCGATCGAGGTCGAAGGCCTTCGGCAGGGCCTCGTCGGGATTGAAGGCGAGTGCGCGCATCTGGATCGGGGTGTCGTCGAGATAGATGCCCGTCGTACCGGCACCGCCGGTCGAGGCAATGCCGCGGATCGAAATATTGTTCGTTCCGGAATTGTCGATGTTCACGCCGGGTGTGAATTTGGCGACGTCTTGGAAGTCCTTGATTCCGCGGATGTCCATCATGTCCTGCGTCAGGGCGGTGACGCTGATCGGCACCTTGCTCAAGTTTTCCTCGTGCCGGGTCGCGGTCACGACGATTTCCTGCAGCGGGCCGGTGCTCTCGTCCGTGCTGTCGGCATCCGCCCCGGCGAGCGCCGGGCCCACGAATGTCAGAGCGGCGAGCGCTGCGCAAAATCCGGCGGTGCGCGTCACTCCCGTCCGCGCGGCTCGGCCGCGTCCGTGGCCCTGGTACAACGCCCAATACTGCCGACATCCCAGCATGATGAATCCCCATTTTGATTGTTGAATGGCACGCCCGCGAGAGCGGCGATTTCCCTGACTTTGGTCAAGATAACGCTGCGTTTGGCGAAAGGCAAACGAGGCCGGAAAAATCGCCTTGCTCGTTGTTTCGCCGCCACGGGCATCGGTTCGGCGAGCGGCGCCGGCGGTCCGACGCACGCGGCGATTTATGGGATCATAAGCCTCATGAGCAATCCCGCCGACCGCCCGAAAGCCAAGTCCCTGAATCCCTTGCGAGCGCTCGCGCCTTTCTTGTGGCCCTACCGCGGCGTGCTCGTCGCGGCGATCGTCGCCCTGCTCGCCGCGTCCGGCGCCTTGCTCGCCTTGCCGCTGGCCCTGAAGTACATCGTCAATGCGATGGCGGCCGGGGATGCGAGCACGATCAACGAGTACGCCTCGGGTTTTCTCGCCGCTGCCGTGATCTACGGTCTGTGCGCTGCCCTGCGCTTCTACCTCGTGACCTGGCTTGGTGAACGCGTCGTCGCCGACGTGCGCACGGCCGTTTACCGGCGCGTCGTACGCATGGACCCCACGTTCTACGAAGTCACGCGCACCGGCGAGGTCTTGTCCCGCCTGAGTGCCGACACGACGCTCGTGCAGGCGATCTCGGGCGTGAATCTCTCGATCATCTTGCGCTCGGGTTTGAGTCTCGTCGGCAGCCTCGTGCTGCTGACGCTGACCAGTGTCGAACTGACGATCTGGATCCTCGGCCTGATTCCGGTGGTCGTCGTGCCTTTGATCCTGATCGGCCGGCGCGTGCGCGGCCTGTCGCGCGCCTCGCAAGACCGCCTCGCCGACACGAGTGCGCTCGCGGACGAGACCTTGAACGCAATCCAGACCGTGCAGGCGTTCACGCTCGAAGAGCTGCAGAGTCGGCGCTACGGGGAGGCCGTCGACGAGAGTTTCCGGACGGCCGTCGCGCGCACCAAGATCCGTGCCGTGCTGACGGCCATCGGCGTCATGCTCGTGTTTGGCGGCCTCACCTTCGTGATCTGGCGCGGCGCGCATCTGGTGCTCATCAAGGAGCTCACCGGCGGCCAGCTCGCGCAATTCCTGCTGTATGCGGCGTTCGTGGGCACCTCCGCCGCGGCGCTGTCCGAGATGTGGGGCGATGTGCAGCGCGCCGCCGGGGCCATGGAGAGGCTCTCCGAATTGCTCGAAGCCCGTCCGCAGATCGCTGCGCCGTCGCACCCGCTCGACTTGCCACGGCGCGTCAGCGGCGCCATTCGCTTCGATAACGTGACTTTCCGCTATCCCTCACGCCCCGAGGCGCCGGCACTCGAGAACTTCAGCCTCGATGTCGCGCCCGGGGAGACGATCGCCTTCGTCGGACCCTCGGGCGCTGGCAAGAGCACGACGTTCCAATTACTGCTGCGTTTCTACGACCCCGAGAGCGGGCGTGTACTCGTCGATGACCGGCGCCTGGCCGACCTCGCTCCCGAAGCGCTGCGCGCGCAGATCGGTCTCGTACCACAAGAGACCGTGCTGTTCGGAGCGAGTGCGCGCGACAACATTCGCTACGGCCGGCCGGATGCGAGCGACGCCGAGATCGAGGCGGCGGCGCGTGCCGCGGCCGCCGACGGTTTCTTGCGCAAACTCCCCCAAGGTTACGACACGTTTCTGGGCGAGCGCGGCACCCGGCTCTCCGGCGGCCAGCGCCAGCGCATCGCGCTCGCCCGCGCGATCCTCAAGGATCCGCCGATCCTGCTGCTCGACGAAGCGACGAGCAGCCTGGACGCCGAGTCCGAGCGCTTGGTGCAGGAAGCCCTCGAACTGCTGATGAAGGGCCGCACGACGATCATCATTGCCCATCGGCTCGCGACCGTGCTCAAGGCCGACCGCATCGTCGTGATGGATCACGGCCACAAGGTCGCGGTCGGCACACACGCGGAGTTGCTGCTCACGAGTCCGCTCTATGCGCGCCTCGCGGCGCTGCAGTTCGCGGCGGCCGGCGATGTCTTGCTCGCCGACGTGCCGGTCGGCGCCGCCGTGTAGCGCAAGCTTCCCCGCACAGCGCCGAGCGGACTCGCCCGTGGATCTATTCCTCGGCCTTGATCGCCTCCTGTACCTTCGGCCGAGCGCCGACGCGCGCCTCATAGGCGGCGAGGGCCGGCCATTGACCGAGATCGATGCTGCATTTCGTGGTCCAGCGCAGCACCGTGAATAGATACGCATCGGCGATCGTAAAGGTGTCGCCCAACAAATAGGACTTGGCGCCGAGGAAACCGTTGAGCCAGTCAAACTTCGTGCGCAGCGCGGCAATCGCACTCGCCTTCCAATCAGCGGATGCTTTTGGATTGAACAGTGGGCTGAAACTCTTGTGCACTTCGCTCGCGATGTAGTTGAGGATTTCGATCAAGTGATAGCGCTCGAACGTACCGGCGGGGGGCGCGAGTCCGGACTCCGGCCTCGCGTCGGCGATGTATTGCGTGATCGCCGCGCCCTCGGTCAGGACTGCGCCATCGTCGAGTTCCAGCGCCGGCACGGCCCCTTTGGAGTTGATCTTCAGGTAGTCCGCTCCGGCCGCGGTTTTCTTGCCGCGAATGTCGACTCGTTCGGTCGTGAACGGCAGGCCCGATTCGAGCAAAGCGATGTGCGGCGACAGCGAGCACGTGCCCGGGGAGTAATACAGCTTCATGTCGAGATCCTTGCATGGATGAATTGCGAGGAGCGCGCTCAGTCGCACTGGCGGGACTCCCCATGGGGCCATTATATCCCCATGTCGCCGTCAACCCCGCGTGCCGCTCAGGGCGGGAAATCGAGGCGGCGCGCCTGCAGGAACGCATTCGCATAGGGGCGCGACGCCAGCGAGTCGATGCGCACCGTGCCACCGGCCGACGGTGCGTGCACGAAGTGGCCGGCGTCGATCGCGATGCCCACGTGCAACTCCTTGCGTGCCAGACGTAGGAACACGAGGTCACCGGGCTGTACTTGCGCGCGTGCTACGGCGACGCCGCTGTGCGCTTGCTCACGTGCCGTGCGCGGCAGTTCGAATCCGGCGCGGCGCGCGGCGTAGAAGACCAAGCCGCTGCAATCGAAGCCGCCGGGCTCCGCGCCGCCCCAGCGATAGGGCTGGCCTACCATCGTCAAGGCAGCGGTGACGAACATGGCGCTGGCGCCGGTCTCGCCGGGCGCCGCGATGCGCGGCACGCCGCTCATCGCCGCGGCGCCTGACTGGGCCGCGGCAGGTTCCTGTGGGCGGTGCGCGGCGCAGGCCGCGAGCCCCAGCGCAAGGGCGGCGAGCATCCACGAGGCCGCACCGCGCATCGCGAGCCCTGGTCAGTTCAGAGTCGTCGCGAGTGCCGCTCCGATGATGCCGGCCTGCGCGCGCAGCGCGCCGACGCGCAAGGGCGCGACGCAGCGCAATTTGTCCATGAAGGCCTCCGGCTGTTCGGTGATGCCGCCGCACAAGACGATCAGATCCGGCCACAGCAGCGACTGCATGGTCTGCAGCACCAGGTTCAATTCGTCGGTCCAGGCATCCCAGCTCAAGTTTTTCTCGGTACGAGTTCGCGCCGCGGCGCGCAACTCCGCCTCCCGGCCGGCGACCTCGAGGTGGCCGAGTTCGGTGTTGGGCACGAGATGTCCGTCGATGAACAGGGCGCTGCCGATGCCCGTGCCCAAGGTCAGCAGCAGAACCGTGCCCGCCAAGTCCTTGGCGGCTCCGTAACGCTGTTCGGCGAGACCCGCGGCATCCGCATCGTTGATTGCGACGACCGCTCGCCCCAGATGCTGCGCGGCCAAAGCGGCGAGCGGCTGGCCGATCCAGGCTTTGTTCAAGTTCGCCGCAGTGCGCACGGTGCCCTGCGTGATGACGCTCGGAAATGCAAGCCCGATCGCATGGTTTCCCGGCACCTTGGCCACCGCGGTCGCGATCGCCGCGAGCAGCATCTCGGTCGTACCTTGGGCGGGCGTCGGCACGCTGATTCGCTCCCCGGTGATCTGACCCTTGCTAAGGTCGACCAGCGCACACTTGATCGAGGATCCGCCGACGTCAATACCGATGGCAAATGAATTGGCTTGCATAGTCTTTCGAGTTCCGCGAAGTGGCTCCGCTCACCCCTCTATAGTAACCTGTAAATTCGGCGTTCTATACTGACCAATTCCGACTTAGGGTGTTGTTTATTCCATGAATTCGGCTGTGAATCAATTCTCGACCCGGCGCAACGTCGCTTTGCAACCGGGAATGCTGCAGGCGGCGGTAGTCGACCGCTTGACGCGGGCGCTCGGCCGTAGTGTGGAAACAGCAACCGCGCACGACATTTACGAGGCGCTCTCGCTGGCCGTACACGAGGAGCTGAACCTGCGCTGGTTGGCTACGCAGCATCGCGTCTCCAAGGCGCAGGTGAAACGCGTCTGTTACCTGTCGGTCGAGTTCTTGCCGGGCGGATCCGTGCTGAACGCGCTGTCGAGCCTTGGCGGCGATCTCGTCGGCGAGGCCCGGGAGATGCTGCAAGGCTGGGGCTACGAGCTCGAGGACATTGCCGCCAAGGAAATCGATCCGGGGCTCGGTAACGGCGGTCTCGGCCGGCTGGCGGCCTGTTTCATGGATTCGCTCGCCACCTTGCAGTATCCGGCCACGGGCTACGGCATACGTTATGACTACGGTATTTTCACGCAGGCGATCGGCCGCGACGGCTCGCAGCGCGAGGTCGCCAGCAGCTGGTTGCGGCTGCGCAACCCCTGGGAGATGCCCCGGGGCAATGTTCGCTTCGTGGTCAAGTTCGGTGGCCGCAGTGTCCCGGTTGCGTGCAGCGACCTCGCTGCGCCGCATCGCTGGGTCGAAACGAACGACATCTGCGCGATCGCCTTCGATCATCTGATTCCCGGCAACCGCTCGACCACGGTCAATCATCTGCGTCTCTGGTCGGGAAGGGGCCTCAGCCCTTTCAACATCCACGCCTTCAACGAAGGCGATTACGCCGCGGCGGTCCGCGAGCAGATCGAAGCGAAGAATCTGTCGCGCGTGCTCTATCCGGATGATTCCACGCCGCAGGGCAAGGAGTTGCGCTTCAAGCAGCAGTACTTCTTCGTCAGCGCGAGCTTGCAAGACATGCTCGCGACTCATCTCGGCGAGGGCCGCTCGCTGGAATCGCTCGCCGATGGGATCGCGATCCAATTGAACGACACCCATCCCACGGTTGCGATTCCGGAGCTCATGCGCCTGCTCGTTGACGAGCATGATCTCGGCTGGGATGCTGCCTGGCGAATCACGAGTCAGGTGTTCTCATACACGAACCACACACTGCTGCCGGAGGCGCTCGAAACCTGGCCGGTCGCGATGTACGAACGGCTGCTGCCGCGGCATCTCGAAATCATTTATTTGATCAACCGCGATTTCCTTGCGAGTGTCGAGGCCCGCTATCCGGGTGATCTCGACCGCCAACGGCGCTTGTCGATCATCACAGAGGAAGCCAACCGCCGCGTGCGCATGGCCCATATCGCGGTGGTCGGCAGCCACAAGATCAACGGCGTCGCGAAGCTGCATTCCGAGCTCATGCGCAAGCACGTATTCTCGGACTTTGCGCAGCTGTATCCCGACCGCTTCATGAACGTCACCAACGGGATCGCCGTGCGACGCTGGCTCAAACAGTCCAATCCGGGGCTCTCGACGCTGCTGACCGAGCGTCTCGGGGTCACCTGGGAGAACGATCTCGAGGAGATCGGCCGGCTCGTCGGGCTCGCCGAGGATCCGACGTTTCGGCGCAACTTCCGCAGCATCAAGCGCAGCAACAAGCTGCGTCTCGCCGCGGAAATCAAACGGCGAATGGACGTCGCCGTGAACGTCGATTCCTTGTTCGACGTGCATGTGAAGCGCATCCACGAGTACAAGCGCCAGCTGCTGAATCTGCTCTACGTGGTGGTGCGCTACAACCGCATCCGTGCCAATCCGAACGCGCCGGTCGTGCCGCGCACGGTCATGTTCGCGGGCAAGGCGGCACCCGGTTACGTCATGGCCAAGGCCGTGATCAAACTCATCAACAACGTCGCCCGCACGATCGACGCCGACGAATCGGTGCGCGGCAAACTGCAATTGCTGTTCCTGCCGGACTATGACGTGTCGCTGGCGCAGAAGATCATCCCGGCCGCGGATCTGTCGCAACAGATCTCCACGGCCGGCCTGGAAGCGTCCGGGACCGGCAATATGAAGCTGTCGCTGAACGGAGCGCTCACCATCGGCACGCTCGACGGCGCCAACATCGAAATTCGCGATCACGTCGGCGCGGAAAATGTGTTCATCTTCGGGCTGACCGCCGAGCAGGCCGCGGCGCGCCTCGCGGCGGGTTACGTGCCACGCAAGGAACTCGACGGCAATCCGGAGTTGCAGACCGCACTCGAGATGATCCAGTCGGGCTTCTTTTCCGCGGGGCACCCCGACGATGGGCAGATGATCGTCAGCCGTCTGCTCAGCAACGGCGAGCCCTTTCTGGTGCTGGCCGATTTTGCCGCCTACGCGCGAGCACAGGCGGAAGTGGATGAGCTTTACAAGCAAGAGGACGCATGGACCAGGAAGGCGGTCATCAACGCGCTCAACATGGGTTATTTCTCCAGCGATCGGAGCATTCGCGAGTACGCGGATCGGATTTGGGCGGTCAAGCCCGTCATCTAAATCTCGGGTCGCGACTTGTCTGAAGCGGGCATCACCGATTTCGATCTGTATTTGTTCGGCGAGGGCACCCACAACCGCGTCTACGAGAAGCTCGGCGCCCACGTCGAGTCCGCGGCTGGCGGGGTCGGCACGCGCTTCGCCGTATGGGCGCCCAACGCCGAGCGTGTCAGCGTCGTCGGTTCCTTCAACAATTGGGACGGTCGGCGCAACGTCATGCACAGCCGGGGGGTTTCCGGTGTCTGGGAGCTGTTCGTGCCGGACGTCGGGGTCGGCACGCTCTACAAGTACGAACTGCGCACGCCCGATGGACGTCTGTTTCTGAAGGCCGATCCATATGGGTCGGCGATGCAGCTGCGCCCCGAGAACTGCTCGATCGTCGCCTCGCTGGACGGGTATGCTTGGAGCGACGCCGAGTGGCTGGCCGACCGGGCCGCGCAGAACGCGCTGCGCCGGCCGCTGAACGCCTACGAGGTGCACCTCGGCTCATGGCGGCGCCCCTGGGATCAGCGCAAGCCGCCGTTCATGAACTGGGAGGAGGCAAGTACACAGCTCGTTCCCTATGTCACTGAGCTGGGCTATACCCACATCGAGCTCATGGGCGTCGCCGAGCATCCGCTCGATGCGTCCTGGGGTTATCAGGTCACCGGGTACTATGCGCCGACGGCACGCTACGGCAGCGCGCAGGACTTCATGGCGTTCGTCGATGCCTGCCACCGGGCCGGTATCGGCGTGATCCTCGACTGGGTACCCGCACATTTCCCGCGCGACGATCATGGCTTGAGCTACTTCGATGGCACGGCACTCTACGAGCATGCCGACTCGAGACTCGGTGAACATCGCGAATGGGGCACGAAGATCTTCAACTTTGGGCGCCACGAAGTACGCAACTTCCTGGTCGCGAACGCGCTGTACTGGATGGACCGCTTCCACGTCGACGGACTGCGGGTCGACGCGGTCGCCTCGATGCTCTATCTTGACTACAGCCGCAATCCCGGCGAATGGCTGCCGAACCGCTATGGCGGACGTGAAAATCTGGAGGCGATCGAATTTCTGCGGCAGCTGAACAGCGCCGTCCGCGACGAGTTTCCCGGCACGCTCATGATCGCCGAGGAATCCACCGCGTTCCCCGGCGTGACCCAGCCGCCGGAGTACGGCGGGCTCGGGTTCACCTTGAAATGGAACATGGGCTGGATGAACGATACCCTGAAGTACATCGGGCTCGATCCGGTGCATCGGCGCTACAACCATCAGTTGATCACGTTCTCGTTCATGTATGCCTGGTCGGAGAAGTTCATCCTGCCGATCTCGCACGACGAGGTCGTGCATGGCAAGCGCGCGCTGCTCACGAAGATGCCCGGCGACGAATGGCAAAAACGTGCAAATTTTCGCCTGTTGCTTGCCTACATGATCGCCCACCCGGGCAAGAAGCTGCTGTTCATGGGCTCGGAATTCGGCCAGTGGCAGGAGTGGCATGATCACGAGCAGGTCGACTGGTACCTGCTCGAACACGCGGGCCACCGGCAGCTGCGCGATTTCGTGCGCGCGGTCAATCTGCTCTACGCCGCAAGCCCGCAGCTGTATGGCAGCGACGCCGATCAAGAGGGCTTCCGCTGGGTCGATCTGCACAACGCCGACGAAAGCGTCTGGGCATTCCAACGGCGCTGCACGGGCACCGACAGCGGCGTGCCTTACCTCTGTGTATTCAACGCCACGCCCGTGCCGCGCGACCGCTACGGCCTCGGTGTCAGCGAGCCCGGTCGCTACCGCAAGATTCTCGACAGCGACGCGACGGCCTTCGGCGGCTCCGGATACAACGGCCAGTCCGTCGTCGAGGCAGCTGCACCCGGATGTCAGGGTTACCCGCTGTCGGTGCAACTCGACCTGCCGCCTCTCGGCGCGATGATCTTCGCCGGACCGATCGAGTGAAGCTCCTGCAGGCGGGCTCCCCGAGACCGCTCGGCGCGACCTCAACCAAACGCGGCGTGAACTTCGCGGTGTTCGCGAGCCATGCCACCCGGGTCGAGTTGGTGTTGTTCGATCCCGTGAGCGGCCAGGAGCAGGGGCGCTACGACCTGCCATCGCGCAGCGGCGACGTGTGGCACGGACTCGTGCCGGCGCGCCGCGCGGGCCCCGGTACGATCTACGCCTTTTGCGCTCACGGTCCCAGTCAGCCGGACCGGGGTCATCGCTACGATCCGACCATTGCCTTGCTCGATCCGTACGCGCGTGGCCTGACGCTTGCCGAGCCGCTGCGCGCACGCGTCATCGAGCCCTCCTTCGATTGGGGTGCGGACCGGCCGCCCGCCGTTCCATGGCGTGATACTTTCATTTATGAATTGCACGTGAAAGGTTACACGCAGCTGCATCCGGACGTCCCGGAAGCCTGGCGCGGCAAATATCTGGGGCTCACCGTGCCGTCGGTGCTCGCGCACCTGAAATCCCTGGGTGTCACGGCGGTGGAACTAATGCCGTGCCAAGCTTTTCTCAGCGAGCAGTTCTTGCTCGATCGCGGCTTCAAGAATTACTGGGGCTACAACTCGGTCGCCTGGTTCGCGCCCGCGACCCAGTACGCCGTCGCCGATCCCGAACGCGAATTCAAGTCCATGGTCCGGGCTTTGCATTCGGCCGGCATCGAGGTGCTGCTCGATGTCGTCTTCAATCATACCGCCGAGGGCAACGAATTGGGTCCTACCTTGAGCCTGCGCGGACTCGACAATGCGGTTTATTACCGTCTGATCAAGCAGGACTTGCGCTATTACGAGAATCTCACGGGCTGCGGCAACACGGTCAACTGCGAACATCCGGTGGTGCGCGCGCTGATCGTCGATTGCCTGAAGTATTGGGTGCAGGAGATGCATGTCGACGGCTTCCGTTTCGACCTCGGCACGATCTGTGCGCGCGATGCGAACGGTTTCAACGAGAATTCACCGTTCTTCAAGGCCGTGCGCAGCGAACCTTCGCTCGCCTTCGTGAAGCTGATCGCGGAACCGTGGGACGTCGGTCTCGGTGGTTATCAGCTCGGTCGCTTTCCCGTGGGCTGGTCGGAGTGGAACGACCGGTATCGCGACTCCGTGCGGGCCTTTTGGCGAGGCGACGGCGGCAAGTTGGGCGAGTTGGCCGGCCGGCTTGCCGGCTCGAGCGATATTTTTCATCACAGCGGGCGCAAGCCGACCGCGGGTATCAATTTCATTTCCGCACATGACGGCTTCACGCTAGCCGACCTCGTCGCGTACAACGACCGCCACAACGAGGCGAACGGCGAAGACAACGCCGACGGCAGCAGTCACAACCTGAGCTGGAATTGCGGTGTGGAAGGGCCGACCGCCGATGCCGCGGTCACGCGCCTGCGCCGCCGGCAGCAGCGCAATCTGCTCGCGACCTTGTTCCTCTCCCAGGGCGTGCCCATGCTGCAGGCCGGGGACGAGTTCGGGCGGACCCAGCAAGGCAACAACAACGCTTACTGTCAGGACAACGCCATCTCATGGGTCGACTGGTCGCTGGCGGCACTGCACCAGAACCTGATCGAGTTCGTGCAACTGTTGGTGGCATTACGGCGCCGGCATCCAGAATTGCGGCGCGAGACGTTTCTCAAGGGCACCAGTTCGCGCGCCGGCGCGAAGGACGTCACCTGGTTGAATGTGCGCGGTGTCGAAATGAGTCAAACCGAGTGGTTGGATGACGGCGTACGCACGCTCGGCGTCTGGCTCGGTCGGGGTAATCAAGCGGCCGGGCGGCTGCTGATCCTCCTCAATGGCAGCCATCTCGATCAGCAATTCGTGCTGCCGCCCGCAGCAACGGGTACTGACTGGATCGTACGCTTCGACACTGCATTCGAGCAGCCTGAAGAGATTCGCGTGGTCTCGGAGCATTATCCTATCGGCGCGCGCAGCGTCGTCTTGTTGGAGGCTTAGAGATTGAATACCGCATTGATCGAGCGCCTGGCGTCGCTGCGCGGTGTCGGCACGGCCTATCACGACTATCGCGGCGAGTTGCGCGAATTCAGTCTCGAGACGCAACGCGGGATCCTCGCCGCGATGGGTGCGGACGTCGACGACGATGCGGCGCTCGCCGAGGATGTCCGCCGGCTGGAGATCGCCAAATGGCGGGCCTTGCTGCCTCCGGTCGCCGCAGCCCAGGGGTCGCGCATCGGGTTTGATTGCAACATCAGCGGCAGCGAATTCGGATCGGCAATCGTCTGGACCGTGCGCCTCGAGGACGGCAGCACGCTGTCGGGATCGGTGTCGACGGCCGACCTACCCGAACTGTGGCAGGGTGAAGTCGAGGGCAGCTGGGTGACGCGGCGCCGTTTTGAATTGCCTATTGATTTGCCGCCGGGCTATCACGAGTTAGAGGCCCGGGCTGGCGCAAGTCCGATGCAGCGCACACTGCTCGTGATGTCGCCAGCGCTTTGTTACGAGCCGCCCGCGATACGCGGCGGAGCGCGTCTCTGGGGCGTCGCCGTGCAGCTTTACACGGTTCGTTCCAAGGAGAACTGGGGCATCGGCGATTTTCAGGACCTGGAACGACTGGTGCGCTGGCTCGCGCCCGCCGGGGCGGGATTCATCGGCCTGAATCCGCTGCATGCCTTGTCGCCCGCGGAGCCCGAGCGCGCGAGTCCTTACAGCGCTTCGAACCGGCATTTTCTCAATGTTCTCTATATAGCCGTCCCCGCAGTCGAGGAGTTCATCGGCAGTGCGGCGGCGCAAATTCATTGCGCGCAGCGGCCTTTCGTCGCGCGCCTTGCCGCCCTGCGTGCGGCCCCGCTCGTCGACTACGTCGGCGTCGCGGCACTGAAATTCGAAGTTCTGCAGCTCATGTTTCGCGAGTTTCGCGCTGCGGGTGCAATCGCACCGCGTGCGCGCCACGCGGCGCTCGCAGCCTTCGTCGCGGCGGGCGGGGAGAGTCTGCGGCGCCAGGCGCAGTTCGATGCGATCGATTGTCATTGCCGCAGCACGCTCGGCACGCCGGCCGGCTGGATGAGCTGGCCCGAGAATCTGCGCGACCCAGCGGGCGAGGGCGTGCGCCGGTTCGCGATCGAGCATGCCGAGGAAGTCGAGTTTTTCTTGTATTTGCAGTGGCTCGCGCACGAGCAACTGGGCCGCGTGCAAGCGCTCGCGGCTGCGCTCGGCATGCCGGTCGGACTCTATGGGGACTACGCCGTGGGCGCCAGCGCTTCCGGCGCCGAGAGCTGGTCGGACCGTGCGAGCTATCGCCTGCAGGCCGAGATCGGCGCACCGCCCGACCCGCTAGCCTTGAAGGGCCAAGGCTGGGGTATTCCGCCACCCGATCCGCTCGCGCTCGAGCAGGACCGGCTGCAGGGTTTCGTGCGCCTGATTCGTGACAACATGCGCTACTACGGAGCCCTGCGTCTCGACCACGTCATGTCGCTGTTCCGGCTCTGGTGGGTCCCCGCACACCAGAGCCCGCAGGGCGGTGCCTACGTGCATTACCCCCTGCATCAACTGATGACCGTACTCACGCTCGAGAGCGATCGGGCCCGCTGTCTCGTGGTCGGAGAGGATCTCGGTGTCGTCCCCGACGAAATGCGCGCGGCCATGCCGCAGTACGGCGTCTATCACTACAAGGTCATGCTGTTCGAAAAGAACGCCGGCCGGTTCCGCGCGCCCGGCGAGTACATGCGCCGCGCGCTCGCGACCGTGACGACGCACGACATGCCGACCTTGCGCGGCTACTGGGAGGGCGACGATATCGACTTGCGCGTGCGCCTGAATCTGTATCCGAGCGCCGACTCCGTGGTCCAAGTGCGAGCGGAACGCGATGCTGATCGGCGTGCGCTGCTCGACGCCTTGCGCGCCGAGGGCCTGGCGCCGGCTGACCTGAGCGAGCCGACGAGTCCTTTCACGTCGGCGCTCGCCCAAGCCATGCATCTGTATCTCGCGCGCTCCACAGCGGCACTCGCAGCGGTGCAGATCGAGGACCTGCTCGGCATGACGGATCCGGTCAACGTCCCCGGTACGAGCCACGAATATCCGAACTGGCAGCGCAAGCTCAATGCGGATCTCGAGGAAATCGTCGGGCGAGCGGATCTACTCGGGGCACTCACCGAGATCGGGCGTGCCCGCGCGGCTCAGCCGAGGTAGCGCTGCAGGAACACAAGATCCAGCCAGCGATCGAATTTCCGGCCGACCTCGCGCAGATGCGCGACGCGCTCGAAGCCGAGCCGCTCGTGCAGGCGGATCGACACCGCGTTTTCCGCATCGACGCCCGCGATCATGACGTGCTTGCCCTGAGCCGCCGCGAGCGGCAGCAGGGCGCCGACCAGCGCTCCACCGATACCCGCGCCGCGCCGGTCGGCGGCCACGTGCACGCTGTGTTCGACCGTGTACCGATAGCCGGGCCAAGCGCGAAAATCGCCAAACGAGGCGAAGCCGACGACGCCTGCGGTGGCGTCCGCGCCTGCCGTGACATCGGCGCCTGCGGTGGCGTCGTCGGCACACGCGACCAGAACGGGATAGCCGGCCGCGCGCCGGGCCTCGAACCAAGCGCGCCGATCATCGAGGCTCACGGCTCGTTCGCTGTAGACCGCGGTCGTGTTCTCGATCACCTCGTTGTAGATCGCGAGGATCGACGGCAGGTCATTTTCGGTCGCGGCGCGAATGTGAATGTTCACGGCATCAATATTACCCGTGCAGCCGCATTCTTGAACGAACAAGGTAGGAAATGCCGATCCCCGCCGCACTCCTCCGCATGCGGCGGGGCATCTCGGCTTCAGCGCGCTGCGACGATCGTGTTGGGCGCGATGCCGAACTTGGCGTCGTAGAGCCGCGTCAGCGCAGGCAGCTTGACGGCCTGGACCGCTGCGGCAATCGCATGGTCCTTGCAGGCTTTGGCCTGGGCCAGCACTGTGAGATCGCGGGTGCCGGGCACTTCGCAAACCTGATCGGCCGCGCGGCGAATGCGCTGGAACAGCACGGCGGCGCCGGTCTGAGAATTGAGGTTCAGGTCGGCATAGCTGACCTTCAGCTGGCGCGCTTCGTCGGCGTTCGCGACCGGATTGGCGTTGGCGAGCGTATCGGCGCGGGCGACGCCGCTGAGCGCGGCGCAAACGGCAACTGCGGCGAAGGCGATGCGAAAGGCGTTGTCGTGTGTGCGGGTAAGGTTCTTCATGACTGTCTCCTCGAAAGTGTTTGCTTGGTCGTCGAGGGAGAGTCTGCGCCGCCGAAGTCCCGGGTTCTGTCAGGGGGCTGACACAAGGCGGCCAATGCTCGCGGCGGCAGCGGTATTCACTGCGATGGGCTTCAGCCTAGATCAAGAGTCGTCCGACCGATTTCGTCGGAGAATTAGGTGCCGACAAGCTGCGCGAACTCGACGCTGCCTTGGCCGCTGCGTTGCGCCTGCCGGCAAGAGGCCGGCCCCGCGCTTAGCTTTCACGCACCGGATCGCAGCCCTGATGGCGAGCGGGTGCCTGCGCCTCGCTGTGCGCTTGCGCGCGCGCGGCGAACACCCAGATGAGTCCCGAGACGATTACGGCGACCGGAACGATTTGCAGTGCCCCGGCCAAGGAGGTGGCGTCGGACAGCGCCCCGATCAGGAATGGCGAAAGTACATCGCCGAGGATATGTATCGAGAATACGCCGAGCGCCACGGCCGAGGCGCGCTCGAGCGGCGAGACCAGATTGACGATCGCCGCGTTGACGGGTCCGGTCGAGAGGAACATCAGCAGTTGTCCCGCGACCATGAAGACCAGGTATTGCGTGTTGCTCGCGGCCGTGAGCGCACCGTAGACGAACGGTGCGGCGAGCAGGGTCGCGATCGCGCAAAGCCAGAGGAACGACTGGCGCGAGTAGCGCAGGCAATAGTCGCCGAGCCAGCCGCCGACGAAGGTTCCGACCAGGCCCGTGACGACCACGATCTTGCCGAAGCCGATCGATGCCTCGCCGTGCGGGATGCCGCGCACGCGCTCGAGAAACGCCGGCATCCAGGCGGCGAGTCCGCCGATCGCGAAGGTGTAGGCCGCATAGCCGAGGATGGTCAGGCGATACGGCAGGTTCGCGATCAGCCGCCGGTAGGTTGCGATCGTCTGTACGCGCAGCGGCGTTTTCGCGCGTCGCGATTGCATCGCGCCCTCGGCCGCGGCGACGCCGGCGCCGTCTTGGATGCCGCGCGGGGGATCCTTGAGAAAGAGGCACAACAAGGCCAGCGCAAGGCCCGGACCGCCGGCGAGGAAGAAGGCCGCACGCCAGCCGTATTGCAGGTCGATCAGGCCGCCGACCACGTAGCCGAGCGCCGAGCCCACCGGGATCGCGCAGAAAAAGATCGCCATCACGAAGCCGCGCCGCTGGGCCGGAAAATAGTCGGCGAGCAGGCTCGGCGCGATCGTGCCGTAGGCCGCCTCGCCGACGCCGACGAGGGCGCGTGCGCCGAGCAGAGCCGGATAGCTGCCAGCAAACCCGGACAGGGCGGTCGCGAGGCTCCAGAAGAACACGCCGAAGGCGATCAAGCGCGGCCGCGCGCGACTGTCACCGAGCGCGCCGAACACGGGAGCGGCAAACGTATAGATGATCAAGAACGCGCTCATCAAGGAGCCGAGTTCGGCATCGTTCAGCGCGAGCGGCGAAGACTTCAGGCTTTGGTAGAGCGCCGGTACCAAGTAACGATCGAGATAATTGAACAGATTGATGAACGCCAGGATCGCGAGACCCGCGCCAGCGGAGAAACCCCATGCGACCTGCGTCGAGGTCTTTTGCGACAGCGTGTTCATTTCAGTCGGTACAGCGTGCCCATTGCATTCGGTACGGCCTGCCCGTCGGTACGGCCTGCCCATTGCAGCCGGTATAGTACCAACCCCATGTGTCGATTTGGTTCCAAAGTAATGCATGCCAATGTGTCCTGATCGCTCGGGCAAGGACCAGCGACTCAGCAGGCCGTTGCTGCTCGCGGCGGCGTTCTTCAGCTTGGTCTGGTTTGCGCTGCTGTTCGGCCGGCCCTTGTTCGATCCAGACGAGGGTCGCTACGCGGAGATTCCGCGCGAGATGCTGGCCGACGGCGATTGGGTCATTCCGCATTTGAACGGCCTCGTTTATCTCGAGAAGCCGCCGCTGCAGTATTGGGCCACGGCCGTCGTCTATGCCGCGCTCGGCATCAGCGAGGGGACCGCGCGACTCGCGACCGGATGCGCCGGCTACTTCACGCTCGTGCTCGTATTCTTGCTTGCGCGGCGGCTCTGGGGTCTGCGCGCCGCGGTCGAGGCCTTGCTGCTCACGGTGGGCTCGATATTGTTCGTCTTGCTCGGTCATCAGTTGACGCTCGACATGAGCTTGACCGCCTGCCTGTTCGGCTGCCTCGCGGCATTCGTGTGCGCGCAAGCGAAGCGCGAGGAGCCGCAGGCGTGTCGGGCGTGGATGACCCTCAGTTGGGCGGCGATGGCGCTCGCCGTCCTGACCAAGGGCTTGATCGGTCTGCTCGTCCCGGGATTCAGCCTGCTCGTCTATACGCTCTGGCAACGGGATTTTCGTCTGTGGCGGCATCTTTACTTCGGCATCGGTCTGCCCGTGTTCGGGCTCATCGCCGTGCCTTGGTTCGTGTTGGCCGCCCGCGCCAACGACCGTTTCCTGTGGTTCTTCTTCATCCGCGAACATTGGCAGCGATTCTTGACGCCGATCGAAATGCGCTCTCAGCCTTGGTGGTTCTTCGTGCCGGTGCTCGTACTCGGGGTCTTGCCCTGGGTGAGCCAGGCGCTGCGGGTGCTGGCGACGGGCTGGCGGCGCAACGAGCCGGCGGGGCGCTTCGACGCGCGTCGCTTGTTCTGGATCTGGTCGGTGTTCGTGCTGGCGTTTTTTTCCGCTTCGCATTCGAAATTGATTCCTTACATTCTGCCGGCGATTCCGACGCTCGCCTTGTTGGTGGCCGCGCCGCGGCCGGGCCACGACCGGGGTCACTTGCTCATTGGCGCCGTGCTGACGCTGTGCTTCGGTCTCGGTGTGCTGGGCTATGCTGCCACCGGTGGGCTGGGCTCACCCGCTCTGCTCGCGCTGGCGCAGTTGCTGCGCCCGGCACTCATTGCAACCGCCGCCGTCTTGCTCGGCGCCGGCGCGCTGTGCCTGCGCCTGCGGGCACAGCGGCGTCCCTTGGGCGCACTCGCCGCGCTATGTCTCGGCTGGTTCGCGGCGGCGGTGACGATCACCGGCGGCGGCTTCGCGGTGCAGGGACTCTACAGCGCCAAGGATTTCGCGGCGGCGATCGAGCGCGCCGAGGGCCCCGGTGCGGCGGGCGCGGACGGTGCGGCGGGCGTGGCCGGTGCGGCGGGCGCCGCTGATGCGCCCGTCTTCACGGTGCAGGATTACTATCAGTCACTGCCGTTCTACCTGCGGCGCACGGTGACGCTGGTCGATTACCGCGATGAATTCACCTTCGGACTGGCACGGTCGCCGCAACTCGGCATTCCGGATCTGGAGGCGTTTGCGGCGCGGTGGCAAGCGCTGCCCGAGGGCTACGCCCTCATGACCGAGAAGACGCGGGCCCGACTGGCGAGCGGCGGCCTGCCAATGCGCGTCGTGGCGGGGTTTCCGGGGCGGATCGTGCTGATCGGCCGCCGATAATGGTCCTCGCCGGGGGCGCCCGTTATAAACTAGGGGACTTTCAGCCGCACTGATGGCGGCGTTCCACTCTTGCGCACCATTATGGTGCGGTCGCAGTTGTTGCGATCGCCCTGGGGCGCCCTTCGGGAGAGTCCTTCGTGTCGATCCATGTTGCCCTGAACCATCTGACCCACTACCGCTACGATCGACTCGTCGGTTTGAGTCCGCAAATCGTCCGCCTCCGCCCGGCTCCGCATTGCCGAACGCGCATCCTCGCCTACTCGCTCAAGGTGACGCCCGCGGACCACTTCATCAATTGGCAGCAGGACCCGGAGGCGAACTATCTGGCGCGCCTCGTGTTCCCCGATGAGACGCGCTACCTGCGCATCGAGGTGGATCTGGTCGCCGAAATGTCGGTGTTCAACCCCTTCGACTTCTTTCTCGCGCCCTATGCGGAGAAGTTTCCCTTCAAGTACGACTCGAACGAACGCCGAGAACTGGTGCCTTACCTCGTCAAGGCGCCGCCCACCCCGCTGCTCGCGGCGTATCTTGCCGGCATCCCGAAGGAGCCGCGCCGCACGATCGACTTCATCGTCGACATCAACCGCCGCGTTGCCGCGGACATTGAGTACCTGATCCGCATGGAGCCTGGCGTGCAAGCGCCGGAAGAGACGCTGCTCAAGCGTTCCGGCTCCTGCCGCGATTCGGCAGCGCTGCTCGTGCAACTCTTCCGGCATCTCGGCATGGCAGCGCGCTTCGTATCGGGTTATTTGATTCAGCTGGTTGCCGACGTCAAATCGCTCGACGGACCCTCGGGCGCGAGTTCGGACTTCACCGACCTGCATGCCTGGTGCGAGGTGTATCTGCCGGGTGCGGGCTGGATCGGACTCGATGCGACTTCGGGATTGCTCGCCGGGGAAGGCCATATCCCGCTCGCCTGCACGCCGGAGCCGTCGGGCGCGGCGCCCGTGACCGGCGCCGTCGACGAATGCGAGACGCAATTCGAGCATCAGATGAGCGTGCGGCGCATCTGGGAGGCGCCACGGGTCACCAAGCCCTATACCGAGGCGCAGTGGTCGGCGATCGAGAACTTGGGCCACGCGGTCGACCGCGATCTCGCCGCCCTCGACGTGCGCCTGACGATGGGCGGCGAGCCGACCTTCGTATCGATCGACAACCCGGACGGCGAGGAGTGGAATACGGCCGCACTCGGCCCGACCAAGCGCCGCTATGCGGCCGACCTTTATCAGCGACTCAAGCACCGCTATGCGCCGCAGGGATTGGCGCATTTCGGTCAGGGCAAGTGGTATCCGGGCGAACAATTGCCGCGCTGGTCGCTCAATTGCTTCTGGCGCAAGGACGGCGAGCCGATCTGGCGAAATCCGGCCTTGATCGCCGACGAGAGCACGCATTACGCCGTCGGCGAGGCCGAGTCGGAGCGATTCTTGACACGGGTGGCGACCGAACTCGGCTTCGATCCGAAGTTCGTCTTTCCCGCCTTCGAGGACGCGTTCTATTACCTGTGGCGGGAGCGCAAACTGCCGATCAACGTCGATCCGTTCGATTCCGAGCTCAAGGATCCCCTCGAGCGGGCGCGCCTCGTGAAGATTTTCGAGCAGGGCCTCGACAAGGTCATCGGCCACGTGTTGCCGGTGGCGCGCAGCGAGGATGGCCAGCGTTGGCAGACCGGACCGTGGTTCCTGCGCACCGAACGCTGCTATCTCATCCCGGGCGATTCGCCGCTGGGGTATCGTCTGCCCCTGGACTCCCGGCCGTGGACCGCGAGCGGCGACTATCCGTTCATTCATGCCCCCGATCCGACGCGCGATCTCGCGCCGCTGCCCACGCATGCGACGATCCGCCGCCAGGATGCAGCGCGCGCGTCGCTGGTCAGCGATCACCCGCCGAGCCGCAAGGAGTCGGCCGCGAGCCTGACGCGGACCTCGATGTGTGCGCAAGCGCGCGACGGCGTGCTGTACGTGTTCATGCCGCCGGTGCGCGAGCTCGAAGATTATCTGGAGCTGATCGGCGCGGTCGAGGCCGCGGCCGAGGCGCTCGACCAGCCGATCATCATCGAGGGCTATGAACCGCCCGGCGACCCGCGGCTGCGCAACTTTCGCGTCACACCGGATCCCGGGGTGATCGAAGTCAATGTCCAGCCCTCAGAGAGCTGGGACGAACTCGTCGATCGCACCAGCTATCTGTATGACGCCGCGCGCGAGTCGCGGCTGCAATCGGAGAAGTTCATGCTCGACGGCCGTCATGTCGGCACCGGCGGCGGCAATCATTTCGTGCTCGGCGGCGCAACCCCCCAGGATTCGCCGTTCCTGCGCCGGCCGGATCTGCTGCGCAGCCTGCTCGGCTATTGGCACAACCATCCGTCGCTCTCATATCTCTTCTCCGGTTTGTTCATCGGCCCGACTTCGCAGGCGCCGCGTGTCGACGAGGCGCGCAACGACTCGCTGCACGAGCTCGAGATCGCGTTCCGGCAGTTCCCGAAGGCCGGAACCAGCTGCGCTCCGTGGTTGGTCGATCGATTGCTGCGCAATCTGCTCATCGACGTGACCGGCAACACGCACCGCGCGGAATTCTGTATCGACAAGCTGTACTCCCCGGATGGCCCGACGGGGCGCTTGGGGCTGCTCGAGCTGCGCGCCTTCGAGATGCCGCCGCATGCGCGCATGAGCCTGACGCAACAGCTGCTGTTGCGTGCGCTGGTCGCGCGCTTCTGGCGCGAACCGTACGAGCCGGAAAAGCTCGCGCGCTGGGGCACCGAACTGCATGACCGCTTCCTCATGCCGTATTTCGTCGAGACGGATTTTCGCGACGTGATCAGCGAAACGCAGGCGGCCGGCTTCGCGCTCGAGGCCGGCTGGTTCGCACCGCATTTCGAGTTCCGTTTCCCCAAACATGGGGATTTCGCCACCCGCGGCATGGAGCTGGAACTGCGCCACGCGCTCGAGCCATGGCATGTCATGGGTGAGCAGGGCGCGCCCGGCGGCGCCGTGCGCTACGTCGACTCCTCGGTCGAACGGCTGCAGGTCAAGGTCACGGGACTGGCGCCCGATCGCTATGCGGTCACTTGCAACGGGCGGCGCGTGCCGCTGCGTCCGACGGGCCGGGTCGGCGAGTTCGTGGGGGCCGTGCGTTATCGGGCGTGGAAGCCGGCCTCGGCCCTGCATCCGACGATCGGCATTCATGCGCCGCTGACCTTCGACTTGTTCGACACCTGGATGAGCCGCTCCGAGGGCGGTTGCCAATACCACGTCACCAATCCCGGCGGCCTCAGTCACACGGCGTTTCCGATCAACTCCTACGAGGCGGAAAGCCGGCGTTTGGCGCGCTTCTTCCGCATGGGCCACACCCCGGGGATCATGAGCGTGCTGCCGGAACGCATCGATGCCGAGTTCCCGTTCACCTTGGATCTGCGCAGCTGAGCGATGCCCGAAGCGCGTTTGGAAACCTACGCCAGTGATTCGCGCCGCTATGACGAGCTGCTCGATCGCAGCGGCGTGGTGCGCGCGCATTGGCGGCCGCTGATCGACCGGCTCGCCCTCGACGGTGCGGAATCGGTGCGCCGCGGCGCCGAACTCGCGCGCCGGCTGATCGTCGAGAACGGTGTCACCTACAACGTCTATGCCGATCCGCAGGGCCGCGACCGTCCCTGGGTGCTCGATCCGCTACCGCTGTTGCTGACCGCCGCGGAATGGCGCGAGATCGAGCTCGGCGTGACGCAACGCGCGCGTCTGCTCGACGGCTTGCTCGCCGATCTCTATGGCCCGCAGCGGCTGCTCGCCGATGGCCTCATACCGCCTGAACTGCCCTTCGGGCATCCGAACTTTCTCTGGCCCTGCCACGGCCTGGTGCCGCGCGGCGAGAATTGGCTGCACGTCTATGCGGTCGATATCTCGCGCTCCGCCGACGGCCGTTGGTGGGCGCTCGCGGATCGCACACAGACTCCGTCCGGCACGGGCTATGCGCTCGAGAATCGCCAGATCGTCTCGCGCATCTTTCCGGATCTCGTCAACGATCTCGGCGTGCGCTCGCTCGGTGGCTTCTTCGTCGCGCTGCGCGAGCATCTGCTGGGACCGGGTAGCGACGGCGAAGCGCCGCTCGCGGTCGTGCTGACGCCGGGCTCATTCAACGAGACCTACTTCGAACACGCGTATCTCGCGCGCCAGCTGGGCCTGCCGCTGGTCGAGGGCCATGATCTGACGGTGCGTGGCGACACGCTGTTCCTGAAGACTCTCGGCGGGCTGCGGCGCGTGCACGCGATCTTGCGGCGCCTCGATGATGATTTCTGCGACCCGGTGGAGCTGCGCGGCGACTCGGCTCTCGGCATTCCGGGCCTGATCGCCGCCGTACGCGCCCACAAGGTGATGATCGCCAATGCGCTCGGCAGCGGCGTGCTCGAGTCGGCGGCCTGGATGGGGTTCATGCCGGGAGTCGCCGAACGGCTGCTCGGCGAGAAGCTGCGTCTGCCCTCGGTCGCTACCTGGTGGTGCGGCGAACCACTGGCCCTCGAACACGTGGTCCGCCATATCGAGAGCTTGGTCATCAAGCCCACCTATCCGAACCAGCGCTTCACGCCGGTGTTCGGCCGCGATTTGGGGGCCGAGGAGCGCGCGACGCTGATCGCGCGTTTGCGCGCGCGCCCCTATGCCTATGTTGCGCAAGAGCGCCTCGCTTTCTCGCAGGCGCCGGTATGGCGCAACACCGGCGGCGCCGGACTCGCGGCGCGCGCGCTCGGCATCCGTGTCTACGCCGTCGCAACCCCCACGGGCTATCGCGTCATGCCCGGCGGACTGGCACGGATCGCCGGCGAGGGTGCCGTCGACGTCGTTTCGATGCAGCGCGGCGGCGGCAGCAAGGACGTCTGGGTGCTCACGCCGGATTTGCGCTCGGTCGACGAGACGCAGGGGTCGCTCGCCTTGGGCGCACCGGCGGCGGAAGCCCAAGCGCGAACCCAGGTGCGTCACGACGAGCTTCCGTCCCGGCTCGCCGAGAATCTGTACTGGCTCGGCCGCTACAGCGAACGCTGCGACAGCAAGGCACGGCTGTTGCGTGCGTCGCTGAGCGTGCGCAGCAATGCGACCGTATGGCCGGCCGCGCTCGCGAGCTGTCGGCATTTCGGCGTCAGCCCTACGCCCGTGGAGGCCCAGACCCAAACGCAGACGTCCGGCGCGTCGGCGGCGGGCGCCGAGCCCAAGGCAGGCGAGCCCAAGGCAGGCGAGCCCAAGGCTGCCGGGCCGAAGGCAGCCGCCAAGGCTGCCGAACCGGTTTTGCCGGCCTTCACTGAAACGAACCCGGCGAGTATTGCCGCGGACCTGCAACGCCTGGTCTGGTGCGCGGCGCAGGCGCGCAGCCGCTTGTCGGCCGAGAACTGGCGGGCGGTGGGCGTGCTGCACCGCGAATTCCAGGAAGCGGCGGCGAGCGGCATCGATCCGCGCGAAGTGCTGGATCGTCTGCTGCTCGGGCTCGCAGCACTCGCCGGCTTTGCACTCGATGACATGACCCAAGACAACGGCTGGCGGCTGTTGATGCTCGGCCGGCGCCTCGAGCGTCTGCAGTTCCTGGCGGAGCTGCTCGCGCAGCGCCTCGCCGGAGGCGCCAACCTAAGCCAAAACGAGCTGGAGTGGCTGCTCGAGATCGGCGACAGCACGATCACGTATCGGACGCGCTATATCGCCTCGCCGCAGCTCGCCGCGACCATCGACTTGCTGGTCTACGATGCCAGCAACCCGCGCGCACTGGCCTTCCAGTGGCAGGAGATCGAACAGTCGCTGCTGCGCATCGCCGCCTCGCTCGGCGGCACGCCGGACGATAGTCTGAACGAACCGGTGACGCTCGTGCAGGAGCTGCAGCTGTCGGCGTTCGACGGCGAGAGTACGCGCGCCGAGCGCGCGCGCGAGTCCTTAGGGGAGCATTTGAACGGGCTCGCGGCGGCTGCCGGGCGCTTGTCGGACCGTATTTCGCTGAAACATTTCTCGTTGATCGAAGCGCCGCTGCGCATGGTGGCCGCATGATCGCCTCGCACCGCTATCACGTGCGGCACGAGACCATCTATCACTACGGCGGCAACGTGGCGCACTCGCATCAGCTGTTGCACCTGACGCCGCGCGCGTCCGAGCGCCAGGTCTGCCACGCGCATTCCTTGACGCTGGCACCCAACCCAAGCGCGCGGCGCGACGATCTGGATGCTTTCGGCAATACCGTGACGCGGCTCGAGTACGACCGGCCGCACGATCGGCTCGAGGTGCTCGCCGAAATCAAAGTCGAGGTGCGGGTGCCCGAGCCGCTCGCCGCGCAGTCGAGTCAGCCCTGGGAACTAGTCCGCCAGTCGCTGAACTATCCGGCGAACCAAGTGACGCCTGATTGCCTGGATGCCAGCCGCTTTCGCATGGAATCGACCCACGTACGCATCAAGCAGATCTTCACCGAGTACGCGGCTGAGTGTTTTCCCGCGCAGTGCCCGATCCTGCTCGGCGCCGAGGCTCTGATGCACAAGATGTATCGCGATTTTCGCTACGCGCCCGGCACGACCGACACCAAGACCTCGATCGTCGAGGCGTTCACGGCGCGCCGCGGTGTCTGCCAGGATTTTGCGCATATCATGATAGCCTGCCTGCGCGCCCGCGGACTCGCGGCGCGCTACGTCAGCGGGTACTTGCGCACCTTGCCGCCCGGACAGACCGACGCGCGCCTGCTCGGTGGCGATGCTTCGCATGCTTGGGTCTCCGTGTTCTGTCCGCCGCTCGGCTGGATCGATCTCGATCCGACCAACGACGTGCGGGTCGGAGGCGATCACATCACGATCGCCTGGGGCCGCGATTTCGGCGACGTCTCGCCGCTGCGCGGCGTCATCGTCGGCGGCGGCCGCCACCGTTTGTCGGTGCGGGTGTGGGTGCAGCCGGAGTAAAGCCATCCCGAGTAAAATTTGGGCCGCCGGAGTATCATCAGGCCTTCGAGCCCGTGCGCCACCCGTGATGCGCGCCCCCCAATTTTAATAGGAGTCCCCGTTGGCCAAGCCGAATTACCGCCACGCGAAGAAACAGAAAGAGGCCGCCCGCAAAGCGCGTCAGGATGCCAAGGCACAGCGGCGAGCGAGTCCGACCGACGCATCGGCGGCGCCCGAGGCAGCGCCCGACGCGGCATCCGCGGCTCATCCGCAGACGGCCTCGGCCGGTGAGGCGAAAGCGGTTTCTTAGCGCGCGCCCGCCGACACGGCGCGCCCGTAAGCGGCGCGCTGCAGCGCAAATTCCACGACTTGCTGCGCGAGCAGGCTCAGCTGGCGCTCGATCGCGGGGTGGGCCTCGATGTTGTCCTTGTCGAAGTTTCCCTCGCTGGTATTGATCGCGACGCCGAGCGGCGTCGGCCAGCCGCGCAGCGCATGCACGATCGAACGCAAGGCCGTCAAGGTCGTCCCCGTCGCCTGCCAGCCGTATGCGCAAGCAATCAAGCCCACCGACCGACCTTCGAAGTAGGGCGCTTCGTCGGAGCGCATGTCCTCGGCGTAGTCGAGCGCATTCTTGATCAAACCGGACAGCGAGCCGTGGTAGCCCGGTGAGGCAACGATGATGCCGTTCGCCCGCCGTAACACGGCAACGAAGTGCCGAGCCGCGGCATTGCGTTCCGGGATCTCGGGCGCGTAGATCGGCAGCACCAGATCGGGACCTGCGAGCAATTCGGTCTCGGCGCCGAGTTCGCGCGCTTTCGCGAGCGCGTATTGCATCGCCCGTTCGGATGAGGAACCGGTGCGCGTCGTGCCGCCGAGACCGACGATCAAGGGTCGTGCTGGGGAGGCTGCTGGGGCGTTCGGCATGGTGCCGAATGCTAACAAATTGGCGGGTCGGCACATGGCAAGTCCGCAGCTTTGCTCCATTTTTGCGACGTGGGTAACCATGCTGCAGCGTGGACGGACCGCGCAGACAGGATCCCGACGACCGATGTTACGCTTGTATGAATGAGCCCCTGTCCGCTTTTGTCGGGATTTTGCGACCCCGGCGCGGTCGGGCTCGCGCTTCATGTATTCTTGACAGATCTTGTCTTGCGCGGGGTCGTCGTCCCGCTAAGAATCGACGCAGAACTTTAGCCGAGCTGCATCATATGTCCGCAACGACTGCCACCGCGCTGCGGTACTGCCTCCTCGCCTTGTCGTTGACCGGTTTCTTTACGCTCGCCGCTTGCAACGGTACGGCGCTTGCCACCTTGACGGCGACGGCCGCGCCGACGCCGTTCTTGACCTATCGGGTCAATCTCGTCGGCGTGACGCTACAGAAGTCGAGCAGCACGGGCTCCACCTCGGTCAACTTGTTTCCGACGAGCACGACCGTGGATCTCGCGAAGCTCGCCAATTTGAGCGAAGTGCTCGGCGTCGCGACGGTCGAGAAGGGCAACTATACGTCGGCGCTCGTGACCGTGGATTACTCGGGTGCGGTGATCATCGCCGATAACGGTACGGCGACCGGCGTGACGCTCAAGCCCGTGAACGCGAGCGGCGGCGCGCTCGGACAAGTGACGCTGACCCTGAATCTCGATTCGGCCAATCCGCTCAGCATCACCAAGGACCAGACTTCGCGCCTCGCCCTGAACTTCGATCTGGCGGCCTCGAACGTCGTCGACGTCGGCAACGGCACGGTGACCGTCACGCCGATGATGCTGGCGAGCGCGTTGCCCATCGATTCGAATCCGGTTCGCATCCGCGGCCAGGTGCAGGGCATCAGCACATCGACCGACAGCAGCACGAACACCACGAGCTTGTCCTTCACGAGCACCATCATCCCATTCGACGGCGCCAGCGCGAGTACGGGTAATTTGCCGATCAATCCCAGCGACGCTACCACGTACGAGATCAACGGTACGCCCTCGACCGGCGCGATCGGCCAGACCCAGTTCGCCAAGCTCGCGAACGGAACTTGGGCAGTCGCCTACGGGACCTTCACTTCCGGCGCGAGTTCGACGAGCACGACCGACACGACCGCTACGACGGACACCACCGGCACGACCACCGGCACGACCGGATCTACCTCGTCGCAGGACATTTCCTTCTCGGCCGCATCGATACTCGCGGGCAGCAGCGTGCAAGGCTCGGGCTTGGACCGCATTACGGGTGTCGTTACCTCGATCGATGGCAACGCGGCAACGGTCTCCGGGGCGACGCTAATGACCAGCGCCGGTATCGCCGAGTACGTGTCCGGCACCACGACCGTCACGATCGGCGCGAGCACCGCGGTGACCACGCCGCAACAGAGCAGCGCATCGGAGACGAACACCACGGCGCAAATCTCGGTCGGTTCGGTCGTCAATGCCTTCGGCACGGCGAGCGTGGCGGGCTCGGGCAACGTCGCCCTGGACGCGACCGCGGGACGGGTCCGGCTCGACGAATCGAGCGCTTGGGGTACGGTCGCGGTGGTGCCCGATACGACCACGGGCGCGGTTGCGGGCGCGGTCACGATCACGCTCGCCGATCTCGACGGTCGCTCGGTCAGCGCCTTCAATTTTGGCGGTACCGGTGGTTCGTCCGGCGTCAACTCGTCCAGCGACGATTACGTCGTCAGCATCACCGGGGCCTTGACGCTATCGAACCTGACCGAAGTCGGCCAACCGCTGCAGGCGACCGGTACCATCACGCCCTTCGGCTCGGCCGGCACGACGGTGGCCGGCAGCACGACGCCGGATTTCGTCGCTACCGGATTGCTCGATCCGACCACGATCCTCGCCGAACTCGTCGTCAACTGGGGTGCGGGCACGCCGACTCCGTTCAATGCGTACAGCAGCTCGGAAATCGACCTGCTGATCCACAACAGCAGCATCGGCTCACAGCACATCATTCAAGTCGGGTCGCAGACCATCGATTTCACGACGCTGGTTTCCGACGCTTTGATCGAGCCGAGCACGACATCGAGCGCGGTGGTCTATGCGATTGGGCATACCTCGACCGGGACCATCGACAACTACGATACCTTCGGCGATTTCATCACGGCGCTGCAGGCCGACTTGAACGGCACGACGCTGGCCACGAGCATGACCGCGCAAGGCGTCTACGACCCGACGACCTATACGATTACCGCGAACAATGTGACGATCTACCTGAATATTTAGTGATTCCCGACACGCGCCGCGAGTTCCTCGGCGGCACGGCGGCGGTACGTCTGGCGCGATCCGCCGGCGCGCCAGGTGGGGCGGGGCGCCGGGCGCGGCTGCGGCCGAAACCGTGCTGCGCTCCGCGCGCCTGAGGACTCTCGCACTGCCGCTATACCAGCGCCGGCAGCCGCCCGTATAATTCCGGTTCTCGCGAGCTTCGCGCCACTGTTGGGATCGGTACGCTTATGGAACTTGCCATGATCGGTTTGGGACGCATGGGCGCAAACATGGCGCAGCGCCTGGTGCGCGGCGGTCATCAGGTCATTGGCTTCGACCCGTCCGAGGAGGCGCGCAAGGCGCTGGAGGCCAAGGGTGCGGGTACGGCGGCAACGCTCGCGGACTTGGTCGCGAAGCTCGCCGCGCCGCGCACGATCTGGCTCATGGTGCCCGCAGGCCAGATCACCGATGAGACGATCACGGGTTTGCAGTCCTTGCTGCAGGCCGGCGACACCATCATCGATGGCGGCAACTCGAATTACCACGACACGCAGCGGCGCGCGGCGGCGCTTGCGGCCCAGCAGATCCACTATATCGACAGCGGCACCAGCGGCGGCGTCTGGGGGCTGGCGGAAGGCTACAGCCTCATGATCGGCGGCGAGCCGGCCAACGTCGAGCGGCATCGCCCGATCTTCGAGACCCTCGCCCCGGGCAAGACCCAAGGCTGGGGGTATGTCGGGCCGGTCGGTTCGGGTCACTTTACGAAGATGATCCACAACGGCATCGAGTACGGGCTCATGCAGGCCTATGCCGAGGGTTTCTCCATCCTGCAGCACAAGAGCGAATTCAAGCTCGATCTGCATCAGATCGCCGAAATCTGGCGCTATGGCAGCGTCGTGCGTTCGTGGTTATTGGACTTGACCTCCGATGCCCTGAAAAAGAATCCGACCCTGCATGGGATCGCTCCCTATGTGGCCGATTCGGGCGAAGGTCGCTGGACCGTGGCCGAAGCGATCGAACTCGGCGTGCCGGCCGTCGTCATCACGAGTTCCTTGCTCGAGCGCCTGCGCTCGCGCGATGCGGACTCGTTCTCGGACAAGCTGCTCGCGGCGATGCGCAACCAGTTCGGCGGCCACGCAATCAAGACGGAGTAAGACTTCTCGTCGGCAAGCGATCCAACAAGCGTTGCAAGGCATCCGGATCGATGCGAAAACCGCTGTCTGTCGCGTGTCCGATGACGAACGCGTAGACGGTGCCGATGGCGTCGCACCAATCCTTCATCACGACGCAAAAGCGCTGCGGCGGTTGCAGCGCGACCACGGTGCCTCCCGCTGCCATCCAAAGCAGGCCGTTCAAGAGTTGGCTGCCTTCGACGCCGAGGACGATCTGGACACCGCTGCAGGCTCGCACGAGCTGTTCGGCGTCGATGCGCGTCGGATCCAAGACGAGGAAGCCACGGTCCCGCGCCAGGTCCGCGATCTCGTTCTCGTTGATCAAGGCCCGGTTGGCGCCGGCCGCGCCCCGCAGCAGCATGACTCCGGGGACGGGCTCGGCACGTCGATAGGGCAACGCCCGCTCGCGCAAACGGCGGAAGCGCTGCTGTTTGTACGTGTTCTGTGCGGTATCGTCGAGAATCACGAGCCGATCAACATAAGCGTCGCAGGTCACATCGGCGGCGAGCCCGAGAAGTCGCAGATAGTCCCGTTGTTGCGGCGAGGGGTTGGCGAGCACCGACAAAGGTGTACCCAGATCGCGCGCCGCGAGGTGCAGCGGCAGATCGTCGCCCATCCAGTGACCGAAGTAGCGAATGCCGTACGGCGTGGTCGCGAGCACTGCTTCGGCCAGACGCGGGGCCTCGGCGCGGGCAAGCAGGGGTACCTTGGCGTTGCTGAGCCGGTAATAGACCTCGGCCGTAAATACGTGGCCGTTGGCGATCACGGCATCGTGCAATTCGTAGGCGACGGTCGGGCCATGGCTTGTGGGTCCGCCTTGGGCCCGGCCTACTTGTTCCGGGATCGTATCGTCCGCGGTAACTCCGGTGATGCGCTGCAGGTCAGCGGGATCGAATAAGGCCGGCGGCGCATCGACTCGTTGCGCGGGCGAGAGCTGCCAGGAACGCGCGGCTCCGGTCGCGAACGCAACGGGTCGGCGCAGATAAGGCCGCAGGCGGCTCAGGGTCGGATACAAGCGTCGCGGGCCCCTCATGCGACCGCCGGCCCCGGTCCCGGCACCGAGCTGTGGCGGCTCACCGCGTCGCCGTCGGAGTTCTTGAGACGCCAGAAGACCGCCGACGACAAGATCGTCCAGGTGCCGAGCACGAGGAAGGCGAGGTGGATGCCGTGGATCATGCTCGCGGAGTCCCCTTGCAGCCGGCTGGGAATGAACAACTCCGTGGTCAAGGACGCCACCGCGACCGCGAAACTCAAGGACATTTGCTGGGCGGTGCTCGCAATCGTACTCGCGGAACTCGCCTGTTCCTCGTCGATGTCCGAATACGCCAGGGTGTTCATACTGGTGTATTGCAGCGACTGGAAGAAACCGAACAGGAACAGCAGCGGCACGAGCACGGCCACGGGCGTCTCCGTGTTCAAGCCGATGAACAGCAGGATCATCGCGCCGATCGTCACCGTGTTGACGATCAGCA
>Ga0116231_10002510_pt1 | contig 38413 bp, 37 predicted proteins | sample S1TSphgellanicum_2_FD_89695 | JGI IMG/M metagenome (GOLD analysis project Ga0116231, IMG submission 89695) | Host-associated microbial communities from peat moss isolated from Minnesota, USA - S1T2_Fd - Sphagnum magellanicum MG | ecosystem: Host-associated > Plants > Peat moss > Unclassified...
AAAAAAAAAAAAAAAAAAAAAAAAAAAAAAAAAAAAAAGGTCTGTGCTGGCCCGGGCAGTGCCCGGAAACTGCCCGGACAGACGGACAGACAGATAGACAGACATACATGTAACTTTAATATATAAGATAGCAGAAAATGGAACTATCAAAATTCTTCACCAATCTCAAATTACATTCAATTTTGGACATAGGAGAGAAAGGGTGAGAAATTTACCAAAATTCAACTGACACAAACATTTGGCTTGAATTAGGTGGGAAAGTGGTTAATGTTGTGACCAAAGCTGATATACTTATTGGTTTCATGAACTTTTCAAGCTTTTGGTTTCTTGCAGGGTCCACACTCCAAGCCAGTGTTGGGCAGTTAGAAACAAGAAAAGACTAGTGCTGGCCAGTTCGAACCTCCCATATTAAGAGAACCTCCAGTCCCAGATTTGAGATCGAATTTATTTTTGATTCTGGTTCTTTGTGTGCCCATTTGGGCCTGAATGAACCAGCACCCACCAATGCACTAGTTGTGGATGAGATTGGTTTGGCCATTTTGGGATGAACCCAAACCATTTAACTTAAACCATATCAAACATTGAGGTGAGTTATGTTTTTTTCTTTTCACGGGGTGACTCTTCGCTCAGATTTTTTAAAAATTCCCTCTTTTTTCCCTCCCCTTCTTTCTTCTTCTCCTCTTTTGTTCTTTTTTCTTCTTCTTCTCTTTCAGCATCATCTTCTTCTCTTCCACCATCTTCTTCTTCTCTTCCTCTTTTGTTCTTTCTTTCTTCTTCTTCTCTTCCACCATCTTCTTCTTCTCTTCCTTTTTAGTTCTTTCTTTCTTCTTCTTCTTTTCCACCATCTTCTTCTTCTCTTCCTCTTTTGTTCTTTCTTTCTTTCTTCTTCTTCTCTTCCTTTTTAGTTCTTCCTTTCTTCTTCTTCTCTTCCTCTTTTGTTCTTTCTTTCATCTTCTTCTCTTCCACCATCATCTTCTTCTCTTCCATTGTTGTTGTAGCATTTCCTTCATCATTTTTTTTCTTCTTCTTTTTTTTACTGCTATTGCTATTATTATTTTTTCTTCTCTTTTGTTTGTGCTATAGATTTTTATTCTTATCATTTTTTTCTTTTATTTTTGTTGTTACTTTAGTTTTTTTTTTCATCTTTTGATTTTTGTTTTCCTCTATTGTTACAACTTTTTCATCATTTCCTTCTTTTGTTGTTTTCCTTCTCCCTCTTCAAGCATTTTCTTTTTTTCCATCACATCATTACGCTTGCTGCAATTTCTTGTTGCATCATCATTAGTTATACATATCATGCAAGGTATGCATTTATCCTTTTCTTTGGCTTTTTTTTAGTTTTGGTTTGAAAGTAGAAGCAAAAAGGAAAAGTAAGAAAAAGAAAGAGAAGAAGACAAAATAATTTTTTTTAAAAAGAAAATGGAAATTATAAAAAATAAAAGACAAAGACTATTTTTGTTTTTTCTTGTTTTTTGGTTTTTTCTACTTTTAAAATTTTAGAAGAAGAAGTTTTTTTTTTTTTTTTGTTATTATTAATTCAAGAAGAAAATTTCTAGTTTTTTTCTCCTTTTCATTGCTTTGTTTTCCTTTTTTTGTTTCTTTAAAAATAAGAGGGTTTTTTGGGTTTTTTTGCTTTATATTTCCATTTTTTCTATTTCAAAATGCTAGAAGCATTTTTTTCTTTTATTATGTTTGTCCTAAATAGATCTTTTGTTTTCCCCTTTTTTTTCCCTTTTTTTTGTCTTCAAAATTCCAAAAAATGAAGTTTGTTTTTCTATTTCCTTTATTTTTTATTTTCAATTTTTTCCAATTTTTCCTTTTTCTTAAAATTCAATAGACTATATATGTTCATACCCATGTAATTTTTTGGGGTTTGGTTTATATTTTTCAAATTTGCATATTATTGTGTCATGTGTTTGATGTAACTTTGAATAACTATGAACCAATTTGTAACCAATGCCATTCAACTCCAATTGTATCACTATCAATTTTACATTCATCAACATGCTATGAAAGTGGTTACAAACAACAAGACCTTATCAATAAACACATGACATGGTGGCTAATGAAAATAGGTAAATAAAACGATGTCTCTTGATGTTAAAAAGTAGCATGCACATATCTTACTTAGGTTTCCTTGGCATAAACAATGGCACGGAGTTCATGTTTTCCATTTTTTGAACATTTTAAAAAAATTTGATAAACATGATATTTGCATCAATACATACAAGTTTTGTCTTATTGCAATTATAACCTCACATTTGTATTATGTTTACATTCTTTGAATGTGAACATTACATTACTACTTTGTTGAAATTTTCCCTAAAAATACAAGTTTGAAACATATTGCAATGTTGCATTATTGCATTAAAAGAACTTCAAGAACATAAAATTCAATGTGAAATACTTGCATAAGGGTCACAAAACATTAGTTTTGTTAAAATGATTTTTCAATACCCACATTTGAAGCGTAAAATGTTAATTGGTTTTTTTGGATGGTTTGTGCAATACCCAAATGTTGGGCATAAAATATGCATGTTCAATGAAAAAATTTAAAAAATTAGAAGAAATAAACTAATTGTGATAAACAATAGAACAAAATAATTTAGAACAAGAAAAAAAATTTAAAGAAAAAAAATTTTAAAATTAGGGAAAAAAAACATAGAAAATTCATTTTAAAAAGATAAAAATCCAAAAGAAAAAAAAATACTTCCATTTTGGTCACAAAATATGTAATAATTATTGAAATGTATTGTATTTGAAATGACATTATTTTCATATGTGGGTATTGTATTTTGTGATTGGATTTTCAACTATTTTAGCTTTTAACAATAATTACCAAAATATCCAATACCTATGTGTGGGTCACAAAAATCAATTGAATGTGCAATACCTACATTAAAAATTACCATTTATTAACATCAAGGGGTCAAACATGATTAAAATGGTTATTAGTTCATTTAGTGCAATACTTTCATATTTTATATATCATACATTAGTAGACATTGACATCATGTAAATGATAAGTAGGTAGGTGAATGGGGGTGGGTAGGTAAGTAAATAAGTATGTAGGTAAGTTGGTGGCCAATAAGATATAGAGGTTTTACTAAAAAATAAAAGTTTAACCCCAAAAAAAAAAAAAGGTTTTGCTAAGAGGTAGAGGTTTAGCCAAGAAGAGTTCAAATTTTTTTCAAATGGTAGAGGTTTAGGCAAGAAAATATAAAGGTTTTGTTGAAAGGTAAAAATTTTGCTTAAAAGATGTTAAGGTCTTACCAAGAGGTAAAAATTTAATCAAGAATAAATAAAAATTTTGCCAATGTGTAATGGTTTAGCCATGAAGAGATAGAGGCCTTGTCAAAAGATATAGGTTTAGCCCAAAAAAATTAGAATTTTTTCCAAAAGGTAGAAGTTTAATTAAGAAAATATATAAATTTTGTTGAAAAGTAAAGGTTTTACCAAAAAATAGACGTTTGGTTAAAAAGTTATAGAAATTTTGTCATTATGTAAATGTTTAACCATGAAGAGATGGAGGTTTAGCCAAAAAATATAAATTTAACCAAGAAGAATTAGAAGTTGTGCCAAAAAGAAAAGGTTTAGCTAAGAAGAGTTAAAAGTTGTGCCAAAAGGAAAAGGTTTAGCCAAGAAGAATTAGAAGTTGTGTTTAAAGGCAAAAGTTTAACCAAGATATATAAGTTTAGCCATGAAAAAATAAAGGGTAAATAGGTAAAGGTTGGTAGGTTGAGCTGAAATGTAAATCAATATGTAGTTATGTCAATAGGGTAGCTAGGAAACTAGGGTGATTAGGTTGGAAGGTAGTATGATCAGGATTGGGAAAAAAACACCCAAAAAATAAAAAGGGTCAAAGGTCAATGGCCCAAAAAGGTTGACTATGGTACAATGTTGGGTTAACACAAGGTCAAGAATCAAATGACAAAACACAATCCATCCTATGGACAGAACGACCAACTAGTGCATTAATGGGTGTTGGTTCATTCTAGCCATCGGTTTGAGCTAGGTTCTTCATTTTTATTAATTTTATGGTTCCACTTTTGGCACACCTTTTCAAATTCAAGAACCTCTAGGCTTGATTTTAAAATTTTGATTTCTTGTGCTGGTAATGTCCATAATCATCTTACATATATGTAAAACTATGTAAGTGTAAATCATTTACATTTACACATCAAGTTTTTACACTTACACTTCATGTTGTGTATATTATGGGATTTACAATTGCACAACATGCATGTATGTATTTTTGAAATAAATTTACATGACATTGTGTAAGTGTTTTTTAAATGTAAGTGTATATAATGGTGCAATACCTTCATGAGGATATTGCATTGCATTGGTCCTAGTTTGCAAAAAATGAAAATATTACTTCTCACACTTTTCACTAACAACTATGATTTTCTAAAACAAGGCAAGCCCATAAAGAAAAGAAAGTGACAAGGAGGAGGGCTCTTAAAACAAGTCATCAATGAAGTTTGTAGCAATGTTAGAAGCTACAAGTAAACAACAACACGGTCACCACTTATGTTGGCAAAACTTGTGGATGAAGAAGAGCAATATGGGAGAGCTCACCCAAAACCTTAAACCTTATTGTGCAAGATCGAATAGGAATTGCAAGACAACCACAAGAAAAAGAAGTGAAACATGAAAAATAATAAAGTGAAGGTAAGAACCTCACTTAAATGGGTTGCTTTAGGAGCTTTCAACAATGCAAAGAATTGTAAAATAATAACACCACCAACTACACTTGCAAACAACCTCTAGAGAAAAAAGAATGACATGGGGGAAACTCATAATATCACAATGGAAGAAACTTTGCAAAATATCATTCTTCCATACTTAAACTTTTTTTCTCTCCTACCTACCTCCCTATTCTTTTTTTATGCCTACCATTTGCCCCATTCCTTTCTTCTTTATTTGTTAAACTAACTCCAGATCAACAATTGTCATTTTAAACCTTGAAAGGAGATAAAAGAAAAAAAAGAAAATGCAATATTGCATATTTTATTGTGTTGTGTTCATTATTTGTTTATTTTATACAATAATTATATAGTGAATCAAATTTTATAAACATGTGTGTGATTTTTTTAATTAAAAAATACATTTACACATCCTGTTTTACACAAAACAGGAGCCTTACATGGTTTTACATTTATACTTACACATCCAAGGTTATACAATTACATTACTTATGTGTATATCAAAAACCATATACATGAACAACAATAATCCATACCATAATTTAGTAATGGGTTGTTTAATATGCTCAAAGGAAAAAACTTTGCATTTGAGTAGGATGTGAAAATAATTTGAATTGAGAACAAATTTGTGGGTGAAGGTGAGAAACCTAGTTATATTTTCTCTAACTTGTTATTTTTCATCCAATTCATTTTGTATTCAAATCAACTAATCAAGTTATACAATTTTATTATATTTCATGACTTTCACATAATTATATTGTCTCTAGGTTGCTCACCAAAAATTCATTGTACATTCAAATTACCTATCAAGTTCAAGGTTTTTTTCAATTTTGTGATGTAGCCACACTAGGTTTTTCTTGTGGCAAATTTTAATCATTCAACAATGAAAGAAAGAACTATAAACTTTTCAAAGGATATGTTTAGAAAAAAAGGCACTAAATCACCATATTTCAAGAGGGGAAAAAGATGAACTTGCCAAATTTTGACCATAGGCCCTTGTATGTCAGTAATGTATACCAAGGTTTTAATAATTGCTATTTCTTTCCTTGACCTCTAGCCAAATTTTCCTAAGTCCTTTTATGGATGATTGTCGATCCACATACTTCACAAAATTGAAAAAAAAAACCTTGCACACCTATGACCATCCATCCACAAAAGGAATTAACCAAATTTGGCTATAAATCAAAGAGAAAATTAGAAAAAAAATTAAATCCTACTATAATTTGACAACTTATTTGCAACCTACTGTTTAAATGTAATCATTTCAATTTTTTTTTTAAAATCCTCGAAATTTAACAACTTTGGTGTATTATTTTTCACAACAATCTTTTGCATGAGTCACATTGGATTTTGTTTTTGTCACCTAGTGGTAAAAATTTCCCACCAACAAAAAAATGAATCTTAATTCAAATTTCATGGTTTTATTATCATTCATGATTTTTTTGTTGAACATTGTCATAAAAGAGTAAAGCCATCATGCAATGATCAACTTGTTAAAATTTTGTCAAGACATTATTGTTGGTTATCATTATTAGTTAAAGGCTAATAAGTGGCTCATCATGTTTTTTGTGGCATGAAATAGCCACCAAAATTGAAGTAGAAGCCACCAAAATTGTTCGGTTTTAAACATGAATTCAATTATTGGTTATGAAAATACCCTAACATAAATAAAGGCTAGATGAAATGTAATCTAACAAATGTACTGTAACATAAAACAATAGTAAATATGAAGTATAACCTAGTGAATGTACCCTAATGAAGATCAAGAGTTGGATGAAATGAAACCTAATTAATATACCTTAATCAAGATCAATGGCCAAACAAAATGCAACCTTTTGAATGTGCCCTAATGTAAAGTGAAGGTGGGATGAAATGGAGCCCAATGAATATATATATATAGCATAGATCAATGGTGAAAATGATTTTGAAAGGAAGAATCATTGATCTAATTAGGGTTCAAACTTGTCTTCTTCATGGGGCTACATTGAAAATAATTAGGTTTAACAATTGCATTGTTACGCGATGAATTCAACTTTATTTTCTCTACCTAACTAGGTATTAGGAATAGGCTTTACACTTCAAACAACATGAAGACCACCCTAGTTGGGTGAAAATCTTTTAAGGTGTACCAAATAGAATGAAAAGGGCCCAGGCCTTACTACAATATTTTTTTACCCTATATTTATGAATCAAAAGTTGTCAAAATTTTCAAAAGGACTATATTTTAGACTATTAAAATTTTAGATTCCATCATAATAATCCATAAATGTGACTTTAGATGATAAAAAAGGATTAGGTAAAAAAGACAGAAAAGGGTGTTGTAACAAGATTTTAATACACCTTTAAAAAATTGCACCCAATTGCACAAACCGTCGATTTGCTAGAAAGGGTGAAGATAAATATCAAAGTGAAGTAAATTAAGGTGACAAGGCTACAAGGAATGTTGATTAGGAATTTCAAACACTTGAATCTTGACTTCCAAATGCATGAAAGAGGTAGGAAGTTGAAGGAAGGGGTGTTGTTTAATACATAAAAACCAATGGCCACCATTTGCACTATTATTGACAATATCAACAATTTGATCATTAAAGATACCAAAGGGTAGTGCTACAAGTTGCAGTTTGTTTATGCCCATTTCCCTATCATTGTTACCATGATTATCAAGAATGACAACATCAAAATTAAAAACTTCTTGGACAATAAGTGTGTGAATGAATTCATTAACTCATGCCTTGTTCCTGCCTCCTTTGATTGCATAAAAGAATTTCTTGCAAACATTGATGAAAAAATTAGAATAACTTCTATTTACAATACTAAATATGTTTCCAAACTTCAATTCAACTATCCCCAAGAATCACAATTTAGAAATCTCAAATTTTTGGCCAAATCTTGGTTTTAAAAGTTTCCTTAATTTAGAAGAAGTTCTAACATAAGGAAATTTCATTCTAGGGTTTCAAATGGAAAGAGATTTTGTGCATGAGTTTTCAAAGAAAGTGTGCTTTTCATTTCCTCATCAAGACATAATCACCTTTGTTTCTTTTACATTTGTTTCCTTCACAAGTCTAGTTTTTATTTAACTTGATGTGAATGACATGGTGGGATAGGTGCACAAGGTAGACATGTTGGGAAATATGATGGTGACACAATCTGAGAAAGTGAAAGATGAGTTAATTCTAGAAAGGTATGACATTGAACTTTTGGGTGTCTCAATGTCGGATAAATTGCACTCCCTATAAGTCCATACAAGATTTTTTACAATGATTCAAATGGAATAGCATGGGACTCATTATATGTTATGTTATATTGATTTTTCAAACATTGATGGTACCATGTGCAACAACTTTGGTGGCAAGAAGAAGACATATTACTTACACATATGTATTCAAATGAAGAAGTTAAAAAAAGATATGTAGGTAAAATCATTTTTGCACCATGCAGTTTTCAACTAAAGTTTACCAAAATGAAACATAAGGATATTACAATCATGAAGTTTGAACACAATGTAACTACAATGCATCAATGTGTTCTACATTTAAGGATAAGATTATAACAATAAAAATTGACACTAATGAAAAAATTGTTGCAAACAAAATTAAGATTTAGCAAAGGATTGAAAGTAGGATTGGATTAGACAAAGAACAAGTTACTTGGCAATATATTGAAAAGAATGAATATTATAGAATTGTATACAAATGTGGAACTCACCTAGAAGTTACTTCCTAACAATTCTTTCAACACCTAAACATAAACCATCTACCTCCTACAATTTTTTTCATGCCTTCGTTGTTTATGCCAAATGCCACATGAATATTTTACTTTACAATTATAACGAAAACAAACATATGTGTGGCATTTGTCATAAACAAGAAGGCAATTAATTCACATGCTTGTTTATCATGTGTGGGATTGCACACCCAAACATTTGCACTTCATGTGTTGGACAAGTCTTGTCAAAAACCCAACCACATGGCCTCCTTTTAAGTTATTTCAACAATTTATAACCTTCTTCACAACACATTGAATGCAACTTAGTTCTTCCCCTAAACATTCAAACATTTCCATCATACAATCGCACATCTTCATTCATCATGCATAGATGCAAAATCCAAATCAAAGTCATCTTAATAGTGTTCAAACACACAAAGACAATAAAATCAATGTCAATTTCCTTCATGATTTGAAACCTTGAAAAAAATAACATCAAACCCTTAGATGAACATAATCTTTCATTTGCCCAAATTCATAACTTTTTTTTTGTTCCCAACACACTACAATGTCTATGAGTCCATATTCTTACCAACTAAAATATTTGTTGTATATAAAGTCCCTTTGTGAATCAATTACTTGCAATTTGTTCTTTAACTACGTGTCCATCATATCAAACATCCCCTTTGACAAATGTTTCATTTTACTAGCTTTAATGCCTTTCTATAAGAACCTTTCCACAACTTGGACAAGGTTACACCATTGTGACATTAGACTTGAGCTCGTGAAGCACATGGGTTAACTCCGCACTTGAAAGTTTAGAATATGTTTCAAACTCCTTGACACCTTTAGCCCACTTTTTATCTCCAATTGATTTGTTAGATTGTAATTCTTTTCAAGTAATTGTTTTTCGAAAAAGTAACGTGACACCCATTTTGCCACCTTTTGTCCCAATAATACCATGGGCAATCTTTTTCTTAGAGCACATTCACCCTCATCTTTTGCCATCATTATTTCACAATAAGTTTCAAAAAGTTTGCTCCAAAATTTCCATTAGGAAACACCTTTGGCCTTGAAAGTACCTTTGTTCTTCTAGGCATTGAAAACAACTTTTGGTTAAAAGATGTTTCTTGAAGATTTGGTATTCTTCTTTTCAACAAAAGGACTTTACATGGCAAGAATATCATTGTTTTTAACACAAACATTGTGACCAAAAAGTCAATGCAAATTCCCTTTATCTTAAAGGCGATGCGTAAAGGTCATTAACATAAAGGTAATTTTCTTTAATGGAGACATTTTGTGACAGTAGGCAATTTCACTCAAGGATGATGGGACACTATAGCCAAAATGTATTTGACTTTTGCATAGGGACCTTGGGTGGGGTCATATGGTGCCCATCTTTACTTTGCCTACTTGACATTGTTGGATGACATTAATCTTCTTCTTTTTTCCCAATTTTGTGATGTAGTTGAAGTGGTGATCATCCATTAAAAAATAAATTAAATTAAATTAAATAGCCTTTATATTTTTGGCCACTTACTTGAACCCTGCATAGAAATTTGGCTTTTCTTTTTTGGATTTTTTTTGTTGAAAACCAAATTTTTGTTATTTTTTCCAAAATTCATGAATTTGTGACAAAAGTTTTCCAAATTTTCACAATAATGTGCTCATTCACATCCCTCAACCTCGACAGTTAATACTTGTTGTGGTGGCATCCAAATATGTTACCATCCTTAGGACATCCCAATGGTTGATTGTTATGCATGTATTAGAGGAAATTCTAGGATGAATGACTAGATTTACACCTAAATCTTACTCACAAACAACATAAATCATGACTAGTTTTCCATGTCTTTGTGACAAAGTCACATTAATTGATGTGACAAAATTAACCTCATTGAATATAGTTATGATTATTGTTGTATTTTCATAAATTGAATTTGGCAATTTGACAATTCAACACCTGATGTTATTATAATCATTTTCTGATTGAAATTTAGTTCGAAATGATGCTATTCTTTCCCCAAAATATCCATAAATGATTATCCTATTCATTTTAATATTAGTTCATTTATTATAACAAACCATGTCAAACAAATGTAATTTCCAATGAACCTAGGCATGTTAAATTAAACCTTGTGCTAACTGGTAGGTCATTAACCAAATGAAGGCCATAGGTCACAGCTTGTAGCTCAGGACCAGACAGCCAATCCAGTGGTTGAGATACTCACAATAGCCGGTTATGAAATGGGTTGTAGCCAAAATGGATAGCACCAAATTCCACACTTTGATGCTTTCTTATACCCAGTTGGTTATTTTATGCATACATCAATTCATAACACACAATTTACAAAGTAAATTTTGAAATGCAATCATCAATGTTTTCCAAAAAAACATCCTTAACACTAACCTAACACTAGAGTTAACACCAGGCATGGTAACTATAAGTAGGTAGGGAATATCAGTGCTTAGTGTCAAGTTCAAAGAGTTAGGAAAGGGCACTTGGTGGGTCATAGTTAGATGGATAGATACATGTGGTGGTTGGTTGATACATTACCAACCAACCACCCATGGTTAGCTATGGGACGGGAATACAATGAAAAAAAATTCTGTCCACACATCATCCATCCTGCATGGTGCCCTGGCTGGTTTTACTCTGGGTGATTTTCTTGAGAAAGAGAGCGAGAAGAGAACCTCAAGAAGGGAGGCAGATCAGACCTTTTTTATTCAGCAAAATCCTTGAAGTACATGGCAGAAGAAGGCACCAACTAAATGGGGGGACTGCAGGAGGAGACCAGAGTGAACCAGCACCCACCAGCACACCATGCAGGATGAATGGTATGTGGAGAGGAAACACTTTTCCATTGTATAATTCCATCCTTTTAGCTAATTACATCTCTCATAAGAATCGAGAAATCCCCATTCTCCATTCTTGTGATTAAGAAAAGGTTATTCCTTCTTCAAGCAGCCATAGAGAATTTTGAAGAAGGAAAGACAAAATAATAACCTCTTCTTCAACCAGCCACAGAGAATTTCAAAGAAGGAAAGACAAAACCGAGAAGGACCAAGAAACAAAAAACAAAGACAAAAGGCCGTCAATAGTATCATGTATGATTGTGATTTCTATGTCACAACTTTCTCACTGACTTCTTCAGCTCTCTACAGTGGCTTAAGGCCAGTGACCACACTAACCTTGTGTTCCAAGTTTCTGCTGCAAATCCAGAAGCACCGGGGAAGACTCTGCCATGCTACTGGCTAGCTATAAACAACACAAGGAAATAAGAACAGAAAAACACAACAAGATAGACAAAACACAGAGAGAAAAGGACAATAGAGAAGAACAAAGACCCAAGTGGGCTTACAAGAAGCTCCCTACTTACAAGAACAATTCAGAATACTCCAAATGTTGAAATCCCATAAAGGAATTTTTGCTTATTGAGCAACCCTCTAATCCTCTTTAACAGAATCTTTTAGAGGGTAGTCTTCATTTTTCATCAGGACAATAAGACTGACCATCTGAGAGACAAAGAACTCTTCACAACTACAATGCCTCAAAAACCTGTAAAATTGACTATTGATAACAACCAAATGGACAGTAATTGAGATATTGCAATGAAACTGAGACATGTAAATGATTTTAATACTTGCATACTCTGGTTGAAAATGTTTGTCAAAGATATCACAGGGTACATACCTTGAGGAATTTGTTGCACAGCTAGATCCAAGAAGTTACAAGAGAAGCCTTTAGAAGTACAATTCAACTCACAAGATGTTTTTCAGTATATGCTGCCACCAAAAGAGTCTCGGTCTAAGTACATAAAATTCTCAAAGTCTGGAAAATCAGGAACAAAAATAATATCCACAACACAAACAAGGGACAATCTATGAAGCACCACAGGACATGTGTTGTTCTTCAAAAGACAATTTAGTAACTCAAACTCATAGGAAAAGAGATAGAAGAGGCCAAATAGACCACACAATTAGTACCCATGGGGATACCATGGCGATACCAATATATTGTCCATAAGCACATTGACCAAAAGAAAGAAACAAATCATCTAGCAAGAAATCCAACCAAGAGATCAAATCTGAAGCCTCCACAACTTTAGCTATGAAGATTTTCAAACAAATTTATCTCAAATTTTTCAAATTTTTCAGCCACAAAAACCTGAAGTTCAAAGCAGATCTTTGAACCAACAAAAACTTAAAACAATGAAGCTTCAACACCAATGAAACACTTCATTGATCAGAACTTTCATACGAGCTCTTAGATCCTTTAGGTCAATTTTAGTGTATAGAGTCGAGAAGTCAAAAGACTGCAACAGGAGTGGAGAAGTTTTATCAACTTTCAATCTTGAAAGATTAAGTTGTTTTAGTTACATCCACTACACCTGTGGTCATTGCAAATCCAACAAGGAACATCTGCTTTTTTGAGTTTTGACACCCAAAGGTTATTTACCATAGGGGAGAAAGAATTCAGCCACTTAGAAACTTCAGTAAGAGAAGTAGAGCTGGAGTAAGAGAAACTATATCTAGGTTTAGTTGGATTTTCATGAAACTTCCAAACAGTAAAAAGAAATGGAAGACAAGGGCCACACTTTTCACCACTAAAAGTGCCCATCCCATACATGCTATGTGCTAACCATCCACATACATCTACCTATCTATTAGCCACCAAGTGCCAGACCTACTTACTTACGTACATAGTAACCACTCACATTACCTACATACTTAACCTATCATACTTACATGGCATGCCTACCCAAAAAAGAGACAAACAAAGACATGTATAAACCATAAACCCTTTATTCAAAAGCTCTCCTGAAGAAGAGAAAAAGAATTATGATTTTGCTGTTACAATCAGGACTGTCTGTTCTATATGGGGTTCCTCTGAAGTTCATTTGTGGGGGACTCCTAAGCAATGAGCTGCTACAAGGCATAGAGATGAATGTGAAAAATGATCCAAAGATGTACAACAATGATTCGAACATGATTTGAAATGCAGACCATTTGAGCTGAAAAAGACATATGGACATTGACTAAAGATGATCCATAAAATGTGAGTTTTTCCGTGAGAACCAAAACCCATTTTCAAAGTAACATCCCCATCAAATTGATAGCACTTTTATAGTGTCAGGAGTGGAACTTGTATCAGGACCTCAATTTTTACTACTTGTTGAACTTGATTTGATAGAGAATTCCAGTGGTACAAAAGTGCTCCATACAAAATGCTTGCTTTGTACACCAAATCAAACACCTCTGCCATGTCCAAACCCACAACCATCACACTGTAAAGTTGTTGCACTTCAGCTATGAACAGATGTTTGGAATTTCACCATTTTTCATTATTAAGAGAATCATTGTGGTGGTAGCTTGAAAAGCATTCAATAAAAATCTCTGTCTCATTGGAGGCCATGTGCTACAAATTCCAATAGGTGACAAATACTACCAATGCAATGTGACAAGATACACCCAAATGTCAGTCTTCAATGTTAGAGAGAAGAGAAAGTTAACACTTTACCAAGACGAAGCCGTAAGTAGATGTAGTCCAATTGTGCCCTCGTGTACACCAGCCACCCTTGTGCTTGCAGGCCTGTTTTTCATGTCAGAAAGTGTATAAAACTTACAGCTTTCCCATTCTCACCACAACTTCTAACACCACAGGCAACAACTCAACCAAATCTCATAAAATCAGCAGCCATTATAGTTAAGAAAACTTCAATAGAGAAATGCTTACTTGGTTCTCCCCGGATTTCAATAGCTAGCCCAGCGACAGCATATTTCACATATGCAATGAGTCGAGACCGCCGGGATGCCCCCAATTTATTTGATATAGATCTCACCAGCCCACTGAAACAACAGTGAAAAGAAGATACTGGCATGTAAGAGACATTTAACCTTAAGGAGAAAAGAAAAGAGCAATACATCTTCACAAGCATATTGCAATTTTGTTTTGTACTCCAAAAGAGTAACACAGCCTGGAAAATCCAAGCAACAGACCTGTAAATACACAGAATGACCAAGTATTCTAGTCCAGAGCTCATGTGAACAGGATTAACATTCAGAAAGGATTCTCAAGGAATTACTCTGTGCGTAAAATGGTGAGAAATTCACGGGGAAGGCCCTCCATCCAGTTTGAAATGTCAGCCATAGTGAACCGCCGCACCTCCTCCTTCAGCACTTTCTGCTCCTCAGCCGACATCGCCTGCCCAAGCTCTGATTTGCTGCATTACCTCATACAGCAGATTGTGAGACAGTTATTTCAGCCGAGAAAGCACTCTGAAACAAAAAGCTGCATTAAAGTTCTTCACTTTCAGGTACAAGTGTCCTCAATAGATTGACATTCAGACATGCTTCATGCTCTGAAACAGAGGCTCTAGACCAGAACATATATATTCACATGTAAGTGGTTGGCTCAAAAACTACCTGCCCATACCACGACCTGTGAAAATGATTGGCAAATAGCGGGTGAATTCTCCTGCCCCCAACTGCCTTCCAGCTTCTTGAAGCTCATCCGAATCAAGAAGAACGATAGCTCGCCACAGGCGACAGTAACTTAAACGGAAACTTTCATCAAAATCCCTATAAAGCCCATGGTCTAACAACACTGCATCCCCACCATCAACAGAAAATCTTGTTTACCCCACATTCTGGAACACATTCACTATCTTGTGAAAGGGGTTTCATCACAAATGCATTGCTCAGCTTAATTAAATGTCAAGATTCAATTCAACTGCTTCTGTGCACATTAGGAAAAGAATGAATAAAAAATCCACAATCAACAGACAGGCTTCTAAAATGAGGACAGCAGACAATCAAGTCCTATTCAGCAAACCAGCAATGACTAAAAAGTTCACAAAGATGGGAAAAAATTGGTCAATTCCATTCATGGGAAGCACAAATATCACCACCAAGAATATGCATAATTGATGGCCATCTGACTGCAGATATTTATTTAAGAAATTCAGAAGCCAAACTGAACACATTATCTGAGAAAGAACTTTAGCAAAGAGAAGTGTGACATGTAAAGTTGTACAGTGACATACCTATATCAAAATTTGGGCTTTTGCGTCCAGGGTGCTTGTGCACCAGGATGTTACCCGGGTGTGGATCACCATGGACATATCCATGACAGAAAACCATCTCTGCGAAAACCTCCACCAATTCTTGTGCCACCTAGTGCAGTTCAAACTCATACATTTGAGCAGGTGAAAGAAAAAATGTGTCATAAATCATCAAAAAGCACAGGAAACCTACACAGAAACCTCAAGCATAAATACTATGGGGAGTACCAAAACTCACCTGCTCAGGATCTATTCCTGCCTTCTCCAAAGCTTGAATGTCATCTATCTGCAGTCAAAAGAAAATTCCATCTGAGAATTGTAGATTCTATTTGTTATTTTCAAGCTATTTTCCACATTATTCCCAATCTCGACCTCATCCCACTTCCTCCCATTCTCTTGAAGTTCACTCCAAATACCTTGACTGTAACACAAAAGCTCTACAGCATCTGCTGTCAAAGTCAACAATTTTGACATCTCATATCCACAACATTCAAAACCTGCTCTTCCACATAACTTTTGCATCACCAATTGTACAGAACTTATTAACCCACCTTGCATCCCTCCATAAACTCCATTGTCAAAATTCGCTTTGTTGTCAAGTCCTGCACAAAAGCAATAGAATTAGGTTCTTCAACCTACCCCAATTCTTCAACCTCTTGTTTGGCTTGGTTATACACTTCTATTTTTTGGCATGCACAGTTGATGTTTGAAATCCTGGATCCCACATACCTTGACAACCCGTGGGACAAGGATGCCTTCCTTGTGTGCAAAACTCTTGGCAGTTCTTTCTGCATTGTTTGCCTCCTGTAAAAAATCTGCAAAGAGACCACATCGCATTCCCTCAAAGACCAAAATGGTTAACCTACTGCTCAAGATCTCAACTGCATACAAACAAATGGAAAGCCAAAATAAGACAACACATATAAACGACACAGCCATCATTTGGCTACTTGTTCAGTCATACCAGACTAGGGTTGCTCATGAATAAGGGTACATACCAAGCTCCCGTAGCAAATTTTTCTCAAACTCTGGAACCATCCACTCAAACTGATAATCTGGAAAGAGCTGGGCACCAGAATAACACGTTGCATTTGTCACAGAAGCCTCACGACAGAAGAAGTTAGAAGCATGAGTCCTTGTTGACCTGCTACTCAGATGGATCCATGTAATCACAAGTCTCTTATTAGTTCTGCAGAGTAGGTTCACGTTTATACAGATGATTTTAGTGGCCTCCAACAAGACACCAAAGCAACTAAATCAGCTCACTTTGAATCGAGTAGGCAGTGCTAACTAGTGCTCATTCCTTCCTTTTCTTCTAGCTGTTTGGGCTGGTGGGCAATTCAGGGTGAAAGCTATGAGAGAGTGGAAGAAGATACCCAGGCAATTGCCTTTGATAAAAATGCCATAGTTGCAATGTCAGTTTCAAATTGTCTTTGTAACCCAGGATATTGAACCTGCCATCATACCATCAACAAGAACTATCAGAAGCACCAACTTCCTCAACCCTAAAAGTACAATTCAACACTTCTCTATTGTCAGCCCTGACAATTGATCAAAGCTATCTTAACTTTTGCCCATGTCTACAAACCAATCTCACCAGTAATCAACAAGCAGTTACAGGTCAATCAGCTTGCTGGCCCCTCAACTTACGAAGTTATTTCCCAAATCCACTTGAGTGTACTGACTATCAACACTAGAAAACAAAGAACTGATACTTTCTACATCTGTGGGACCCGATGAAAAATGCAACACAGGCATCACACACATATATAGCTAACATACCCTTTAGAGGTTTAACGGTTCAATTTCGCTCCATGCTCAATGCAAGGAAAGCACACCTTAACAGCAACTTCTTGGCCATCCTTGAGAAATGCATGATGTACTTGTGCAAGTGATGCTGCAGCAATTGGAGTTTCATCAAATTTTCCATATCTGTTTGTCATCCAACATCATGTCAAATACAGTTGGGCATACACTATGCACAGTTCCCTGCTGAAATTTCACAAATATTGATTAGGTTCTCAACTTATTCAAAGACATTACTTGGGTGTGCCATTTGTCTTTAGACGCAATCACTCAGAATTAACTTCAGGTGGAGAACAATAAATCCCAACCAGCTGCCCAGGATTCAAGCTTACAAAGTTACCACCCATTCATAAAGTACAAAAAAGGTTTCCCAGATCTCATGTTACAAAACAGTCTCATTTGATCAGGATGCAGGGACTTCTCTGGGTCACATCACAAGTGTCATATTCAGTTTTCCATGCCCATAAACTGTTCCGCATATGCTTACATTTCCTCAGCACTTTTCCCAAACTCCTCCTGGAAAACCTGCTCCATTAACTTGAATGGCCAAAAGCTTGCCTGTCAAACACAAAAGGTTTTGTTGGAGGTGATCATTCCGTAACAGAACAAGCCTGTAACTTTGCAGCACATAAATTCCAAGAGTTATTGGTGCCATGAACCATACCTTATCTTGCAAAACAGATAGAGTCTGCACAAATTCCTTTGGCACATGCTGCATTGAAGCAATGAACTGCCCTGCCTTTATATAAAAGCCTCGATTTGTTTCACATAGCTTCAAAATCCGCTTTGCTGTTCGCATATGAACCTGTACTCATTCAATTATCAAACCCTAGTTGTTATGCAATTCTCCATATCTGCACAACTGAATGATTCCCATCAACTACTAGAGGAGAGATTTATGGCGATTTATTACCTGTGTGCAACATCCGAGAGCCAAGTAGTCTAAAATTGGGACAGGAAGAAAAAAATTCTTGCTCACCTGGTCACGAGTGTTGAAGTATTCTTCAGAATTAGGGTCATATCTCATCAATGAAACTTTGTAGTCAATCGTGTTCACTGCAAACTGCACACCACCAGTACTCAGAATCCTAATCGCGAAGGAAGGAAGTTCAAGCTACATCTTAGAATCAAAATTCCAGTTCAGAGCACTAGTGTCGAAAGCCAAGAACAGGGATTCTTTTTAAGAGAGAAAAAGCATAAACCCCCTAAACCCTGAATTCCAGCAAGCCATTCTCGGGTGGCAAATGAGTCCAGCTACAGAAAGACACACCTCTCGACAGAAAGAAAAACCAAAGGTGAGGTCAAGAGATCGAGAAAAAAAGGAGAAGGAGAGAGGAAGATTGAAAAAGCAGTGACAAGAAAGCACTACCGTGTAAACGGCGCGAGTTGAGCGGAGCAAGCCCTGGCCAGCTGCCCATGTCTCCGTCATCAGTCGGTCGGAAGACAACAGACGCACACTCGCTGAAGGGAAAGGGGAGGAGTTCCAGGAGACAGAGTAAGAAAGGGAGGGAGACGAAGCCACGACTCCAGAGGCATACACTGCGGACACGGCAGCAACAATAATCCCACACCTCTTCAACATCGCCATACTACCCTAATTATTCTTGTTCTTCTTGTTCTTTCTTTCGTCTTCAGCACTTCCCCTCCTGTATGCTTGCCATCAAGCAAGCTTCTGGACGTTGCAGAAGCTCAACAAAGACTTGTTCCTTCTTCCTAGGAAATCTGTTGGACTCCACACACCATACGAAACCAAATTCAATTCCCTTTTCTTTTTCTATTCAAAAACAGAGTTTCAAAAAAGCTGCTTGCTGTTGTAATCTATGTCGTTCTTGCTCTTTCCCCTGCTTGTCGTCACCCCTCTTGCTTGCTTCGTTCCGTGGCGGATGCTTTGCTTCTTTCTTCTTCGTCGTTTCTCCGCTTTTCCGCTGGAAGCCACAATTTGCCCTAATTTCACTCGGGCAGTACATTTCAGAAGGCAACAATTTGCCCTAATTGCACTCGGGCAATATTTCTGTTCATTTCAGAACTAGTGTGGCCTGTGCCGTTGGCCCAAGTGTTACCACGTCCTCAACTGATTTTTCCTTCCAAAACCTGGTTTTTGGAATTTTTAGTGGCAGAAATCACTTAAAAATCAATATCTCCCACATTCTGAATCCAAATCTTACCAAATAAATTCAATTAAATGCTCATCACGATCTTTCCCACAACACCAAAGGCACATTCCAATCCCTCCGAATTTTTTAGTTACGGTTTAATTTAATTTTCAGTGAAGAAATCATTCAATATTCAAGAACTTTTGGACTGCAAGTCCAAACGCCATGAAACCAAGCCAATGCACCCCTTCTTCTCCTTGAGAGCTTTTCAAAGAGACCAAGAACGCGATCTGAAGCATCCAAGACGGTGGATCTCATCGGTACCAAACAAAACAAACAAATTACCTTCCTTCATAGATAGATGCCACAATTGGCCATAATTATCACTCGGGCAGTATATTCATTTCAGAAGGCCACAATTTGCCCTAATTATCACACGGGCAGTACACCTGTTCATTTCAGAAGGCTACAATTTGCCCTAATTTCACTCGGGCAGTATACCTGTTCATTTCAGAATGCCACAATTTGCCCTAATTTCACTCAGGCAGTATACCTGTTCATTTCAGAAGGCCACAATTTGCCCTAATTTCACTCGGGCAGTATACCTGTTCATTGCGCAAGGTCACAATTTTCTCTAATTTCACTCGGGCAGTATACCTATTCATTTCCAAAGGTCAGAATTTGCCCTAATTATTACTTGGGTAGTATACCTATTCATTTTCAGAAGGCCACAATTTGCCCTAATTTCACTCGGGCAGTATATTCACTGTCGTCGTTTCTACGCTTTTCTGCTGACCGTAACTAAAGGAAGCCACAATTTTGCCCTAATTCACTGGGGCACTACAATTTTGGGCGCCCAGAAATTTGTCATACACAAATTCGGTTACAAACCAGAACAGGAAATTTTCTTTTATGCAGCTTAAGTGGGTTTGGGTGAACCAACACTTACTCATGTAACTTGGTAAAAGCCCAAATTTTCATTTAAATTGCTTCTAAATATTTTAACTATCCCAATATTATTATATTGAAGGTGCATTCACACCTAACATTAAAGCCAATGTTAAGTGAAAATCTAGGTGGCATCTTAGGTGGCACCCAATGTTAAATGAGTGATTATTTAATATTAAATAAATTTTAACATAAAATCTTGGTGGTAAATAGGTTTAGGTTCTAAATGAGTAGCTTGTTGTTAGGGGATTTAATACTAGAGTCCTTAACATCAAGTGTGAATGACCCCTTAAATTAGGTCTTCAACTCCAAATCTAACCTTTCTTGAGATTTATGTGGCTACTAAAGCAATATTTGCATTTAATGTTAAAATTATTGTTAAGTTAGTGATATGACCTTATCAAATTTGTGTTGATTCATACATATGGTGCTAGTTATCACCAATGCACACATGGAATCTTATTTGGCAACCAGTGTTCTGCATGTAAATGTCAATAGCCATATATGTGTCATGTAAATCTCATGTAAGTGTTAATCATTTACATTTACACATCCAAATTTTTTACACTTACACATATCCTATTGCAATGTATTTTTATTTTTTTTACACTTACATGAGGCCAGTATAAATATTTGTCAAATACACTCTACACGACCCTTTGAATGTTTTGGGGCGTGTAAGTGTAAATACTAAAATTAGTTGTAAAGTTACCATGTCTTAGGGCCTCCTTTCACCCCAAACCTTTATTTCAAGGGTATCCATAAAGTAAGAAAATTTTATTAAATCCATGAATGAAATGTTGAAAATCAACATTTAATGTGCAAGGTTCAAGACTAATTATAATAATTTTACAAGTATCATCAATGAAAACAAGCAAGCATTAAACATAGTTTAGGAAGAGCAATTCCCCTGGGGACAACCATGTTCCCCCATGAAGCAACTTAAATCATGTTCCCCCCAGGAGCAAATGTGTTCAAACATTTGTATGATGATAATTGTTGCATATGAATTCTTATTGAAATGCTTTCAACTACAAAGTTGTAGTTGTCCTCAAAATCTTTTCAATGATAGGCCGCAAGCCTATATAAATATATATATGACATGATTGTGATTGTTAAAAGTTTCGAAACATATGTTTCCCCAAGGGAAGTTCATTGTTCCCTAGAAAAATTGGATTTTCCTCGACGAGGAATTTAAGTTGCCCTAGGGTGCAACTTAAACCTTTTTTTCCGTTGGGAACAATCATGTCCCCCAAGGAGAAGGAGCACTTCTCCTTGGAGAACTTAAGCCCTTCCCCAAGGAAAATTCATTGCTCCCCAGGGAAGTTGTATTTTTCACTATTGAACTTTTCTTACTCCATGGGGAACTTGCTTGGGACCGGCACTTAGTCTTCTTTTGCCCGTGGAAGTTATTTCCTAAGGGCAACAAATTTTTTAAATTATTTATATGTTCTATGGATTTTTTCATTCATTTTGTTTGTCAAGAAAAACAATTAAGAAAAGGATTAAACCCTAGACCTTTTGGTTGAAGGGAAGATTCTAACTAGTACATCACATGTTTTTTCCTTTGAACCTATTCTTTAAGAAAGATAGTTACAACATCAATCATTGTGCGGGTATAATAAAAAAAAATCCAATTGTTTTTTCATGTCGGGTATTGTAATGCAAGTGCATCAAACTTGGTGCCACATTTAACTTGTTGTGCTTATTTAATGTTTATCATGAAAATATGTGCAACTATAGTGGAAGCACTTAAAAAAAAGGAAAAACAAAGTGAAAACTCAGTTCACCACAAAAACTAAGGTCCCCCCACCCTTGAATGCTAATGTTTTTCTTTTTTTGTAGTAAGTTTTTATTTTTTTGAATTTCACCTTATTTACTTGAGCTCCATACCGCTTTGCTCTATTAATGATGATGAATTTTTTTTAAAAGGATATCTATGTCATATTAATTCATATTTTGAAAAAGGAAAGATGTATTGGTTGTTTATGAAATTTTGTAAATGAATTCGCATTTGTGTCAAAACATATTGAGATTTTTTGGGATCAAATCCAAACACAATGTTTGTTGTATATGTTATTGTGAAAAAATTGCATGATGAATTGTTTATTTATTACATTATGTGTATGACAAGTTGTTCACATTTATAAATTTGCATAATAATTGGATTATGTCACTAGGTAATTTTTTCGTCATTGGCATATGTGAATTGAATATTGTACAATGTAAATTCGAAATTGACATGTGGATTTTTACAAATATCCAATGATTGTTGTTTATGAATATGTGTTGAAGGCATTTTTTGATAGTCCTACATTTTTTTTTAATGATTGCATATGTATGTTGTTCATATCCTAATGGTTGTAATTTTTCAACATATAATATTTGCATAATGTTTCTTAGATGTTGGTCATTTAGCCATTTATTCGGGTCAAAAAGGATATTATCACCTACTTAGTTAATTGGAGGTCTTCAATCCAATAATCATTGTTATCATATTCATTGGAATCGTTTTCTAAATCACTTGATTACAATTTTTATTTTTATTTTTTGTCATGTAATAAATTGTCATCACATTTTTTAGGGTCAATATTTGAATCCATAGGAATTTCAATATCTTTGTTGGTTTTGATACCTTTGTATTGATATTTTTTTGGTATAAAAAAGGTTTTATCATCTTTAATTACCTTTTTTTGAATTTGATTTTACATATGTCTTCAATAAATTATCCCTTAATATTACAAGTCCATGCAAAAAATGTAATCGTGATGATGTTACATATATGTTGTGCATGTTAATTGGTACATTATCAAGTGGTTGTTTCAAGTCTATGATGTAGTGATCAAATGTTTGTCCTTGAGATTTAAAGTATGTGAAACAAAAATTAATGACAAACAGTAGTTGGTATTTATTTATGTTAACTGTTTTGGAAGTATTTGATTCTAGTATTTAATGATGATATTGAAAAATTATGGATGTTAATACTATTGGTATGACATTTTTTGGTAGACCTTTTAGGGTTCTATCTTGTCAACTCACATGAACATTTTTCCAAGATCATTCTTTCAAAAGCAATACAAAGATGAAGTGTAGAAGTTGATAGAAGAAAAACTCAACAAATTAGATAACAAATGTGGGAGTTAAGTCTTCTTAGATGGTAATGTTAACCAGGCACCTTTACAATAAAATTTTGACAATCATTTTGCAAACAACACTAAGTAATTATAATGCAAAAAATCAATTGACATTGTAAAACAATGACAAAAATGTGTTTCCAAAAAAAAGGTCCACCATCTCAGCTAAGGGGATACTTATAACTAGATTCCAAACATTTTTACTTATGCCCATCCTTCTTTTGCAAGCAATCTTGATCCACTTGACTTCTTTAAACAAGCTTAGGCATTAGAACACAAAAGCACCACCTTAAACAACACAAACAAAAATAAGGAAACATAACATATGCAATGCAAAAACCAATGAAATATATCACTTCCTCTTACCAACACTAAACATGAAATGGTCCTTGGGAAAGGGGCATTACCGTGATGAAGAAGGTCATTTGAAGCAAATATTGCTACAACATATAAAAAAGGAAGACCTATTTCATCTTGAACTAGAAGACAAGTGTTTTATAGACATGAATTTCAAAAAGCGTATTATTCAAATATAACATATATTGGGCAACAATTAATAACAAGTACCATCTTGACTACCCATTAGTTTCCTTTACTAACTACAAACTAATTTTAATTTTAAGAAAGTAACATCATATACTCAATTTTAATCACAATATCCCCAATAAAACAAGAAGATTCAACCATGATATCACTTAATGTTGACAACAAAATGAAGGACGAAACCACAAAAAGCCACCCAAAGAGAAAGGATAACACACATGGGAGAAAGAAGGAGTAGAAGAAGTTCAAAGGAGACAAAATAAACATTAACATCAAAGCAAAAGGTAAATGTAAATCTAATGGGAAATTTAGTCTTCTACACTTAACAGAAAAAAATTTGTTGTTCCAATGACAAGAGAGATAGCTTCAAAATTATTCTTCATTATCTTGAAACTCATTTTTTTGCTATACATCCCCCATCCAATAAAATGAAAGTGGTTGCCACTGGAAACATGTACCTAGCAACAACAACATTTTTCTTTAAAGGTGTACACATAATTTTATTTAATTTTCAAAGTGATCTTCATCTTCTTTGGTGTGAACACATATGCATGTTTCTTGTAGGTTAAGAAAATATTATTGGAAATTATAACTTCCCTTCCTTCCTTGAGTACATGATTAGTTGCTAATTTTTATGTAGCATCAATACCTGAAGAAGGAAATGACTTCTCCAAGCTGACACTGGCTCATTCTTGCAAAGGAAATATATTTTCTAACACTGCATTATTTTTTTTAGCATTTCTTAGCAAGGAAGGGAATGATGATGATGATTCACCACTGCTATGTTGACTCTCTTGCACAATTACTACATAAAATAACTTACAAACAATGTCACGACTTTAGCCTTGGGCTTGCAACTAAGGCAAAGGGCATGGAAAGGTGAAGGCCAAAAGTGCAACTTGGCAATCCCATTCACATTCCCAAGAGTGTAGGAAAGTGTGAGGGAATGAACCCACACACTCCCAAATGGGTTCCCATTTTGGGAGTTGGAGTCTCAATGGACATTCGAATCTTTAAAAAATAATTTGAGGGGGTCAAAACTCATTAAATTGAAGAGTTCCTTATACCATTGGAAATTATTAAGACATAGATGTTTAAAATGGGCTTGCATGATCCATTTGAGTACTTACAACACAAGTTATGCTTGAAAAATGGGTCTAAAATCAAAATGTGAATTTGATTCCTGACCATTAAAAGCCAGGAATTGCGTTGAATTATGTGCGTGCGAGGGGCGTGCCACATATTGTTGCAAATTTCTTGGCAAGGGCTACAACTTTGCTTTAGACCTCACCTCAATTGTAAGTCTGCACAAAAAGTTATAGGTGTCCAAAGTGACAAAATTCCCAATTTTGAAAATTTTGTGACACTCAACTTGGGAGTCCCACGAAAAATGACTTTTGGGTGTAGCCCCCATGGTTAGTCATAAAGAATACTATAAGGGGGAAGCTGGTGGCTTCCCTCAAGTTTATGCCATGGTGAGTCTTATGAGTTCATGTATGCCCATGGCTCATCCGTGCATCAAAAGTGTTCCAACTATGCACTAATTTATTTGATTTGTGCAAGTCCATATGAATAATTGACTTGCTTGTCACTCATCCTAGTCCCCATTTCGGAGCTCCAACATGCCTTTTTTACCCCTGAAGTGTTATGAACTACTGTTACGTACCGCAACTCCTTCTTTCGTTATTTCCACTTCTGAACTCACATTTGAGTCTTTCAAAAAGTTTGGGGGTGCGTCACACAACACATGTTAATTAACTATTGTGAGACATGGCTAAAACCTTTGTATAACTACTTCAAATAATAATGGTTCAATGTCCTTCTCAAAAAAACCCATAACCTTAATCTCAATCATACTCGCATGTTGAAATGGGGGTAGAAACCTCATCATTGGCTACCAATTCAAGAGCCACCTCATTACAATTATTTTTCAACACTTCATCAACACCTCTTCAAAACCAAAGTATCATTAGGTTATAAGTCAATTGACAAAACCAAAGTTCGATAGAATTGAAATATGATGCCAAGGATATTGAGATTATAAATATGACAATGTATAAATGGAACAGGAAAAATGAGATAAAAGAAAAAAAAACACAAGAAACCAACCTTCAAAAATGGAAAAAAAAAATAGTGGAAACAACCACAACAATTAGACACTTTTTTCAATTATATTTAACTATTGCATGTATGGGTATGGGCATGTTACCTATACATTTCTTCACTCAAAACTCTCCTAAGAAATTACAACAATAGATCCCCAACAATTATGAGTAGTATTGAAACTATTGTTGGGATAAGTGGGTGGCAACCCCTTTGTCCCACTATGCCAAAACATGGCAAATATCACTACACCCATGATTGTGTTTGTAGTTGTAAATGCCATTCATGAGTACATGACTATGTAATGAATATGGACATGTTGCTTATCCATTAGTCATATTTTTATCCTAGTTGTAAATGCCATTGAATGTATTATATATAATTTCAATTTAATCCATCCATTTGGTACGTAGGTAGGCAAGTAGGTAAGTAAGTAAGTAGGCATCGGTAACTAGGTATGCCTAAGTAGGTATGTAAGTAAGATCCTATTTATTTTTTGGTGACAAGCCTTTTTATTGGCTTATCACAAGTAATATTTGTACTTTCAATATATTTAGTGCATATATTGTGTGTAGACCAATACTTTTTCATCAACATATATAGTTTCCAAAGTTGAACTTGTTGACAAAGGATATGGGATACATTTACGACATTACTTCACATCATCCTTTGTCACATACAAAAGTACCCAACTTTGACCATTATTATAGTTTTCATATATTTTCCAAATGAAATAAATAAATTTCATTTTAAAATATTTTTCCAAATCTACACATCAATAAAATAAAAACTATAACAAAAATATCAAGTAATTTGACTGAAAATGCATTTGAATCTTCATTATTTCATACATTTGAACAATAATGATTTTGAAGATATTATTTTTCCTTTTTTCTTTTTAAAAAAAATATATATTTAAAATCAACATGGTTTTTGGTATATATATATATAATGTTTTCCCACCTTTTAAATATAATGAATCAATGAAAATCATATAAATGTTGAGTTATATTTATTCGTAATTATAAAAATATATTTGAAAATAAATATGTTATCTATTAGACATATAATATTATTTTCAACATTTAAAAATGATTTAAACTTCATAATTATTAATTTATACGTATAAACATTTTAATTTCATAATTTTTATCAAATTTATTATGAATAATTTATTTTAATATTTTAAAAAATAAATTCATTAAATGAGATTTAATATATATGTAAAATATTTTTAAAAATCAAGTTGTATGACCAAATATTTTCATAAATTATTAAAGATCAAATTTTATAATCTTTACTACCCAAGGAAGAAACATGAAAAACAATGCCATTGGGGCATGTGGATTTCTTTTGAAATTCATTGGATATCACTAATAAGAACATGTTTCATTATTTAATGCCAAAAAATTCAAAAAAAAAAGACTTAAATAAACCTTTGAGCAAGTAAATTTCAACTAAAATGCTTTAATTATATTATAGGCATCAATTTTCTATTTAATTTTAAGGTTTCAAAAACTTTGGCAATTTGTTTTCCATGTCAAATTTGTTTAAACCATTATCTAGAAAGTCACATTAAATAATTAATGATTTTAAGGCAAAAATTTTAAGAATTATAAAATATTAATTATTTATTTGTGCACTAATTATGTGTTTGATCATTTACAAGTTTATAATATGTTTATTAGGTACATATGTCTACCTTTTAGTTATTTTCCCTTTTAATTCATAAATTTTTAATGTTTTAAATTGTATATTATTAAATAATTATATGGTGTTCATGAAGAAGATTTTTAATCACATAGTCCTATCCATGAAGACTTTTAGTCATGTAGTCATATCCATAGTTACAAAAATATGACTAGGCACAAAAACATGGCATATATGACTGTATGACTAGAATTGGTCATTAGTCATATTTGTTTTAGTCCTAAATGTCAAGGTTTGGTGTAGTGTCCCATCGTGGAGGCAACAACAACTGGGTCAAGGAAATCACTATAGGTTGAGGCATGTGCCATTACATATTAGTCATCGTCCACTTTAAGGCCAAGAGCAAGCAGGTCGAATGTGATATGAAGAACCTTGATCAGGAGAAGGAATAACTGAGACATGAACTTAATGTGGGCCTTGACCGCTCCAAGTTCCATTTGTACACATAAGATGGCATTGTCTTTTTCATGCAACTTTGCATGTAGTTTTTCATAGTTGATCATTGTCCTCTCTACCTTTTCCTTCATGTCATCAAAAAACTTGCTAATGCTCCTCCCATTTGATGCATGAATGGTTTTGTTCTCATCTAGAAGACTAAGCACATGGCTATGACTCTTGTGATTTTACAGCATATTGTTCCCAGTGAGTGAACCCATATTTGCAACTGCTCTTACAAGGATTGTAACTTAAACCTCTTTGTGACCCATTCTTCATGTTTCATTGAATTGGTTTCTAGCAGGAATGTGATATTTGCAAAGGAAACACACAACGACAAATGAGCCTCTACAAGCTCCATTTGCCAGGCTTCCATTGTCCTCTCCTTGTTTGAAAGTAGTTGCAAGTTTTCAACAAAATAATCTACAAACTTCTTTTCTCTACATTCTATTCAGCTTCCAAGGTTTCAAACCTTTGTTGTTAGAGTCCATGGTTCTCACATACCTCATGCAAGCTTTTCTCCAATATCATCTTGTGCTCTTATAATGTAGCAAATTCCATGTCTCTGCAAGCCATGCAGTTTGCCAAATTCTTTGCAATGAGAATGTCTTTCTCTTTTTCCCACTTACTTCTAGATATAATGTATGCATCAATGAATGTTTCCAAATTATCTTAAACATGTTTTGCCTTTGTCTCAATTTGATGCATGTCGCCTTTAATCGCAGACATGTACAATTATTTCTCCAAGGCCAAGCTCTTTGCATGCTCCAACTTGACACCTCAATGTTGTACGTTAGATTTGATAATTGAGTTTTAAAAATCTAATCTATTAAGAAGCTCAGATTTTTCAATTGCAACAAGCTGCTTTGATTCCATCTTCTCCTCAAGCATTTTTGCAAGTTTTTTCTACAGGACAAGGAAAGAATTTGATATGAGGTTTTCTTCTTTGGACTCAAGTTTTTTTGTTGCAAAAGAAATAGCTTCCATGGTCTTTGAAACCATAAGTTTCATTCGGGTTTATGCATCCATAATGTTTTCCTGTGTTTTTTGAAGCTTGGATCCTAATGCTCTCAATTAATTTACATTCTCTAAACCAAGCCGTAAAAGGTCAAGCCTAAATCTTTTTGCATTAACCTTCAATTCAGATATTTCTAATCGAAGTTTTTTCATTTTCTTTCGCTGCTACTTCATTCCCCATGAAAAGTTCTTCAACATGTGAAGATAATGCCTTTTCATGAACCCTTATTACATCAAATGCAACTTTTGATCTTTGTCAATAAAGTAGGCTTCCTATGTTGTAACCATCAAAATTTCATTATCTGCTTCCCACTTCCCAAGCTGTTCTCCAACAAACTCTTTCAATTCCACCACCTTATTATTTTTTGTCAAGAGATGGCTCTAAGATGCATCTACACACATCTATAATGCTACCACATGTGCCTTTAGTTTAGTTTCACGACTATTCCATTCTTGCTCCACCACAAACTCTCAAGCTTTGGCTCTTTCCAATTCTAGTTTGTGCCTTATGGTTTTTGCCTATAACTAGGCTTAGTTATGATCAAGCTCATGTTGCAAGCTCAAAATTAGGCCATCTTTTTCATGAATCTCTCTATGGCTACTATAAAGTTACACTTTCAACATCTTTTTTTGTAGACCACTCTTCTTTGCTTTGTCATGAAACCACCACAATAATATTGATAACATGATGAAATTCTTCTTCAATGCATCTGCAAAATTTGCCACCAATGTAACCAAAAAAAAGAGGGTGCATAACCAGACAATCAATTTGCCGATCGGATATGCCTCTGCCTAATCGTGTTTTCAGCGATTCTAACAACAAGCAACAAGCTTCTAATCTCTTCCCGAACACATCCAACACCCTCCTGCCTACACTTGAGGACCCCTACACAGATGCCACTTATGTTTACAAAAAAAAAACCGATAGATTATGATCATCGAACATGAGCTTGCATCTTCATTCATACAAAGTCCAGAAAGTACAAGCATTCTGACTCTAGTGCGTTCATCGAAAACAAAGTCCTCGGCTACGACCTTTCTCAATGACTCTCGTAAGCAGTTCACATCTACCCAGCTAATCGTTGGCGCAGCGAAAAAATTCAACAACTAGCCTAAGCTCAAAAACCTTCCCTTCCCTATCTGTGTATTCTGCACTTCTCTATCTAGATCTGCCTTGCCTTCCCTCCAAAAATTGCTCTGATCTTCTCTACTGGCTATTCTGCCGACCACCCAAAATGAGGACCTCCTCCATCGCTTCCCCTTTTTGCACCTCCAAATCGCCTCAACTCATAATTGTCGCTCCATTCCTCACCATAATTTGGCGCCTCCTCTATCACGTGCGATCTACCTCCATGCTCATTCAGTAGTAGCCGCCATTCCTTCCTTCTTGTACAACATCTCACACACACCCAGACAAATTTCCCATGCACTCCCATGCAGTAGTAATGGAAAGGTAGTCGGCACAAAAGAAACGGCAAATAACGCAAACTTAACTTTTAAGATCAGGAAGTGTTCACACAGGTGTGGCGACCTAATTTCGTGTTACATATGTAACCCCTCCGTTTTTGAAAAGCTGAGTCCCTCAGCCTCCCTTAGTCTGATGGAATGTGATAGATCTGGAAATCTCGACGGGATCTTTCCCACTGACGTCCATTAGTATCTTGGACAATGCATAGCCGATTGCCCTCTTCAAAGTCAAAGTTTCCCTTCCCATCAGTATGTCCGACGAACTGGTATGGACCCTCCCAGCTTGCAGATAAAGCTTTTCTTTTTCCTGGCTTCTTCATCTTCACCATCGTCACCCCTGCAACCAGACCCTCAAACAGATGTTTACCTTTCCGAGCGGCATAAGTCTTCCTTTGCTGCTTCTGTGCTTGCTCCACATTGAGCAAAACGTTTTCGTGGATGCTTGTAATGAGCTCCATCTTTTGCAGAAATTGTGCTGTAGCCACCTTGACCTCCGCACCAACATCAGTCTTAGTAGTCAGGGCGTGCAGGTAATTGTTTGCCCTGAAATGTGGTGTACGACCAGTTAGGATCATGAAGGGTGAAAACCTGGTATTAGCCTGGATCCCACATCAGTACCCAAACAGAATCTTAGCTAGATGGTCGTCCCAACAATCCATATTGCCTGGTGTTACAGCAAGAACAGTAATGCCATGCTTAATGGTCTTGATCATGCGCTCTGCCATTCCATTGCATTGAGGCCACTGAGGTGCAGTGCGCTGATGCTGGATTTCGTAATCCTTGCACATCATTTCGAATTCTGCAGCCCATTCTCCACCATTGTCAGTGAGTATGAATCCGGGTACTCCATACCTGTAGATGATGTCGTCCTCCAAGAACCTGGCTGCAGTCTTAGCACTGTGGTCAGTAACCGCCTTTGCTTTGCACCACTTGGAATAGTGGTCGATGGCCACCAAGATGTACCTGTTTCCTAACCTGGTTTCAGGCAAAGGTCCAGTAGTGTCTAATGCAATTCTATGGAATAAGTCGCAGATGGGAATGCTCTTCAATTGCTCATCCCCAGAGCGGATACTACCCTTGCTCCTCACCAACTGGCACTGTTGGCAACTTCTGACCACCGCCTTAACATCTTTAGTTCGATGATGCTAGAAATACCTCTGACGAATCTCAGCCAACATCCGTTATTCCTCGAAATGCCCCAGATCTTCATGCATTTGACTTACTAGGGACATCCTTTCCTCTGGCTTGGGTACGAACAACCCCTTGAAGTAAAGCCTCTGCTCCTTCTAGTAGTAATTGTTCACCCTCTTCCTGGCTCTCTTACTCTCCTCAAGGTCCACTGAATTGGGCAGTGTATCGTTCTTTAATAATCCCAAACAGACTGCATCTTCCCAGATGTCGATGCACTTTGCATCCAATTCCTGGTCCTTCTCCTCATTAGATTCGGTAGGACTCAACTCCTGATCCCCAAACTCGGCTAGTTCCTGAGCCTCCAAAATTAGATCCAGTTGCTGTCGTTTGTCAAAGTGCAGGGGTCTCCTCCTCTTCAGCATTACTTCCACACCTTCGCCCTGCACAATCTCACTCTTCCTTGTAACTTCTGTCTCATACGGTTCAGACTCCTTGGTCTGATCTTCTTTTGACACCACGTCGACCATATACAGCTGCTAGTGTACACACTTCCTGTCCTTTCTTCTGTCGCTGGGCCATTCTTTTCCTTCACCAGGCTGGATCAAGAGAGCCTCCTTGTCGCAACCCCACTTTGGCCAAGTGTGAGGGTGAAGCCCAACACTTGGAAAAGTTGGAAATGTGGAGTCCTCCGGGACTCTCGAATGTTTAGAGCTCAACAGAAAGGCCCAAAACACCTCGCATTGAAGTGTTCTTGATGTCATTGGAAAGGTCTTGAAACGTAGATATCGAAATTGGCCTCGCATTGGCCATTCGGACATCTGCAGCCCAAGTTATGGGCAAAAGAAGGGCCGGGAGTCAAACTGGTAGTTTGACTCCCGACCACTAAAAGTCAGGAATCGACCTCTTCCCAACGTCCGAATTGAGAGTGCGACACGGCGTTGGAAAGACCTCAATGAGGGCTACAACTTTGGTTAAGACCTCGTTGCAATCGAACTCCACAGTCGGGAGTTATGGCTGTTCAAAGTTCCAAGAGTCTAGCCGAGATAGTTTCGAGACTCCATTTCGGGAGTCCCAACAAAATGTGTTATTTGGATGTAGCCTCGGCGGTGAGCTGCAGAGAATATTATAGGGAGTAAGGTGGTGGCTTACTCCCGAGTCTAGGTCGTGGTGAGTCTTGTGTGTCCAAATGCCCGTGGCAAGTCCCAACACCCAAGGGTGTCCCGAATGCTAAACTAACCTCTTGTGGTTGGTTTTTGGATGCAGATTCACACGAGCTAAACTAGTCCCTCTTCTTAGTCTAATCCCTGGGCTCCCAACTCGACCCTCTACCCCTTTTTAGAGTTGAAAATCAGGAGCGTGTCGTTAAGTCACAATTTCCGCAACTTGACTTTGTGAAACCCTCAAGTGGGTTTCGCCATGTGACTTAGGAGCGCGTCACTCCTTTTCTCTTGTGTCAGTCTGCGAACTTCCAACGTCTCGGATTTCTTCACCGAAATCATCATCATCCATGGCCTGCCCCATTGGGTTCCTGCTCAAAGCATCCGCATTCGTGTGCCTCAAGCCTGGTCGATGCAGGATTTTGAAACTGAAATCCTGCAACATATCGATCCATCTGCCTCTCCTACCATGTGCATCTGACACTGTCGCCAACCATTCGAGCGGCTTATGGTCTGTTCGTAGAGTAAAATGGTTTCTGTGCAGATATTGCCGAAAATGCATGATGCCCCAGATCAATGCATAGCACTCCCCTTCCATGGGGTGAAATTTCCTTTGCGCCATCGTCAGACCTTTGCTGGCATACGCCACCACTTTCTCGAACCTACCCTCCTTCTATGACAGGACGGCACCAACACCCTTGGTTGACCAATCCACATTGAGGCAGAATGGCCTCTGGAAGTCTGGGCGTATCAGTATGGGAGCATCAACAAGTGCTCTGTTCAAAGAATCAAACGCCTACTAGTAGTCTTGATTCCATACAAATGCAACATCTTTTTTCGTTAATTCGAATAATGGACCCGCCAACCTTGAGTACCCTCGTACATACTTTTGATAATACCCCGTCAGTCCCAGAAAAGACCTGACGCTGGTGACCGTCGTCGGTTCTGGAAAGCGTAACTTCGTGTCAACCTTCTTAGGATCTGGCTTCGCACCCTCCTTACTGACCACATAGCCCAGGAACACGATGCTCTCAGCAGTAAAACAACACTTGCCTGGGTTCAACTTCAAATTCACTTCCCTGAGCTTGGATAGTACAGCTTCCAAGTGTCGCAGATGATCCTCCCAATTCTCGTTGTGGACATTGAGATCACCCACAAACACCTTCAGAAACTTGTCTCCCAACTCCTTGAAAATTAGTGACATTGTTCTTGTGAAAGTGCTAGTCGCATTCTTGAGACCAAAAGGGATAACCATCCAGTCATACAGCCCAGTCTTGGTGACCAATGTCGTCTTCCTCACATCTTCGGGAGCCATTCGAATTTGCCAGAATCCTGACTTCAAATCCAGTGCAGTAAACCAAGCTGACTTCCCTAGCTGGGAAATCACATCGTCAACAAGAGGCATGGGGAATGAATCGCGCCGTGTCTGCAAGTTGAGTGGCCGGTAGTCTCCATAAAATCGCCTACTCTCGTCCTTCTTCATTGGCAGGGTCACGCGACAAGCGTACTTAAAATCACTCGACTTCATCTTGCCTAACTCCACCAACACATTAATCTGTCTCTTTACCTCTGCCTCCTCCCAGTATGACAACCGACCAAGAGCTACCTTGCAAGGTGGAAATCCCTGTGTGTCTATGGAGTGCTTTCCGACAGTACAACAACCTAACTCCCCTTTGTTCCAAGCAAACACATCCTGAAATCGCTCTAATAATCCCCAGAGTTGTTGTCCCTTTTTCTCATCCAAGTGCTAATCAACTCGAATCTTTTGGCAAATCTCTTCCCACCTCAAATTTTCCTTGTTGTCTTCAGACAACGCCAACCGTTCCTTGAAGCTATTGTAAGAGTTAGTAATGTTCATTTGCTAGACTTGCAGCAGCACTGGTACTTTTGCGCAAGTTGTGGCTCCAAGGAGAGCCTGCTTCCCTTGCTTTGCATCAGAAACCCACCTGATCCAATCGGCATAGTCAACAGCATCTGTGACTTCCTCTTTCATGAAGTCATCGGCTTGCTCCTGCAACGTCAGTTGCAGCATCTGTTGTGGTCCTTCCAACAATACCAAATCCTCAAGCTCGGTGTTTCTGAACTCAAATTTGTCATCAACTGAGTCCACCAGTTGAATCCCGCCTTCACGATCCTCGTTTGTGTCAGAGTCGGAATCTTATACCATCGCATCCATTCGTCCTGTTGCAATGTGTTCACACAAGGATGGCTCTCTGATAATAGTCTCCAATTTTCCATCAAGACGTGTGTTTCCCAAGGTGGCAGTAACCTCCGGCATCAGAATTTCCGAATTCATCTTTTGCAGCATGTTGACCATGGTCAATGGCAATACTTCTCCCCTGGTACCTGATCCGCACCTCACATGGATCAACCCCCGCTCCACATCGACAATTGCTCCAATTTTGATCAGAAGATCGAGCCCAAACAGCACGTCATAGCTGTCCGTGTCCACCACCATGAAAGTCATGGTGCATTGCACACCGTTGACCTTGATCGGTACTTCATCGATCCGACCAAGCGCCTGCGTAACTACTCCTGACGCGGTCTTGTAGGTTTCGGAACCAGAGACCATATGCATCAGTTTTAGTTCCCAAACTACTGCAGCCGCCATGACAGACATCGACACTCCAATGTCTACAAGTCCCTCCACTAGATAATTATTCACTTCCACCGACAGGTGGAGTATCTTACTCCTATGCGTTTTGTTGATGCATATTCGTCTAAGCGTTGGAGCTGCTGAAACCATACACACCTAATTGTTCACAACTTCTGCATCCTTCTTCTTTCTCGCCACTTTTATTAAATTTTCCAGGTGTTCTAATTCTCCTGGAATCATCAACATTGTTTCCATGGGTGTCATTGAAACCTTTCCTTTGATGAAATGGGATACAATTTTCGACCTGAAAGAATTCTCCCGATTCATCCCTGTGTTTTTTCTTTCAGCCTCAGAAGATGGCCTAGCACTTGCCGGTGCCACTTCGACAGGCATTTTCCTCCTGGGTACCCGAGTGTATGAGAATACATTCTCATTTCCACACAGCTTGTTGAGTTGCTGCAGAGTTGCTTCTTCGTCATTTAGCAATACTTCCAAGAAGTTTGCTGCTCCAGAATGCGGCTTCCCATCTTTGGGCTTCTTCCAACACCTATCTTTTGAGTGTCCCAAACCCGAACAAAAGGAGCACTTTATCCCATAATTTTCTGTCCTATGAGACATTCCACATTTGGCACATTTCGGCCGTGGTTCATTCAATCTCGAACATACAGTGGCTATATGGTCTCCTCCCTTACAGATCAGGCACCCTCCAAACATGGTGGGAGAGGATGATGTGACAAGATTTGGCACATTCCCTTTCAAGAAATTAATGAGTGTATTGTTTAAAGCAGTAACCTGCTTCTCCATCATCGTTTTTGTAACTCCCTCTTCTTGCTCCTCCTTTAGTGGTGCAAATGGAGTTTCTCCAAGCTCACCCAATACTCTCTCAAGTTCAGTGGCAGCACTCACCAGCTCTTCAATATTAGCAAACGTCCTTACCACACACAGCTTTTGAATTTCCAGCCTTAATCTGGCCAAAAACCTTCTCTTTTGTTCGGCGTCTTGTATCTTTCCCTTCTGAAACAGTCTATCAAGACGTTCGAAATATTTTTGAACCCTCTCCTTGGGTTCTTACTTGATGGCATCAAACTTCATCCTAGTGTCATCGGCATCTACATTTCCATATTTCTGTATGATCAGAGTCCTCAATTTAGTGCAATCGGCTAATGCCGGCTGTAACCTCTTGAACCACTCCTTGGCTCTACCCCTCAGATTCAACTTTGCAATCTTGAAAAGCTTGTCCGCATTTAGATCGCGCACCTCAGCCGCCATGGTGAGCCTTTCCGCCCAGTCATTGACGTCCTCATGGTCTTTTCCCCAGAACAATTCATCCATCCCCTGGGGACTAGTCATCTTGCAAACGTTCAATTTCACACCAAAATTGCAACACTTTCTATTATACACTCGATTCTTATGCAACTATCGGTGACCAGAGTATTGAATAGCTTTACAGTTTACTTTGCTCGTTTTGGGACCATGAACACAACAAATGTCATACGATTCAATCTGCAAATCCAGACTGATCTCCTTCTGCTATTGGTCTCAAAGGTGCAAAATTAGATGGAATAATGGAAAAACTCTGCTCATCTGTAGATTCTTGTTGGAACTGCCACTTCCCCTCCGAATCACGCCATATTCTCCAATTGATAACGCGAGCCCTCGATCCAATATGCTCCATCCTGACAAGATGATTTCCAATCTAGAACAAATCTTCCACACTAACAATATAGAATCTGGTGAAATGGTTAGGTAATACAGCAGACTTAGGAACCCAAATGTCTCCTAATCTAGGCACATTACGCTGCCTTTCGACAAACAAAGGTGTTACTCTACGCAAGGTAGGAGGTATGGTAGTACTACGTCTATAACTCTGAGATTGACTCCCATCCCCTCGTTCCATCTCTCACCTTTAACCAAACCTCAGCGCGCGTATACAAACCACTATGTGCTACTTCTACTGCTATATCTCCGACTCAAGCTTCCCCTGGATCTATACCTACAAGCGTCACTACTCCAAAACCCAGTAAACGCAGGACCACCACTCCCCTCTATGGTCCCCCTCAAGTAGTCATATAATCAAACCTATCAACTAATTGTTGTTCACGGACTTCCTGTGTTAATTCTTTTACTCCGACCCCATCTGTACTAGGCGTAGACATGATTCTTCAATTATCATCATTCGCCAGACCTCCACAGGTTCTACCGAAACTGTCAAATCGGAACTAGCTCTGATACCAAAAAGAGAGGGTGCATAACCAGACAATCAACTTGCCGATCGGATATGCCTCTACCAAATCGTGTTTTCAACGATTATAACAACAAGCAACAAGCTTCTGATCTCTTCCCGAACACATCCAACACCCTCCTGCCTACACTCGCGGACCCCTACATAGGTGCCACTTAGGTTTACAAAAAAAAAACCGACAGATTATGATCATCGAACATGAGCTTGCATCTTCATTCATACAAAGTCTAGAGAGTACAAGCATTCTGACTTTAGTGCGTTCATCGAAAACAAAGTCCTCATTTACGACCTTTTTCAACTACTCTCGTAAGCAATTCACATCTACCCAGCTAATCGTTGGTGCAGCGAAAAAATTCAACAACTAGCCTGAGCTCAAAAACCTTCCCTTCCCTATCTGTGTATTCTGCACTTCTCTATCCAGATCTGCCTTGCCTTCCCTCCAAAAATTGTTCTGATCTTCTCTACTGGCTATTCTGCCGACCACCCAAAATGAGGACCTCCTCCATCGCTTCCCCTTTTTGCACCTCCAAATCGCCTCAATTCATAATTGTCG
>Ga0116231_10002511_pt1 | contig 38410 bp, 22 predicted proteins | sample S1TSphgellanicum_2_FD_89695 | JGI IMG/M metagenome (GOLD analysis project Ga0116231, IMG submission 89695) | Host-associated microbial communities from peat moss isolated from Minnesota, USA - S1T2_Fd - Sphagnum magellanicum MG | ecosystem: Host-associated > Plants > Peat moss > Unclassified...
AAATCCTTCCACCCCCCAAACTTAAAAGGAAAAAAAGCAAGGCAACTTGAGTGCATGCTTGGGGCTTCCCATTGGCTGCATGAGATTTCTCTGCCCAAAAGAGTTCGTAGCTGGCCTTGGCTAATACTCCTTGCAAAGAACACCATACCTGTTGAGCACACATTTTAACTGTTTAGTTCACTCAATATAAGTAAGAAAAAATAAATTCAGAACACCAAATCCAGCAATTTCATTGGTCATAATATTATTTTTTCTGCACACCTACACACAAGCCTATATACAACACCATCTGTACAATGAGTACACTAATACTATGACCCTTGTTTGTTGTTGTATACAGGCAGGGTTCAAAACTCTTGAAGGTTTCAAAGAGCAGTCCCAAATCAGAATCTGTGTTTTTCAGATTTGGTTCTTTGATTTTTGTACAAAGAGACCGACCGAAAAAGATCACAATTGATTCCAAATGTCCCTTGTTCCATCACTCCCATATCAAGTCCTGTGTTTGTTACTTCGATTTGTTGTCGGCCCTTCCAACTTCCAACAAAGATGCACTTGCAAGGCTCTCACTCTCACAAGGGGTGTTTTAAATCCTCTTGTAGATGATCACCACGCTACTTACTTACCTCACAAAATTGAAAAAAGGAAAACTTTGGTGAGGTTTTTCCTCAAACCATTTTTACCTCAGAAATTGAAAAAGCATAAAGAAACATGCTGGAGTACATTTTTGCTTCCATTCTTTTGTTGGGTTGCCAAAATCAAATTGGCAATCTTTCTGAAACTTTGGTTGTGTAGCTAGCAGGATTGACAGACTGCATCAGTTTTCATGTTTGTTGGCCTTTGCCCACCAAGCAGGCAAGGATATTATTGTGTTTAGATTCAATATAGAGTTATATACTAGCTTAAGGGATTTTGGCCTCTAGGTAGGAAGTCTATTTTTATATGAAGATTTCTGAAAGATGAGATTTTGGCTCGTGTTGAAAACTTGAGATTAGTTCTAGAGTTATGATACCTTGAAAGATTTTGGTTTCTCTTAGAGGATTTTTTTTCAAGATTATAGTTTTGCATGGTGAAATATTTGAGTTTCCATAGTTCTTCTTTTTTTGCCTTCTTAAGATACTTTTTAATGTAAATGGCAAGGCCACACACACCCCTTGTTTAGCAAGGTTGACAGACCCATGTAAAAGAAAGCCTTTGCCCAAACCCTAGAGTACTTAATCACAGTGTCGTGTACCTTGCTGCTACACTTTGATTAGTGTGCACATGATCACTTCCCACTTCATATTATTTCTTCATATATTTTCCACCGAATCTGCCAAGTTTGGAGGAGTCCAGATTTCCTCCAGATCTTTAAAAACTTTGGTCAACTTGTTGGGCGTTTCCAGCCCTCCTGCAGCCTCCTGCTGCTGGTGGTGGTGGTAGTAGTAGTAAGTTGTAGTTGGGGATGGGCATCAAATTCAATCGTAAGTACTGGAAAACTCAATCAAACCCATCAAATCCTTGATTCTAGCCGGCAGGCATGGCAGTTCATATAATAATTATCTTTGGGATGAGAGCTTTCGTGAACTGCTGCGGGGCGCAGTGCGCTTCCTTCATGGAGCCAAAGTAGTAGCTACACTGCATTACCCATTTTGCAAGGGACAAAGACAAAGCAGCGTAGCTAAAGTTTTGTTTCAAAATAGTTCTAGAACATGTGTCAGAAGAAGAAGAAGAAGAAGCTCTGATTGAAATCACACTGGCATGCTTATCTACTGGACTACTAACTTATCTAGAACTAGTGTGAACCCCGTGCATAATGCACAGGTGTGTTATTTCAATTGCTGCTAAACACTGGTTTCCATCGGATCACACTGGGTCAGAGTGATTTAGCACTCACCGGTGCACCATCCATCCACTGGATGCTTGAACTTGTTCTGGATGAACTTGAACCTCTCCCGTGCCCAGCTCGCCCATGTTGGCCCACCGTCACAGACTGACAGACAAGTGAATTAATATATATGATATGGTTCTTCCTGTAGAGAAAGAGGAGTAGCAATAGTATGTCACAAACAGAGTTTTTTTTAAGGATTTTTGTGATGTAGTCAAAGTGGTGATCATTCACAAAATAATTTAGCCAAATTTGGCTACATACTAGATATGAAAGTAGAGAAAAAAAAAATAGAATCCTTCTATATTCTTGGCAGCTACCTACCTCTTGGAACTTATCATACAAATCTGGCGAAATTAGGGTCATTTTTTTTACTGTGAAAAATCCTTTGTATAGCTTGAAATCATTTTTTTTATAGGTCAAAATTTGGCAAACAAAATTCGCCAATAAAAAGAAACACTGGTATGCAACATTTCTGCAATGTACTTCAAGTGGCGATTGTCCATAAAGATTATTAAAGCAAATCTGGCTACAAACCCAAAAAAAATAATAATAATAATTTTTTAAATTACTAAGCATCCTTCTATATTGTTTAGTACCCTAATGGAACTTAAGACAAGAATATGGAGATTTTCTGAAAAAAACATTCTGAAATTTTTGTGACTAGAAAACCTGAAACTCACATTTATAACCATTTTTTAAAAAGTGACAACTTGTGAAGTTTTTCCTTTAAAAAAAACTTGTGATAATCAGGGGTTATTTTATTTTATTTTATTAATTTATATGTTTTGACTATTGCACGTTGATGGCAATAACTTTTTAGATTTATGTGCTCAAAACAGTGAGCAATCAAAATGTAATGACTAATTATCCAGGGAATTTAAAAAACTATGTGTAAATATGGTGATTTGTTTTTTTTAATTTTCCTTTTTTTGGCTTGAAAAGTGGCGATTTTTAATAAAAGAAGGAATAAGCAACCAAATATTCTCATTTCCAAAAAACATTAAACCCCAAGATGCAAAAAATTGTCAAAAAAAATGTTGGTAATAAATAACGACTCATGACACATGTGTGATAAAAACTTTGTGGTTTCATTCATTACAAGTTGAGTTCATCCTTCCTAACTTATCATAAACTATGATATTCGGGGTGATATCTTAACCATGCAATATTTGAGTTGAATTCCAAATATCACATGAATGATATTTAGAGCTCAAATATGGATATCATGTTAATGAGGAATTTTTGTTTTTCAAAATAAATTAAAAAGTTAGGTTATAAAAAAAAGTTTGAAGGTTTGAAGTGACCATCACTCAAACTTTATGAATAATGTTATTGTTTGTTAAGGATATAATTATTTTAGCTTGACTAACCTAGTGGGTTTTCTCATGTAAAACAAGAAAACCTTTGTTGTTCATTTTGTAATCATACATGTGAAATCATGGAATTCTAAGAGGTTATAATCACATCATCGAAAAAATAAAACCTTTACTTGTATATCTCCCAAATGAAACAAATTTCAATTATCTCTGCAAGGCAATTCATGTTAACAACCTCAAGATGAAGAACCGTTTGAACCATGAAAACACCAATAAATTAATTGCATTCAATGTTTAGAAATTGTCCTTGAAATCAAACCTACCCATGAAGACCATCTAAAACTCATGTTTAAAGGATGTTTTATGAATGAAAATGTTATTTTTTTGCTTGGTCTTTAATAGAAGGTGTTAGTCATTATCGTTCGTTGCATGAACCATTGGATGGTTTACCCCAAAAACAACAATTACCTTACATTGTAAAAATTGTGACACAATTTCAAAATTCTTTGACTATGATTAATTTTCATCACTCGTTGTGGAAATTAGTTTTAAAGGAAAGAATAATGTCATGGACATTAAACATTAAAAGAAGTTTTTATGAATGTTTAAAGAAATATGTTTAAATGTTTTTAGAAAAACATCAAGAAAAAATGATTGTTTCAATGTAGCCCCCACAAGGAGTTGCAAAGGATAATATGGGAAGAAGAATGGTGACTCCTTTTAGGTTTAGGTTGTGGTAGGTTTGAGTTAACATGTCATTTGATCATGCACCATTTTAATTCAAAAAATGCACCAAACACCATCTTGTTTAGTTTCTACATTTTGATGTGTATATGCATTTAACGTAAAGAACTTGTCCTGATCTTATCTTGGATTTTTTGTGTGACCCTTTTTGTCCCAATGTGTGAATTTAAGGAATGCATCCAAAGCTTTCAAATCTTTCATAATGCACTATAACTAAAACCCTATGATTGAGGGGAAAAACTTTGGATTAATCAAATGTTATTTAATGTCAATTCAAGAATGTCACAATTATAAATAATAATTGTATTTACATTTTATCATCCTTTAAAATATCCACTTGTCCTACCCTTGGAATTGATAACACATTATGTCAACTTACTGATGAAGTGGATTAGGTTTTTTCCTCAACAAAATGGCCAATAAGTACCAAAACACCTAGCTGCAAAACCCAACTCACTTTAAAAATGATAAGCAATTCTTTTTTATTAAACTGCACCAAAGCAATCCAAAGCTTAATGACTTCCTACAAACTAAATAAAACAACTACCATATTACTTTATCTTCTTATATGTAAATAGACATTCAATTGCATTGCACAAAACAAAAAATCTAGCACAAGTTAACTAACAAACTCATGATTAACTAACTAATGTATAATGTTTCATTGGTTGAATTTTAACTATGGAATATAATGTATGTAGCCAATGCCTTAGACAATCTATAGATTTGACTTGATGCATGTTGGCAATATCTAAAAGCATATCATATAATAAACTTAAAACAACATCATCTAAAGCTCCAATGTTTGCTTTCTCATGTGGTAAATCAATTCCTTCTAGGTTCTTCAATTCTTTACAAAAAAATTTTTACTTGTGTGCAGCTCCTCAAATCCATTACTAAAAGTTCTCCACCTCTTTGAAATACTAACATCTAATGGTCTGCCACCATCAAAAAACATTAATGTCATCTTGGCATTCTTCAAAAGTGTTGTGTTAGCCATTAAAGCTCTCAACTAATATATTGTGGATTGTTGGTGCTTATATCCATTTATTAATAGTTATGAAGCTTCCTCTAATCTAGTTGATAAGTGTTTAACTAGACCATTGCTTACAATTTTCACCGCTTGTTCATTAACACCAACATGTTGGCATGAGGTGGATGACCTTAAACCTTCCTCAACCACCTTCAACTAGAATTGGAATTTTTCCTATACATTGTAAACATTTCAACTTAATAATTCCAATAGGAAATACATGAGCACATAAATGGGACTTCAACATAAACTTTTCCAAAACATATATGGTAACCAAAGGCCTCAACCTCCTTTAATGTGCACATTGATAACCAACCTTCAATTGAGATTATGAATTTAGCTCACTACATTATTGCCAACTTACACTCCCAAAGTTCTACATTTCACCTTGCATTTAAGATTGAAACATTGTGAAATATACCATGCTTGGAATGTCCTTTTGCTTAACACAATCATGTCAGTAAGGACTCTCATGATCTTACCACTATCTTTAACATTAGAACATTCATAACCTTCAAGAGCAAGCTACCATCATCCATCACCAAGACCTTCTTGTCTAAAAGCAAGAGCAAGAGCTTAGTTATTAGATTATGCAAAATCCTTTCCTTGACTCCTCAAGCAAACTTCTTCACTTGGAATGTCTAGAGAACATTAAAACAAACTCACCATCAATAGTCAACAAGGGCAACAATGAAAAATAACTGGGGAACAAATATGTTGCATACAACTTGTCTACATCCATAAACTTTGAATTGAACTTGTGTGCACTAAATCTATTTGAAAATGAGGAAAACGAATGTCCCAGATATTGTTCCATTCTAGAGATTTCCATGAAAACAAAATTACATTTAATTCCTACTCAAGAGGCATGAACACTTGTGACCTATCTATGCCATGCATGTTGGTTATACTCCTTGAGCTAGAGTGTCCTTTCCTTCTCCGCCTTGGGAATTTACTAATGTCGTTTCTATAATTACATACAAAAAGATTTTTTAGAAATCACATTTTAGAAAACACATGACCGACAATTAATCAATCCATCTTGCCCTTTCATTATTTCATGAACATCCCCAAACCATGTGCTTCTTTACACATCTTTAAATTAAGCAATCAAGTTCTTGCAATTTTTGATGTTTTTGACAATTATCAATTAAAGTTTGTAAGTCATCATTAGGGACAACATTGGAAAACCTTTTCTATTCACTTGGGACCCAAAGTTCATTTGAAATCATAAGAAGGCGCAATGTTTGTGTCGAAAGCAAAAATCTATCTTGTAAGGGATAATGAGAAAAAAAGGAAAAGTTTTTTTTAACTGATGAACAAAATTGAAAAAATTATGAAAACTTCATGTTTTGACTTGAATTCACATAAGTGTTTTCAAGACAATGAATCACATCAAAAACTAAAACAACATAAACAACATCTTTCTTATTTAAAATGTAGACAAAGCTATTAAAACATAACAAATGAACAATTTACAAATTCTTGTGTGGAGTCTAAATTAAAGTTATTTCTACAAAAACATAAAGGTTAATCATTTGAAGTGGTACCTAGCAGCCCATCAAGTAATGCAACAATTTTTGTAAAACAAGTGAATGTTCCAACAACTTCACATTGTCCAATTCCCTTGTCTTAATATATCCCTAATGGTCAACAAAAACTTTCCAACAATTATACACTCAACACAAAACCAAACAAGTTTTGCACTTCAAAATTTTGTACCCAATCCAAAAATAGAATACCAATTGTCCTAACATGTTAATTCACAAACCCTCTAGGGTGAAGCCAACCTAAGAAATCAAATTCCATAATATGTAACTCACAAAATCAAAGTAAAAAAAAAATTGTTTCTACTTTTCAAGATAAATGCCTTATCATTGCACACTTTGACTCCATATCATATCTTAGCACTCGAAAGCATTCAAATCACTTTTCCAATTACAATGCATAAATGTGCACCCATGTGAGTACTCCCAGCCTATGTACCAACAACAACACCCACATTTTGATAACAAAAGCCCACTTTCTTGACCACCCAATTGTAACAACTTATTTTAAATTGTCCAAGTTACTTTTAACCATGTGTGTCACACTTTCACTTTAAACCTTAGAAGTAAATGCTTCAAACATCATAAACACATTTTTTCCAAATGCCAATGTTATCCGATGAAAGCCACTGCATAACCAAACATGTGCACCATTTGGACTTGAATCATCATTGAAGTTGGATAAAGGTAATATGTGACCCCAATTTTTACAGTAATTGATGAATTTTTCTTGAAATGTTGGGTTTCCTTCTCTCAATGTCCAATGAATGGCTATCATTGATTTTAGCACAATTTGTACCAAGTAAACGAAGTTCAATATGAAAATGCAGCCTACTAATGCTTGCAAATGAAACCTAAATGAAAATGCTTGGTGTGTGCCTAGTTGACCTTTTTATGCCTAGCTTGATATGGTTGCAAAATGAGCACAACAAGCTTCCACTGGCCATGCAAGCAAGTATGCACCAACAATCACAAGATGTTTATTCTCAAACCATAGCACATGTTTCCTGGCCTTCTAACACAAATCAACATGTATGTTACAATTTACACCTTATCTAGTAATGATATCACCAACAACATTGGGCACATCCAATTATCTGCCTTCCAAAGACCATAAAACGTTACCAAACCTTTTAAAATTGAAGAGCCAAAAAACAATGTTACTAAGTAACATTGTTGTTCCATCGGACCTCCATCTCTTTGAGAAAAAAAACTTCAAGCACCCGCAACCTCACATTGTAACTCCCACCAGCTCTCTAACAGGTTCAGGACTCTCAACCACTTCACAAAGTTGTCAATAAGAACACCATGCTTGACAATAAGCAATAAAAGGATTTACTTGGAAACAATGCTTATCCAAATAAATCAGACACGTTAGAGTTATTGGTAAAGTCACCCTGTCTGCACCCTCTCTTTGGGCCGGTTTTCACCCCTATCCCCTCTTTCAGTGGTATCCGCAAAGTAAGGAAATTTTATTAAATTTCAGTATGAAATGTTGAAAGTCAGCATTTAATGCACAAGGTTCGAGAGTATTTATAGTAATTGTACAGGTAGGAGCAGTGAAAATATATGTAGCAGCCGTGGAGGCGCTCAGGAAGAACTAAAGATAGGATGAAACTGAGTTTACCACCAAAATTGGTCGAAAAACTAGTTTGGGTCCCAGTTATTTCATTTCGTAAAATTTTCACTCCCAGTTATGTGTTTAATGCGCTATTATGCTGAAACTGGCCGTTCTCACCCCCTAATCGTGTGACTCTAAGGATAACTCTATTGTTGAGAATTTTAGGAAAGTAGTTGGGAGTGGAAGACAAGGAAGAAATTGAAAAACAAAGTTGGCATGCTTTGATGATGGAAGGGATTGTCATGAATAGGTAGAAAAAGTAACATGGTACTACTTACCCAATGTGGTGTGATCTCCACTGTATCTCACCTCAAAGGACATGTTTAGGGGAAAAAACATTGCCAGGTACAACCAGGCATAATTAATTGTCCATGATGAAATTCTGTACAGGTACAGCATAAAAGGTCTGGCTCTCTCACTTTATATATAGCACTGTAAAGATACTCTAGATCCTCCACCCTGGAGGAGAGAGGAACTTCAATTATAAAGCCTGAGAAAAGGTCAGAAAATCTATATGATACCACCAAGCATAAAATGGTTTCTCATAAAATCATGATATCATCTCACAAAAGGGTTAGTTAAGGTGCATTTCACACCTAATGTTAAGTCAGTGTTAAGTGAAAATCTAGGTGGCATCTTACTTGGGCACCCAATGTTACAATGGTGATTGTTTAATGTTAAGTGAATATGTTAACTCAAGATAAATTTATGTTAACCTTTAGGCTAGTGTAAAGCACTTCGGAAGGATTTCCTAGTGCATTATCTATTATCTAGAGGGCACACCTTATATCTGTGAATATCCCTAATAAACAAGAGGCGGGTCTTACACTTACTCCTTAAGACCAGGAGGGACCAGGAGGGATCTTATGCTTATTATCTGCATATCTAACCCTATATGAATAACCCTAGTTTGCTCAACATTGAAAATAATGGTTCCCTTTCTGCCATTTCCATTGATCTTCTAAAATTCTCACAATCCTATTATATACCGTATTACACGTAATTAGATAAGAAAAAATAATTATGATGAAAATTGAAGAATCTTTTGAAATATTAAGAATTTTTTTTGGGGGAAATATAAATCTTCAATTTTAATTAATTAATTAATTAATTACTTAATGGGCCTCCCTGTTTTACATATGGTATTTATATTTTGCAAAAGGGTCAAGCTATTGATGAATCTGAAACTGTGCTGTGATGGACCCACATTGAAAGTACTCTCTACAAAGTGGGGTAGGAGATCTTCACAGGAGGATTTCATTGACAGAGAGATCTGATTTCTCAGATTTGGTGGGGTCATTGGTAGAGTGTCCCAGTTTTCATCCTCCACATTTTCATCCTCCACCACAACAGAATGCTGAAATTTGAGCTTAACCCAAGGCCTAGGAGGAGTTGGCCATTAGTTATGTGAAACCTAATTTTTTGACAGATCCTTCTCCCTCATCCATCCAACTTCCATTGTCATAAGTGCAAAAATATGGATGGAATGTCAAAAGAACCCAAAAAAAGGGCATTCAAGCCTTGAATTGTAAGCCACAATATATTAACACAGTAAAGTTATTTTTAAAGTAATCCTTCCTTTGGGTTTGACACTAGTCCTCAATGTAATTACTCTATCAAAGTGAAGATCACTTCTCAGAACTAACAATGGATTCCCAAAAATGACCATCATTGGTTTTCCAAAACAAAAAATTGATCTATTAGGTTATGGTCACATAGATAAAGAGTAGTGCCTAGATAGAACCCTAAGTGGGTTAAGGCCTACCTACCTTCCTACCTACCTATGAGCTACCTACCTACCTACTTACTCATTTACTTATGTAAGACAAGGACAATAATTAAAAAGCCTAAATGGAGAGCCACGTATGACCTACCTAGGAATTAATTAAAAGGTTACATAGAGCTTACCTAGGGAGTTACAAAATATTTTTAGGTTAGAGATATCTAAGGGTTTTTTTAGGGGGCCACCTAGATAACCAAAGGGACTATTTGAATATTACCTAAAAATCACCTAGGGGCCTACTTGGGTCATGGGCTATTTAAAATAAGGACTATCAAAAGCCTACATAAAGGGTCACAGAGGGGCTACCTAGAGACTTACATAAGTTGGGGATACCTAAAGGTTATTTTAAAATCTACTTAAGGAGTTACAAAAGGTTTATATAGGGGTTATGAGTTTGCCCTAAACAACCCCTAGGTAGCCTTTTATGTAGGTCCTATGTAGTTCTTGATTATGAGTCAAATTTAGGTAGCCCCTTAAATAATCCTTAGGTGTCCCTTAATTTTAAAAATCTCTAATTAACCCCACAAGTAGGCTTTATGTAACATCTTAAATAACATTTAGAAATTTGATAACCTAAGTAGTCCCTTATGCATATAGGATTTACCCTAAACCCTAAACCCCTAGGTTGATCCTATGTAATACCTTAAATAACATTTAAATATCTCTTAACCTAGGTAAGCCTTTAGGTGTTTCCCTAAGTAGCTCCTTAAGTTGGACCTACATAATCCTTTAAGTAGCCTTTAGGTATCCCATAACATGTATAGGCTTCTAGTTGTCTTTCTAAATAACCTTTAGGTGGCCTTCTAGGTAGGCCTTATATGTAATCCCTTATGTAGTCTTTTAATAATCTTTATGTAGCCCCTTATTTAAGTTTTATGTAGTCCCTTACATAGCCCTTAGGTATCCCATAGCTGAAGTAGGTTTTTAAGTGTCTCCTTGGATTCCTAGGTAGCCCCCTAAGTAATCCTTAAATATTCCATAACCTAGGTAGACCCATCTTACATTTTGAATGTCATCCTTAATTTCAAAGAAACCTAGGGTTTTATTGTCTTTGTGGATAATTATATTGCACACTTTTTTTTTGGAAAAATTCTATTTATTATTTTAGGATATGTACATTAACATCCCTCCACTCTTAATGAATAGGTTTTAGTACTCTCCAAAAGGGGAAATTCACATATTAAAAGTGCCTTCAAAATACAAAAATTTAAAAAATTGATTTATGTATAGGGGAAGGCCTTAATGTATAAACATTATGCCTTGAAAATTGAGGCCAAAACACCATGTGTAAGGTGTAATGCTCTAATAAGGCCCTTTTCTCATCATAACCAAGGAACAAACTTGTAAGCTAAGATCAACCAAAAATCAATGGACGTTGTTCCTTGTTGATTAAACAATTTTGCTAAAGGGAAATTACATGAAATGTTCGCACGCCAACCTAGATTGGGAATTTATTATGATTATTAGCCTCAAGGGTTGATTATTTTAGGAATGCCCCAACTCTAGGGCATTAACTGATGTAAAATTTGACTCATATTTTATTTTAAATATTTTACCATGTTATCCAATAGGCTCTAATTATGTACCCATCAAATATCATGGTAAAAAAATTATAACATTCATGTGCTTGCCTTTGCATCCATTTCACTTTTTGAAATGTTTGTTCACTTTTCAAAATAGTAATCTTGTTATGAGTATTCAACAAATGATTTTGTTTGGAAACAAACCAAGGATGCAAGTTATAATAAAATATTTTTCCCTTGTACTTTGTATAATGTTTATATTGTTATTTCTTGCACTAATGTAATTTATTAAAGTAAGTAGTATAATCCACCTAGGATGATTTCCACCATGGTGAAAACTCAACAATTGGGTGATTTTGCTTATCAATTTGAGATATGAAAATGTGTGTGGTTTGATTATTGAACAAAATAAATCAAATGGATTCAACCTTAACAAAAAAAACTTCAAAACAAGAAGAAAGCTTCATGGCAAGAAGGTGATGGAAACATAACATTATTAGTTCATTGACATAATAATTAACATTAAACACAATACAATCCAAAGAATAATATTCATACAAAGCTCAATGTAAATTTGTTTAATTCATTAACCTCCAATGGTTAATAGGTATTTTTAACGATAATATGTTATCATTGTTAACTAATTGTGACCTATCAATTGATCCAAGGCGATCCCAAAATGTTATTTAAGATAATTGCATGCCTATCACCCTTTGGAGATTCCATAATATGTCCTTTAGATACTTATGTCCAAAAATCATATTTTGAAATATTGAAAGAGCAAATGGACAAGTTCAGTTTTGACATGCATTAAATGAATGAAGAATGCAATACATTTGTAAATTTTGAATGGTCTTCTTCCATTCATTTTGATACCAACAAAATATATTTATTTGCCTAAACAATCATTAACTAATCATAATAAGTTACTAATTATTACAATAACTTATGCAATAAGTAGATAAAGAAGGAAGGAAATGTAAATAACCATCAAATTATGGGACATAGTAGTGTGATTCATATTAATTAGTTCATTGGGAGTTCATAACTTTTCCTTTCTTTTGAAGGAGCCATATTGATTGACCCATCATCAAATTAGTCAAAACATTGGGTACTTCCCAATAGAAGCACATCTTTAGTCCCCTAATAGCAAAATAAAAACAAATGGCCCACCTTATAAATTTATATAAATGAAAGTTGGACTTTCGGCAAACCATATGTGATAAATTTGATGCACCATTGGGAACATCTTGGGGAACCTTTTGGGAACTTGATCAAAACCCCATTAAAACATGATGGGAATGCATTAGGAACAAGAAAAATCCCTCCATGACCTTTCCAAAGAAAAAAATTTGAACTCTTTATAAATGCATGTCAAGCCTTTTCATTGATACATGAAACTTTTATTTCCAAAACTTTGTCACCATTTTTGGCATGGGCTAGTGGCAAGGGCACAGATTGTGGGACGTAATGTGATTAATATTGATTGATTGTGGTGAATGGGGGAAAGTTTGTAGGGAAAACAATGAAGGGCATCACAAAAACTCCCAAAGTAGACACAATGTAATATTTTCTTTTGGATTACCTATATAGTTTACAAAATGACTTTGGGCAAAATATATGGGATAAAATGTGTTGCCAAGGAACGTGGTGAGCAAATTGGGAACACAATCAATATGCATGGATGCTTGAGATTAGAATAATGAATTTTTTTTGGAAAGAAAATGATTATAATTGAAGGTTAACTAAAGGTTAATTGACAATTAACAACTATTTTTGGTCTAGGTTATTAAAAAATGGACTAAAGCTAGTTTGATTTAAAGAATTGAAACCAAAACTAAAGTCATGGCCAATTTTTATATTGAAGAATCAAACTCATAACTAGATTCTCAATTTCTTTTATGTGTGGAACTAGAATGAAGGTAATTTTACTTTATTTAAAAAACCCAAAACCAAAGGTTTTTCACAAAAATAAAATCACCCAACATTTATTTAGGTAAGGCAGATGTTGGACAATTTTTTAATTAAAAAAAACCCCTATAGTTCCAGGTCTCCCACTATATTGTTTCTTGATTTTGGGTATGAGTAGGTTCTTTTATTATAGACAAAATAAAATTTAATTTGGTTCCATGTTACCAAATTGCATAAAAATCTGAATTTGGACAATGCCATTTGATGGTTAGGTTCTAATAGGTTTTGATTAACTTTTGGTTAGGTTCTAATTTTTGATGGGTGCATGATAATGGTGGAAATGACAATTCTTAACCTACCATTTTCAAACTGCCACACTTTTAAAAAAACCTAGCAAGTTGTTAATAATTAAAAACACGTTTATTATGAATGGTTGGAATTAAAAAAAACAATCCAAACATTAACTTGTAGTAGTTGCACAATGTTAGAAAGAACTTGGGTATACATTTCATGGATGTGAAGTTTCCCAATGCAAATCGAGGTTTAAAATAAAACTCATGAATTATTTTTTTCATTTTTTCATCCAAATGTAAATCAAAGTTAGAATGTGGGTGACTCATCTACATAAAGGGTTGGACCAAAATGACATCAAAGTGTATATCTAATGAAACTAATGTTGAAGTAGGAATCAAATTAATTCAAACAATAACAAGTCCAATTTGAAAGTTATAACATCATTAGTTTTGAAAATTATTTATTAATGATGAGATATAATATTGCTCCAATATAAATATCTAAAATAGATTCCTAACGAAATCATAATTACATGGTGCCATCAGCTTGTTAAATGAGCTCTATAATAATCTATTAATTTTGGACTTTTTATAAGTCTACTCAAATTTGGCATCAAATGACCAACAAATAAAATTAATCAATGGAGTCAATTGACCATTCACGTGTTTTCATTCACAAGCTTCAACAAAGTTCACACACTAATAACTTCTATTTCTTTGACATGCTTGCTTGTTGTAATAACATAAATGTAGTGGGCTTTCAAAGTTAGGAATTTTATAATTAAGAAACCTTTGCTAAATGGTGAAAATGTGACCCAATTGGATTCAAATGTTAATGCCATATAACTTTATAGTTTCAACAAAAGACATACAATTCTTTTGAAGATAATGATGACAAACCCATGCTTTCTCCTCCTCCTTGAACAACTAACAACAATGATAAAAAAACAAAAGGAACAAATGACTAATCACACAACACCCGCACACATCAAACAATGACAACATGGAACAACCATCAATGATGCATACATATCAATGTAGAAAGTAATGACAAGGAAGTTTGTGAACTTGCTCGCCTAAAAATGAAAACAATGAATTCAATGAAAAGTTCCAAGCTTCAACTAACAATAAAGTCACTTGACCTCCGTTTCCTCCTTATGCAACAAAATAAGCTTTAAGCTTCAATTAACAATAAAGTTGTTTGACCTTTTTTTCCTTGTGCAACAAAAAATAAATAAAAATGAAAGGGAAGAAAAAAATTGCTTGTGATGTGTGAGAATGTTTTGTGATGTGATGGAGAAAGGAGAAATCACAAAACAACTTAAACCTTAAGAATCACAATTGGGATTTCAAGAAGAATTTGGTTTAATTGCAAGTCCAATAATTAAACATAATAGTTTTAATTGTTTTTAATGGAAACTTGGAATTAGGACCCATTTCCCTTGGTAGTTTTATTGATTTTGAGCCTTTGTGGTTTGGATTCAAGCTTGGTTCCATATTTTCAAAGCAATTTTGATTAGTTTATAAAAAATTGGAACCAAAACTAGAATCATCAATTTTTGGTTGTTGATTTGGTTACCCAACCAACATTGCTTATGACCTTAATACCAACATTGTATGAAAGACCTTATGAGGCTCTTATACTTAAAGGGAATAGTAACCTTATACAAATACTAGCTTGGGGGTGGGGATCTAAGGTAACATTAGCTTTGTAAAAATTTCAATAAATTAGATATATACTTATTTCATATTAACCAAAAAATCAACCTTGGACCCAATAAACCAAAGACCAAATTGATATGTTTAAAGTCCAAATCCACATTGGTTGGGACCAATGGTTCTCTTGTAATGCCATGTTTCATTTATCAACTTGGGTTCCACTTTGCTATGTATTACTAACGAACATGATATGTTGAATAAAAAGGTTGATTTTGTGAAATTAAATTTGAATTGAAATGAAACCATTGAATGTCATGCATTTTAAATTGAATCTTAACTTATTCAAATTTAATTGAATTCATATTCAAATTTTAAAAATCAAATGTAAATTGGTGTAATAGGTATTGAAAATTCACTTGTCACTTGTATTACATCTTTAAAAATCTTATGCAGATGAAGAAAACAAGTAAAAACTAATCACACAACAACATAAGCATGTTGGAATTGTGAGTTTCACAAAGATTGAGGTGCTTTAGTCCCACAAACATGATAATATTGAAACATTTTTTATTATTCTTCTTCATCATTAATAGTTGGGTGGAAATTTAGGTGATTTGAAAATATAACCTTGTGTCTTTTTATTTTGCAAGGTCTTTAGTTATATTAATAGTTTTTGGTCCAATTTGGAGAAAGGGAGATGTGGACTTCTTTTACGTTATTGTAGCATTGTTTTGTAGGAATGGTGTTGTTGTTATAACAAATGTTGAAATAGTGGTATGTGCTTATAGTGGTTTGGACTTTGTCAACAATTTTTGTGTAGAAAGATAGGACCCAAAGCTTTTTTCATGTAGATAATTAAAAGGTTTAGAGTAAAGGTGGGCATGTAGAAAGAAATCATGTGTAAGGTTGCATGGTTCTTTCGCAATGTGTTTATCTAAATTTGGTGTTGGTGCATTTGGTACAAGTGCATGGTGTTTGTGATCCACAAAACTAGGTATAGAAAGGGAAAGTGGATTGCTTGTAATTATAGTTTGATCTTTGTTTTGATTTAGGAAAAACCATAACCAATTTGTGTGTGATGAAGACATGAACAACAACAATCAAACATGAGGAACAACAAACAAACAAACCAATCCAACAACAAAGCAAACAAACAAGTAAGCTTCTTGGAAACTCCTAGAAAGTTAACGAAAGAGAAATCAAATTTTTTTACAAGATTTTGCATTGGCTTGGATTGCAAGTGAACGGCCAAGCATGGGCGGGATATGAAGACCCTTGTAGTAATGATAGGTACCCATATGTACATAGCCATTGAAGTGGACTAGGTTTTTCCACAAACATCTTTTTGTGAAGTTAACTATTTCATTCAAATGGATTTTTAAGAAACTTTTGAATGGGGTTGTTTGTTTCTGGTCCTATAGAATGGGGGACAAGGAGTGAAAATTGTGACATTTTGGTATTAGGGTGTATAGGTTGTGTTGAACATTAGTTCGTAGTGATGGTGGTGTCCAAAACTATAGAAAAATTAGGGTTCAAAGCATCAACATAATGCCCTAACCAAGGAACCTTAGGTGGTTTAATTCTACCTTTTTGCTTTCGATTTGTTTAGTTTTGTGTGGTTGGCTATATATATTTATGATTGTTTTGTAACAATAGGAAATATTTAGAAAATGGCACATGTTCCTAATAAACCTCTTTCTTCATGGGCACCAAATATTCCATGTCCCATACTTCATTACATCTCATCAAACTTCATAGTTCCCATTACCATTTGCCTTTTCATGTGCCACCATAAACTAATTTTGCACCCCATTTCCTATGCAAACCATGAACCACCTACTCATTGCCCCTATTGTTTTAACAAGCCATGCATCACCTACTAGTTCAATAAATCACACCCCATTTGTGAGTTCCCCCCAACAGCCCCCAACCCTTCATGTGAATGTGGGTCCCAACCTTACATTTTCCCAAAGTTTTTTAATAATGCACATGTAGGACCTTTTCCCCCTTTGACTATGTCAACCCCTACAATTGTTCATGATTAGGCCCCCAACCTACCCCCATTTCCTTTATTTGCTTGTAATTTCCACTTAAAGCTTTTTGCTTCACCTATGCATGCCAATTTACCATTCAAGGGTTAGCCCACTAACGTGTTTGTCAAACATCCAATTCATCTAATCTAAACCCTTGTGACCATCTCAATTCCATACCCTTCCTTGCTCTCACCTCACATGCATTAGGTTGGGATTGGGTTTTGTCATTAGATGTCTTCGAGTTCTTCCATTTGGGCTTTCATCATCTTCAATTATACAATTGCATCACTATCGCTCTATGACGTGATGTGTAAATGGCATTTTCTTTTCCATTAGATAAATAAACATAATACCTTTTTAATGTGGCAACTTGACATTTACTTTTTTTGTTACCCTGATGGTGTTTTGCTTTGCCTTTCATGGTTAAACAATAAAACATACATCACAAACTTATCTTCTCATGATTTGATGATAGAAATCGTGTGGAATTAAATATTTCATGAGTTCGTGTTTTTTGCATGTGGATTTTGTGTCTCTATAACATGTATGATGCAAGTATAAACAAAATGTAATATTTTCATCCAGGGCACCCCTTTATTATATAATCTACATATGAGCATTTCTAAACTAAACTCTATGTGATAGGTCTTTTTATCCAACCTTAAAAATGTGTAGCATGATCCCCTTTTAACTTGACATTTGACTTTGACATGCCATCCCAGTTTTACATTCCATAAAAAAAAATTAGAGTTTTAAGGGTTCCATTGGGTATTTCATCATTCATATCATCTTTCATCAAATACATCTTGCTAGAGGAAGTTTGACATGTTGACCTTTTCCTTATAATGGGTGATGTTCAAGTAGCTTTTGGAATTTTAAAATATTGTTTCATGCAACGACCATCTTATCTCTTATGATGCACACCTCTTTTTTTCACCTTCATAAAATCACTTACTTTTTAGCTTTTATGGTTGGTCAATATTTTTTTTTGCTTAAAGTTTTAACACAAGTTGATAACATTTTCCCTTTCCAACAACATCTCAAGATGGCATGTGATTTTCTACTACTCGTAACACGAGTGTGTTTCCTCCTTTTGAGTAACTCATTGAACAATAAATGGTTTAGTTTCAAGATTTCATCTTGGAGTGTTTGCACCATCATACCTTTTACAACATGTTTTTCGACAAGATATTTGAGGCCCATCATGTTCAAATTTTATCATGTTTCAGCCTCAAGGCGAACGTTTGGTTTATAACTCAACTAATCTTCTAGATTTTTCAATTATTTTCCTTAATTTTTCCAACAATGTTGTAGATGCGATTTGGACTACCACATTTTTCAATTATAGGTATCCTTTGATGCATATGCACACATCCAATCGACCTTATGGGTGTCCACCTTTTATGTTGCACCCACAACAACAAGTGCATTAGAACCCATGATGTAATTTGTAACACTTTTGTTGCTATTGCGCAAAGTTTTGAGTTCCATGTGAGATGAGTACAACTAATGTGTTTTCGTCAATCATGTTTAACTCCTTTTGTCAAAAAGTTGACATTGTGTCCACTAAAGATAGATTTTCACCCTAATTGATGTTGTCATTATTGACCCAATGTGAAGAAATTTATTTCCTTGATCTTGCACAACTTAAGGATTTGTCACCTTTGTTGCAATTCAAAACAAAGAAAGGAGCTATTGCGATTGACACCCCATCGATCAATTCCTAATGGAAAGATTTTGACATTTAGTTTGTGCTAACTTGACGCCTTGTAAATTTGCCCTTTTTTTTTCCCTTATCTTTTGTATGTTTTCCAAGGTTATAGTGTGTTTATAAATAAAGTTTGGGGGGTTTAAGTGACAAATGATCCTAGGCATTCAAGATTTGAATTTCTTCTCATTGGGATATGCCTTAACATAAGGGTTAAACATGCTTGTCATTTCAACTAGAATAGTTTAAAAATGACCATCTTTGAAAGGAGCCATTAATCCATGCTTTTGGATTAAGTCACATACTCATGATTAGTTAATAAATGACCTTGCCTTAGGATTAGTTTCATCATTAATAAATTCATTATATTTTGAAATGATTTTTTTGCTGAAAATATGACGTTGAGGTGTTGAAAACCTTCATACTTACCAAATATTATAATTCATAATTTGAATAACTTTGCTATTCATATGACACTATCACAATAAATGATGAGAATATACTAAATTGAAAATATAAAAAATGAACTAGTTTTTTTGGCAAATATTAATTATCATTTTATCATGGTGGAAGTTGACCCTAAGTTAGGGTAATTGTTTTCTTTTCTTGAAAGGTTTTCAAATTTCATCTAATCCACCTACCTCACAAAATTGAAAAAGTAAAAAATTTGAATCCCTAATTTTTTATCAGTGGGGTTTTTTCTTTTTTATCTTCAGTTTTTAAAAGTAACATCATTAAGCATTAAATGACAGAATAGATAAATAAATAATAAGCAATAAATTTTAAAAAAAAACTATGCTACAACTCAGAATTTTATCAAATAAATCTTCAACTTTTTTGAAAAATGGTGAAAGAAAAACCTCAAGACTGAAAAGCATCATTTTCCCATAATTATGTCACTATTTTGCAAAAAAAATCATCAGAATGTGCGAATTTGCCACCAAAATTTAATTCGTTTTTTGGGGCTATTAAATGTCAGCTGAAATAAGATTAAAAAAAAATTGAAGCTAATTATTTGTATGTTTATCAAAAAAATGTTATTTTAAAAATTAGTGATATGACTTGTTTTTAACATTTCATAGTAATATGAAACCTCGTGATACAAAAAGGCAAGTGACAATCCAAAAAAATTAAAATGATATAGAGGCATAACTAAATAAGTTACCCAACATTTATATTTTGAGAAGAAACTCAACAAGTAGATGGGTAGACTTCAAAACAACCCATCAATTCAATGGGTGCACCCACACTACTTTTCATCCATCGACAAGACGCAGATATGAGTGTTTGTCCCTTGAGAAGAGAGTTACACAACTTTTCATCCATCGACAAGAGCAGAGAAACGAGTGTTTGTGTCCATCCAGAAGAGAGTTACATGACTTTTCATCCGTTGACAAGAGTGCAGATATGAGTGTTTGTCCATCGAGAAGAGAGTTTCACGGTTTTTCATCCATCAACAAGAGCGCAGATATGAGTGTTTGACCATTGAGAAGAGAGTTACACAACTTTTCATCCATCAGCAAAAGAGTGCAGATATGAGTGTTTGTCCGTGGAGAAGAGAGTTACACGGTTTTTCATCCATCAACAAGAGCACAGATATGAGTGTTTTTCGATGGAGGAGAGAGTTACACGACTTTCCATCCATTGACAAGAGTGTTTTTTTCGCTATAGCTCTCAAACCTTTGGATAGGTTTCATCTGGTAACAAATTCATTGGTTATTGAAACTACCTTTGACGCTCCTGTGCCTCAGCTATTTTGAGTAAAGGTGAGAAAGGTAACTATTATTTTGGCCCCGTCCTCCGTTCCCCCTTCCCCGCCCCCCTTTCTTTGTGATGGACGGACATTTGTTGGCCTTGCCTTAGAAGGCAAGGATATTGTGTTTAGGTTCATTGTAGAGTATAGTAGCTTGAGGGATTTTGCCCCCTAGGTAACAATAATAGGTCTATATTTATTTGAAGATTTTTGAAAGATAATATTTTGACATGTGTTGGAACTTGAAATTAATTATAAAGTTATGATATCGTGAAGGATTTTGGTTTATTTTTTAGAGGATTTTTTTTTTAAGGTTATATTTTTTGTGTGGTGAAATATTTGAATTTTCATAATTCTTCTTTTGCCTTAAGATACTTTATAATGTAAATTTGGGAAAGGCCCACGGTGTGACACACCCCTTGCTTTTCTTTTCTTTTCTTTGTGTGGCATGTTGTCTGTGTTTTTCTTCACGTTCATTGAGGCAATATTCGTCCTTGGAAATGTTTAATTTTGGAATTAGAGACTCCCATTTAGAGGCTAAATTCGGGAACTGTTAATTTTGGAGTTACAGAATAGGCCCCCATTTTCGGTCCAAAGACTGACCATAAATCTTTTCATAACCAGTTCGAACCTCTTTGGAAATTGGAGGTGTGGTATCACCCCGTTGGCGGAGAGGTCTCGGGTTAAAACCCATATCCGTTGTGTACTGGGTCGACCAGAGGGGCGAATGAGGTTATACGAACAGCAACACAACATTCATCCTAGACATCTGCTGAGTAGTCATCTGTTACAGGCGAGTGAAATCCTGTCCGTCAAGTCACCGGTTAGGTTATGTGCCGTACTGTACAGCAGCCCGGTTACTGGAAAGAAACTCACCATGTGGGCTCAATTTTTTTTTCTTTTCAGATAACCGGGGCTGCTCTCGCCGGTTCCGTAGTCAATATCCGTCTGTCACCATACCTTAGCTCTGTGTTCTCGTCTTTCTTTCCGACTTGTTTGCACTGTTTATCGCCACCGTCTGTTTTTAGGCAGCTAGTAAGAACGTAAGGTACGTGGTAGCAGCAGTCGCCGCTGTCGCTCTTGTCGTTGCTGCTGAGATCCAGGGATTGGGATTCGGGAATGAAGAGGGGGTAGTTACTAGTTACTGTTTTTTGTTTTTCCATTGGCAAAATGTTCGCCAAATTTAGGCCTGAATAACATGATTTCGACCTACTTAAGAAACACATTCATGGGAATTAAAAAACAAAAAAGTGGCCCAAATTTGCCACATTTCGGGAAAAAAAAGTCCATGTAGCCAGATTTTTTTAGAAATAAATGAGTTCCAGGATTTGGGATTCTTTTAGTAAGTAGCCAAATTTGGCTTAAATATTTTCTAGATGATGACCACCGTGGCTAAGACAAAAAATCCTTGGAAAAAAAAAAAAAAACAACACTGAAGAGTATTTATACATTTTTTCCCAGCCCTTGCATTGTGGTTCAGCCGTTCTTGGTTGGAGTATTTGTGTGTTTTTTAAAGAATTTTGGTTTGTAGCCAAAGTGGCTATCGTTCATAGAAAGATATAAAATAATGGTGAACATCCGTAGTAATATTTAGCCAAACCTGGTTACAAATTAAATATGAAGTATAGATCCTTTAATCATCCTTTTATCTTTTGGGTAAACAGGGAAAACCAAGTATTTAAAAAAAGACGAAGACAATGTTTTCTCTCACTTCTGGCGATTGAAAACCTACGAAAATCACTTAATTTTCGAATTCTTAATTCTTAATTTCGCTTTTAAAAAAAAAAGGACTGGTTAGGTGGAGGGTTTTTTTTTTTTTCAAAATTCCTGAAGTAGGTCCACTAGCCAGGAATCCCCAGCATTCATTAGTTAGCATTAAATGGCGACTGTCCTAAGTGGGTTTTAGCATTTTTACGAAAGTGCTGGCTTCAAGTGGCGACCTAGAAAATGCCTAGGTTCTAGATGTGGCTAATTAAAAAAATTATTTCGAAGAAATGGCGAAACAAAGTCTGAAAATCACAAAATTTTCAATTTTTTTCATTTTCTGAAAAATAAAATTTCGCGAACTCACGAAAACTCGCCAGGACAAAAAAGAAAACAATGCAAGGAGTAAATAGATCATGGCAAAAACATATCGATTGAACAAAACATAAAAAATTCGCCATTTGACCCCAAAAATAAAAATAAAAATAAAAATAAATAAATAAATATATGTTAAATATTGAATTATTTCAAAAAAATCTCCAAAAAATCTATAAAAAATCGACATGTTTCTACACTTTACATTGGGTTCAACAAAGAATAGCCAGGATATTAGAAAGAATTTAATATTTTTTTAGCTTTGATAGCAAGTCTATAGCCAAATGTGACTAAATCTCCTTTTCGATGATCACCAATGTGGCAACATCACAAAACTGGGAGGAAAAAAAAAAGAGAAAAAGAAAAAGAAAAGGAACCTAGCCTAGTAGCGGTTGGTGTGGTGTGGTGTTTAAAGTAGATTTGCCGTATCCCAGAATCTCTCGTGTCTGCCGCATTTCCCGTGTCCAGACTTGCCTCCTGTTCTTGTCCCGCTTCCGTGGCAGAGGGGGGCGGGGGAGTGTGTGTGTGTTTTCCCCCTTTTTGTCTCTATCTCTCTCTCTCTCTCTTTGTGTCCCGTCTCTACCTATTTCTTCTTGTGACTGCTCCATGCTTATTCTCTTGTCCAACTGTGGTGCTGACTGCTCTCCCGCAACGGTGGTTCTCTCTCTCTGTGGAGCAAGCGAAAATAGCACTACTGAAACCGAGTATCGAGTCACAGAGCAGTTCCAGGATCTCGGAATTTCTTAGTAACTTGAGGATGGTAAGAAGAGAGAGATGATGAGGTTAATTTCCGTTTGAGTGAGTGAGTGAGTGAGTGAACTCTGGAGGAAGAAGAGGCTGCTGCGGCGAAGGCAATAGTAGCGAGGAGCTTCCTTCCTGGGATGTGGAGCTGAAGAAATGCGGCACTACTGCAGTTAGCTCTCTCTGTCCCTCTCTCTTCTTGAAAGGCTTTCTTGAAGGAGGGAAAGAAATGAAGCGGATAGGTTATTGAGAAGAAGAACCGGATCATCACGCATAGGAAGAGGAGGAGAGCTCCCCGGGGGGGCGAGCGGGGGGGGCCTCATTTTGCGAAGGAAGGAAGGAATGTGCATCTGAGGTAGTTCCTCAGCGACAAAGTTGTTCGCTCCCTTCATCGATGTGTTCAGTAGAGCAGTCTCCCTAAATGCAAGAGGGAACACGATAGTGGTTAGTCTGCGCCGACGTCATTTTCAGTGGCAGGCAAGATAAACAGGTTAGGGACGGGAGGAAATCTGTACGACAATCGTCATGTGGCTGCTGATAAAGAGGGTTCTCCTTTCCTCTGTGACTCGATCAACACTGGCACTGATAGAAGAAGAAGAAAACAACAATCGCTGGTAAAGTACCTACTTGCGCACTCGAGGTGTTTTCCGTTGATACTGAAGTGTATATATGTGCTTGCTTGTTGCATCAGTTTTCGAGATGAAGAAGTAGTTTAGCTTTCAAGCTTGGCATGTATCCTCTTGTCTTGTTCTTGTGAGCTGCTCCAGAACTTACTGTCAGGGATGATGTACGACTTTCCTTTGAAGTTTTGAGATGACGCCTCTCCATTGTCCACATGCAGTTGTACGATTACAATGGATGCCTAAGGCTGCTTTGGCACACAAGACCCTCCCCCGCGTGACTGCATTACAAAGAGTTCTAGGAATGCCCTAGCACTGAAGGCAGCAGCAACATCAGCTAAGTAGTCATCTGTTTCATTTATATCTTGAGCCAGCATTAATCAGCTGGAGAGGACCCTGGCATACAGGAGTTCATACTTTCAAGGTGGGATAGGTCCTGATCATCAAGATGAGTGGAGGGTTATCTTCTTCTTTCAGAGCTTGAAGGACAGGTTCTGGTCGTTGCAGCTTCATTTTGTCAGCCTACGCAGTTTACATCAGTCTAGTTGCAATGCTGATTGAAGTGCAGCAAACAGAGACAGAGTCTGCACCAGACAGTTTGTTGAGCTGTCAGGATTCTATTTCGTGGATGTATCAAACAGAGAGTCGGCCTGAGGTTCAAGATGCTGTCTTGTGGAGGACTCAGATGGAACTGAAGGCTGAACTCCCCCATCTGCAAGGGGTCTGCCAAGAGGTTGTCTCTAGGAAAGGTATAATGGAGCGCCAGCCCAAACTTTCTAAGCTTCAGGGGGTATGTCAGGACCATAATCTGCTCTGCAAAAGTCATCAACTGGAGCTTGCAGCTTCAGAGCATCCCAAGTTCCAAGGTGCAGTTCTTTGGAAGGCTCAAATGGAGATGAAGCCTGAGCTTGCCTCTCTTAAGGGATTACATGAAGATGTTGTCTTGTTGAAAGGGGGTGATTGTAAACCCAAGGCCACCAGTTTGTATGTGGCTGGTCAGGATGTCAACTGTTGGAAAAGGAGGGGGAAGCGGAGACCAGAAAGCAGCAGTCTCCCTACATCTTATAAGGAACCAACTTGTCAAGAGACATATGCAGCTATAAGCACTCCTGAGGCCCATGTTTTGGCTGTTGATGATAGCAACATTGATAGGAAAATAATAGAGGGCCTTCTGAAGACTTCATTGTACAAAGGTGCACTGATTTATTTGTCTTGCTTTCTTTTTGACCTTTGTACATGGACATATAGCACAGTGGTGATACAATACTAGGAAAATCACTTTGCTTGATTATGGTTAAGGCTGCATTTCTGAGCTTTGCAAAGAAGTGTGGTGTCTCACAGCATGGTTTGCATGGCAGTCACCACTGTTGACAGTGCTTTGAGGGCTTTGGAAGTCCTGGGTGTCTCTGCGGGATGCACCACATCTGTCAAACCAAATGTAAGAATCCATTATTAGTTAATGTTCCTAACCATTGCTGCTGTAGCCTTACAATCAAACTAGATTTGGTACTCTATGCTCTGTTTGAGGTTTCTGACTCATCATCTCACCTGTTTTCTGATGAACAATTTTGGACTGTTCTTGCAGGCATTTCAAGTCAATCTCATTATCACAGACTACTGCATGCCAGGAATGACTGGCTATGATCTCCTCAAAACAATCAAGGTAGTGTACTTTCTTCCACTGTTACATGCACAAATTTATTCAGCTATGAAGTTCTGAAAAAGTGCTTGATACTCCAAACATCTCTGTCCTGCAATTGAAATGTGCTAAAATTATCCTTCAATGCAGAGGAAAAGCACTGGTTTCCATGAAACATTAATTGCACCCTCTTGCAAGGAACAGCTGTTGATCTGTAGTGAAGCCTCATTTAAGATTGTCACTCCATGTATATATGTCACGAGTGTAGGAAGTCATTCATATTTCCTTATGGTTTACTTGTTGGATCTGATTGTATGAGATATGTTTCTTCCACAAATTTGTTGCAGGCCACAACTGCCTTACATGAGATTCCTGTTGTCATAATGTCCTCGGAGAACATTCCCAAGCGCATAAAGAGGTGATCTTGGTTTCAAGTTCAGAAGATGTTGTTCATTGCAAACATAAGTTAACATTGTGGAGCCCCTACTGTCCAGGCATTTTTCACACTTTAAATCATGTATCAATCTCCCTGGTTCCAGGGAGAGTATTTATCAACTAGGAGGTAAACTTAAGTCCAGGTTTACTCTTCCAAGGTCAAATCTCTTGCAGAGATTGCAGTATTCGCAGGTTGCCTGTTGTTGTTTTTGTATTATTGACATGTGGAAACCAGGATCAGTGACATTCTCACAATGTTGTTGTTGGTGAATGGCAGTTGTCTTAATGAGGGTGCTGAAGAGTTCATTATCAAACCAGTAAAAATGTCTGATGTGAAGCGGTTGCAGTGCCACATAAGACCTCTTACCAGAGCTCCTTGTTCTGGGTCAATTGAGAGCTTGGGTCCTTCATCAATTTGTTCAAACAGGAAAGTTGGGTCTCCTGATGGCCTTCAAGCAAAACCAAGTCCAGAGTCACGATCATGCCTAAATGGAGTAGTTGTTGCTTAAAGAACAGCTTGAACTTCAGAGGCATAGCTCTGGAGCCATGTATGGCATTTGGTTATTTAATGGCCTGTAAGGGAGTTCACAGAACTTCCAGAGGCTATCAGGGGCATGTACATTATATGATGCAGTACAAGCTGTTCAATTTTTCTGCTGGATCATACTTTGTTTTCTGGCACTTAACTGGTCAGCTAACCACGACAAGGCCAAGAGCATCTCTGTCCCACTCATGTGTGGTCGGTACTCTGAGCATTTTCCTCACAACTTTCATGGAGTTCCTTGTGAGATTAAGAGCCTTTCATGGAATCTTGGTCTGTTGTTTACCTGAACATTCTGCAAGGTGTTTGGATGTCACTTATTTTCTAACCACTGGTAAACTTGTGCTAGAGCATACTGAACTATGCTCCTCTGGTTGGATTTATGTTTGCTGTCGATCACCTTCAACTCTTTAACCATGTGTCCTGCTGCTTGAAATCTCCATGCTTTTCCTGAAAAGTAATATTGATCCTATGTTTGTATTCACCTCCAATGATCCATGTTTAATGAATCGTGAAGCTGTTCCTTTGTTCTTACAGATCAAGATGTTGTGTCATGCTGTGCTACTTGATGTTGGTTTCATTGTTGGTTTTGATAAGATCAAAGAGAACCTGTTGCATCAATGTGAGACTTGGAAGCTACCACTAAATGTTGCAGTGGTGCTGGGACATGTGTCTGGGCATGACATGCTAGCAAAGGTGCAAAAGAGTACAAATATGGGAGTACCCGAGTCTTTGAGGGGGCCAAACAAACTCAGCTTATTGGTGCTGAAGTAGGCAACTTTTCATGCAAAGATGGGCCAAGAGTGACAAGAAGAGGAATAGATCCCTTAAGGTTTCTTTTTCCCCTATATCTTCTTGTCTTTTATGAGCCCCTCTTACTTTAGGCTAAAGCCTAATTGAAAATCGGCACTAGTTTTCTTTCATACCCTTTCAGGCTTTCATACCTTTCCCACCCCAATGAAAACCAATGTTCAAGTTTTCATAGTGGGTATCATTATTGATGAAACTCAATAGGTTTTCATTTTGAGATTCAACCTAAGATCCATTGAGGTTCTTGCAAAATACATAAGAAAAACCTAACATTGGTCACAACTATTTGTGACAAAAACCCGATAGTTTTTTTGGAAATTGGTAGCTTCAAGGTGAATGAACAACCATTTATTTGAATGCTTCCTTTCATTTGGCTTTTGATTTCAAGTCTTTAGTCTTGACTAGCATATAATATTATAATGGCAAAGAACATGTAACCACAAACTAAAAGCAATATTTGTGTTTTGCTGTACTATTGTCATAATCATATTTATAATAATTCAAGGAAAGGAACCATCATCACAAGGAAATATTTTAAACTTAACCCATCTTAACATTTTGCTAGATGGCTTCCAAGCCAATTATTTCCAAACCCTAAACCCGATAACAAGTACGTATTGTATGAAAAATAACTGATGAAATTGGTAGCTTGGGTTTAGGGTTTAGACAATTTGATAGTAAGAAGATCTTCCAAATATTGAAAATATTGGGAACCCCATGAAATGTACTATATATGAACAATATGTATGAACATTTATATATTCAGGATTTTTAAAAATTGAATCATTTTTTCAAAAGTGCCCTTTGAATTGATGGACTCATTGACATATTGCCTTTCAGACTTGAAGGGCTAATTTTCTCCCCTTCTGAGTTAGAAGGGTCATAAATTAATAGATGCAATAAATTAATTGCTTCTTTGAGCTCCATGTAGGTGCAATACAATACCCATGAAAAAATTAATTTGGAGTTTTAAAAACTATATTCAAATTATGGTGAAAATCTTGACTATCTTGCACCATTGTTTGAAAAATAAAAAGTTATGGTACAATGGTTAAAATCACCCCCTTCAACCCAAAGGTCCAAGGTTCAAAAATTTCCTCAATTTCAATTTTTTTGTGTGTATGGATGTAAAAGAAAATGTAATCCTTGGGCAACTTCCTTGGGCAATTACTTCCTCATATTTAGCTAGTAGCCAAATTTGGCTAAATCTTCCTTGTCGATCATTGCCACTTTGGCTACATCACACAAAATTGACATTAAAAACACTTCCAGTATCAGTGTTTTGTGTGTGTGATTGATGTTGCTCAAGTGGCAATCATTCATAATAACATTTAGCCAAATTTGGCGATATTCAAAATATTAAAGTTGAAAAATCTTTTAGACCGCTTCATGTTGTAACTTGTAGGCAGTTGTGGCCATTTTTGGCGATTTTTGAGATTTTAATTTAATTTTTTTTAAAACACGGATTTAGTCACAGAATATTCTTTTTTCAAAATGTTTTTCGCAAAATGGCTAAAATTCGCCACAAAAAACACTGCAGCTGTATATGTACATCGTATATGTTCATGTATATACGCTATAGCTACATGTATGTATACATAAACAGCCGGTACCTGCTTGCGCTCCCTCTGCTCTCGCGAAACACACAAACGCAACGCTTTGCGTTGCGATCACGAACTTGTCGGGTCGGCTTGTGTGCGCACGACGGACATGATGGCGCTCAAGGCAGCGGGGCCGGCGCAGGCCACAGCTGCCAAACCTGGGGGTGTGGGGATGGAGCCCGTTGTAGGGAGTTTGACAGCCGGCAAGAAGAACCGTGAGTACAAGGTCACCAACCGATTGCAGGAAGGGAAGCGACCACTATATGCCATCTGCTTCAATCTCATCGACTCCCGCTTCCACAACGTTTTTGCTTCCGCTGGCTGCAATCGGGTACCCGAGTGAAGACAATCCCTCCCCCCCCCCCACTCGCCCCCGTTTTTTCTTTTTGGGGGGCTACGCACTTGAATCACTTGGAATGAGTCAGTGGAGGATTTTTTCTTTATTTATGTCGGGTTCTTGGGTTTTTCTTTTTGCACCAATGCAGGTGACGGTGTACCAGTGCCTGACAGAGGGCGGAGCAGTTGCAGTTTTGCATACTTTCATTGACGAGGATGTATGTACCCCACAATCTTCTTTATCTTTCTCCCATGGGATTTTGCTGTTGTCGTGGTGAGGACATTGGTTTCGAGATCGCATCAGAACATCTGAGAAGGATCGCTATCAAAGTCTAGGGTTAGGGTTTTCTTTTTTCTTTTTAGGGTTTAGGGTTTAGGGTTTAGGAAATTAAAATTTTTTTTTTATAGGGTTTAGGTTTCGATTAGAGATTTTTCTTGTCTGTGCATTGGAGGCATTGCTCATCTCTTAAATCAGTGTGGAAGCAGGGCGAGTCTTGTTTGGAGTTATTGTTTTCTATCACAGAGACAATGGATAGCAGGGATTTGTGTGCATTTGTTGCCGTCAAGATTAATCATTCTCTTGCTGTCCTAATGGTGGCATCACCACAGAAAGAGGAGGAGTTTTACACAGTGAGCTGGGCGGTTGGTGACAATGGCTCACCATTACTTGCTTGTAGTGGGAGCAATGGTGTAATTCGCATTGTTGATTGTGGTAAAGGGTCATTTCTCAAGGTGAGAATCACCTCCTGACTTTCTCACCCCAGTTCACTGTGGCTCATAAGCTGTTGTGGGAGAACAAACAGGCTTGATATATGCTGTTCTAATGTTCTCTGAGCAAATTTTTTATTTGGTGCTTCAGAGCTTTATTGGGCATGGAGACTCTGTCAATGAGCTTCGCACTCAGACACTGAAGCCTTGTCTTATTGCATCAGCAAGCAAGGTACTTCACTGCTTTTTTTCCACTCATTGCTGGGACCATTTCTCCATTTTGGAACTCTATGTGTCAGAATACAAACCTCTAATGTTGATGTTTTATAGCAGCTGCTGTGATAGAAGAGTGAGCATCAGGCCGCAATTGCAAGGATTGTCTGCAGATACATGTTCATTCCAGAACAACCCTCCCGCACTCTTTTCTTAGAAATCTCATTGTTGTGCCTGGATTGGATATTGCAGGACGAGTCTGTGAGACTATGGAATGTGAACACAGGTGTATGTATACTTATATTTGCTGGGGCTGGTGGCCACCGCAATGAAGTCCTCAGTGTGGTTAGTGCTGTTCTTTGTTCTCATGACAGTAGCCTCTCTTATTTGTCAAGGCCACTGATTCTTTGCCGGGGTAATTTCTGGTGTCTTCAGGGGCTGCATTTCAGGTCAGAATAGTTCTACTAAGAGGCTTTTTGTTAGAATAACAGGAGTGTTGAGTTTCCATGCTGATCTTCTGTACATAACTTGGTGGACTTGAGCAGGACTTTCATCCATCAGACGTTCTTAAGATAGCCAGCTGTGGTATGGATAATACCATTAAGATCTGGTCTCTGAAAGGTGAGAACTCCATTCTCCTTTGCACATGTAGAGTGCCCGTCAGCAGTTTTTGCCTCTTTGCTGGGTGATTTGGGTGAATTGCTGTCCTAATTCTGGGTGGTGTGGATGGTGATAATGGGTGCAGAATTTTGGAGGTATGTGGAGATGTCATTGACATGGTCAGAGATACCCTCCAAGTTTCCCACAAAGTATGTCCAGTTCCCGGTATGCCATCTTCTGGACAGTTGCATATATCCTGTGGGTGAAGAAACCTTGAGCATATTTGTCTTCGTGCTGAGAACCACAAATAGTAAATGCAAGAGCTCTCAAAGCTGTTATATTGATTCCCAAGTATGTATCTGGTAACTGTACAATGGTGACATCAAATTAGGGGAGCACTAAGGTAGAAGATGTAGTGGGCTGTGGAGGGCAGTTGTTCAATGCTCTGGTCCATTCCAATTATGTGGATTGCACACGCTGGCTTGGTGACTTTATTCTGTCCAAGGTAAATTCTGTGCAACATTTGGTTTTGGAAGTCTTTGAAAGTGGAAAATCGTATTAAACACCGAGCATTAGAGAACTCCAGGCACATTTCATAAACATTTCTAACAATCTGAGTGGATTGCAGCTTCCATCGATTATTTGGGTAACTTTAATAGGATCTCCTGAAGTACTTATTTGGAATGGGGGTGTGGGGTGCAGAGTGTGGACAATGAGATAGTATTATGGGAGCCTCTTTACAAAGAGCCTGGTATCACTGCTAATGAAGTATGCACATTTTTCAGTCATTTTTTTCGGTGTATTTAAGGCTCTTTGTGCTGTGCTCACTCCAACAGAGGGACTTGCCTCAAAACATGTGGCCTGTGTATTCTGAACTATATACTAGAAGCATAATAAGTGTGTTTTTGTTAGTTGGCATGAAGTGAAGATCTCCTCCTTGAAGTCGGGTTCCTAATTTCTGATTGATTTTCACTAACATCCTCGAGAGCAAGCCTAATGAATTTGTGCTTATCAACAGGGCAAAGTAGATGTACTTCAGAAATATCCTGTTCCAGATTGTGACATCTGGTTCATCAAGTTTTCTTGTGACTTTCACTTCAACACACTTGTAATTGGTAACTTGTTGACACATATTATGTTAGAGAGGGCTAATCTTTGTGATTTCTATGCTGGGGGTATCTTTTTCTATCTGTCAATTATGCTTCTTTAGTCAAAATCAATCTTTTATTTGCATATCTGCTTCAAAAACTGAAAAACTGAAAAACCGTGGTCATAACTTGTCTCATACTTCTTGAACAGGAAACCGAGATGGGAAAGTGTTGGTCTGGGAGGCACAAACTAGCCCACCTACTCTGATTGCCAAGTAAATCTACTCTGTATTACAAGATTAAAAAACTCTCTTTCTTTTTTCTTCTTTCCTTTAACCTGAAAGATAGCTGTAGTTTTCAAGATCTTGCATGGAAATGGCAGGTTATCACATTCACATTGCAAGTCTCCAATTCGCCAGACAGCCACATCATATGATGGAAGGTTAGTCCTCTTATTTATGTATTTGTGAATGAAGAAGCCCAATGGTAAAAGACAGTGCTATGTGACATCCTTTCGGTGGTATATTATAGATAGCAAGCAACAATACCAAGAAGAATCAACATGATTGAGAGAAGGGCTAAATGTCCTCAAGCTCTGTTTCCTCAAAGTTTTATAGTGGTGGTTGGTGGGTTTCATCGGGTGATGCAGCACGATCTTGTGCTGCTGTGAGGATGGCTGCATCTGGAGGTGGGATTTGGTCTCATGACAACTCCTACTTTTGGGTAAGAGTTGCAACTACTTCATTCAGCTGGTGATTTACACTGCCACACCCTAGTGTTGGTGGAGCAGAAATATTAAATCTGCCATGAGAGCATTTGGTCAGGTCATATTGAAACATATGCAATATGGGCTGGGCTGGGCTTGTACAGAGAGAATAGCACAATTGTACAGTCAAAACAATCCTTGAACGAGAAACTAGAAATTCTTGCACCTGTAAGGAATCACACAAATTCAGATTGCAGTTTGGTGGTTCATACAGCCTAGGGTTTTGTTCTGGTGATATTTTGATTGTGGTCATCTTGTCGATGCCAAGATCTTGATCATTGTCATGAACTCCCAAAGACTTACAAAATACACCAAAAAGAGAGTATGTCAATGGAGTTATTGTCAGTCGCACACATATAGTTTATATGTGCTTTCATTGGGTTATATATAACATCAAGTTTACACCATTCTATTTGGTATATTATTTGGACCATACTTTAGTTCTTATTCTAAGCGAACATTTTGTTGTTAGATGACTCAAGTTTTCATTTTCGAAGTAAATTAGCATTAAACTGAAATAAACACAAATTGAGCAAAATTATAAAGAGATCAGGGTATCAAAATGGCGCAACCTTTCAGAAGAGTAAGATGCCCAATAAAAAGTAATCCATTCACCATCATTGACAAATAAATGGCATATGGTTTTAACTCCCAACTTTTTTATTTGATGAATGTCATGCATCAACAATACCAAGGAGATTTTATAAAGCATTTTCACAAAATGTAATAAATGGTGAAAATTAATACATTTAAAATTGAAGCGTGTCACACTGCGGCCTTGTGATTTACATCAAAACATATCTTAAGGCAAAAGAAGAATTATGGAAACTCAAATATTTCACCATGCAAAAGTATAATCTTCAACAAATCCTCTAAATGAAACCAAAACCCTTCAAGATGTTATAACTCTAGAACTAATTTCAAGTTTCAACACAATACAATAGTCTCCCGTTTAAGTACGCGACTTAAACCTCGAAGTTTTGTGCGTACTTTACCGGTAGGTGCGTACTTTAGACGTTCCATTCCCAAATCACCTACGATTCGCTGCAATGTCGAAGAAACTGATCGGCAAGCGCTTGAATGAGTCCCAACGTTGCAAGATCATCTCAAAACTGAGCAAGACGAACCCTCCAAGCAAACGTGCTCTAGCGCGTGAGTACGATGTTAACGAAGGCGCTATCCGGAAGGTCTGGGAGTAATGAGATTCAATTCTTGAACGATCTGCTTTACTCTCCGAAGAAGCTAAACAAAAGACCTTCAGAGCTTCAGTTGGACAACTTACCAAACTTGAAGATATGTTGTACATTTGGATTGACAGCATGCGCCGTGCCAGGCTCCCTGTATTGCCATCTCTCGCCATTGTGAAAGCGAAAAGTATTGCTTCTACATTATTTATTTCCGATTCAGACTTTAAAGCTTCATGGCAATGGCTTAGTCGTTTCAGGACACGCCGAGGTCTACAGAAAATGCGTCTTCATGGAGGAGCTGAGGTTGACAAAAATGACCCAGAATTACTATCAGCGTTAGAAGAATTATACTCTATCATCGCTTAATACGACCCTGAGAACGTCTACAACATGGACAAGACTGGATTGTTTTTCTGTCTGTTTCCCAAATATTCCATTCTGATGCCGAACAAGGACATTTCAAGCACTAGAGGCAAAAAGAAAGCGAAAGATCGTGTTTCTCTAATAGTTTGCACCAACGCATCTGGAACACATAAAATTCCTTGCGTAATGATTGGAAAGCCGAAAGAACCAGCGTGTATTAAAGACCAACACTGGCCAGTTCCTTATTTCAATCAAGCGAAAGCATGGATGGACATGGAAACCTGCTAGAAATGGTTCAACGAAGTCTTTTCCAGAAATCAAAAGACGAACAGGACGTCTTGTTTTCTTACTGATGGATGATGCGCTGGGACACTTTGACGCCTTCGAACGCGACAACATCCACGTAGTATTCTTTCCTCCGAACTGTACCAGCTGGAAACAGCCTTGTGATATGGGAATCATCGCCACTCTCAAGAAACGATACAAATATTTATATCTCAAGGATATCCTCGACTTCTACGAGCTTGACAAGCAATTAAAGCAACGGAAAAAAGAATTGGGAAAACGACTATGACGAGGTGCAGCAGGAGTTTCTTACGAAAATCCAGTGCACCTATTGGATGCCGCAAGCTATGTAAAAGAAGCCTGGGATTCCGTCTCATCAAGCTCTATCAAAAAGTAAGGCGGAGCTCATGAACTTGGAATCGGAACCAAAGGCTGAGAGCGAAAATAACGTCATTGCCACTGAGTTAGCCCAAACCATCGAAAGCTTAAATTTATCGATCAACCAATTAGAACTGGAAGAATTTGTTCATATTGATGACAAAAGCAATGAAGAATATGCCGTAGCAGTGTTGGAAGACGTCGAAGAGCTGTTGGAATTGATGAAGATTAATGAAGCAGGGCTTGATGAAGATAGCGATGTTAATCAACCAGAGCAGATTATCGAGTCACAAGATAGAATTGAATTTCATGGATTTGAGTCTTTGTATAAGCAGATTCTCGATATTGAGGATCAACTGCTCTGCTCTAACGTTCAAACAAAAGTTGAAGAAGCATTGACGATCTCAAAAAATCATTTGAAGAGTTCCAGGCCAAGGTTCGAGCAGTCGTCCTCAAAGCCAGACGCAAACAAAACCAAAACCTGCGCCAGATGATGATTCATGATATGTTCCATTAAAAAATGTTGATCCCTAAAACTTTTGTCATAAAATGCGTACTTAAACGGGTGCGTATTTAAGTGGGAGGCTACTGTACAAAATATCATCTTTCAAGAATCCTCATCTCGAAATAGACCTATTATCTAGGGGCTTATTATCTAGTAGCTTATAAGCCCCTAGCTACTAAACTCTATAATGAATCTAACCACAATATCCTTGCCTTGGTAGGCAAGGCCAACAACCAAGCACCCTAATTAACACATTTATAGAAAACATACATTTTGAGAAGATTTGCGAATTTTATGATTGATATGCAAAATAAATCATACCATGGTTACCTATTCTTAATGGAAGAAAATATGTCATGTGTGTGTTTGAAAATAAATAATTATACCAAGTGTGTAGTTCAAACGCAAACTATAACATGGGAAAACATGAAGATGAAGAAAGTTATGTTGCAAGGTTTCACACATGTTTTGTTGTGTCTATTTTGGGTCAATGTATGTCATCCAGGACTACCATTGCCCAAACTTAAACAAAATAAAAACATAACTCAAATACCACAGTTGAGAATAACACCTTAAGCACTTGAGAGTCATTGATATTTTTTGGATCCAGGCAACCTTAAGAGGTAAAAGGAGAATTTTTTGTCACAAACTCGTTGTTTTTTCTAGAAAACAAATCACCAACATTTTGAGGAAAACAAATATTTGGTAAAAAATTCACCAGATTTTAATTGAGTTTTTAGTCACATGCAAGGATAACATGTTACATGTAAAGTTAAACATCTTTAAGATCTTTTAAGTAATTTATTTACTTGGGCTTTGTACTATTTCACATTATTAGTGACAATCAATTAACATAAGGCCAACATATTTATATATTTAAGTTTTATTTAAATAAATAATTGTAAAAAATTAGTTATCAAACATTAGTAATCCATAGTTGTATAGATTGTCCATGAAATTATTTCCACTTTCATTAATTCTAGAATATGAAATTCAAATTTCACTTTCTAGACCATTAATATTTTTGACATTCATGATGTTCATTTTTGTGCCCCTTGTTGTTAAAAGTAGTTTTTTTGGAGGCCAATGTCACTCTTACCATACTTCCAATGACTTTTATATATTAATGAATTTGATGTGTAAAATTAATTTAGTAAAATCTACATAATTTCATATACATAACATTCATAAAAAATAATGTAAACATATTTTCATGGATATTTCATTTTCAGTGTTGATTTTCAATGTTTCTAATTCAATCAAAAGGTGTTTACTTAAAGATTACAAAAAAGTTTCAATGAAAATTTAATAGTATTATGTTTATTTTAATTAATTAATAAAGTAATTAATTCAATTTATTATTAAAATGAAAATCACAAAATTATATATTAAAATATTTTTAATAATTTATTTTAAATTATAATTATAATTGAATTTCATATTGATTTGTTTGTAGAGTGTGATTAAATGGTTAAAAAAATATATCAAGACATGTTTTTCTTTTCATATGAAACAAAATATTAATATTTAAGACATTTAAGACAATTTGCAATCATGATGTGTAGATCAAAAAATTGCTAGAACTCACAATCTAAATATGGCAACACAAGCTTGTTTTTGCCATAACCATTTGTGAACTTTTTTTGATGTGAAGATGCAAAATTTGCCCAAAAAATTCAGCAGTTGAGAGACATGCGATCTATGGTTTAAATCAATTGATTTAATAAAAATATTAAATCCTTGAATGATGTAGAATTTGAAACCAGAAACCAATTTTGACACGTTTCAACTACATAAAAAATGGGGAATTTTTATAATTAATTAATTAATTAATTTTTTGGATCAATCTTTATGGGTTTAAAAATGTTACCCATTTGCAAATATTGTATTGCCCACAAACTAAATCAATTTTTTTCTTCTTCATTTTGTTTTGCCTTATTTGACTTTTTCATATTACATATAGTAAAGGAAGAATGAAGCTTCCCCTGAATCCGGACGGACAGTAGCTGCAGATAGTAGCTAAATATAGCGAGGACATCGTGAAGCTTCCCCTTAATCCGGATGGACAGTAGCTAAATATAGCGAGACTTGCACATGATAGCAGTTTAGCTTTTTGGGGAGGGAGGAAAAGGTGTAGCAAAAGAATAGGCGCGCTCTTGAAGGGAATGGAGCAACAGTTGTATGGCAATAAAGGTGAAGCACTCGGGCTTATAATAATTGCAGCCCCAACCGCCCAGGCCCTGTGTTTCTCCGGGCGTCAGGACGAGGACGGTAGGTAGTAATTAACCAATTGGTAAGAGACTGGTAGGTGTAGGACGACCTTGACATTGAATGGCTACGTAGTTCGGTTTGTATCCGTATTTCGGATTTGCGTATTTACGGAATGTGCATTGGTGTTATGTTTTTATTATCCCGTTAACCTTTGGTATGCTCTTTTCACGCTACCGATTTTGAGTGTGAAGATCGTTTGGAGACAGGATGGTATGCACAAGAAGGAAAGAAAGAGAGAAAAAGAGAGAAAGTGCAAGAGGTAGAGGGAAGGAAGAAGAACAGAAGACAAGTGCAGAAGTAATTGGTGGTGCTTCTGCAACAACAACAACGTTTTCTCAAGGTGCATTTCATCTATTTTCCTATAATTCTATTTCCTGGATTTACACTTACTAGCCTTCGTTTTAACCTTTATTTGTCAAGGATTTCAATTCTCTTGGGTCATGGCTTCTTTTC